>Ga0065711_1050450_pt1 | contig 10831 bp, 11 predicted proteins | sample Hoacrofraction12_FD_59098 | JGI IMG/M metagenome (GOLD analysis project Ga0065711, IMG submission 59098) | Hoatzin crop microbial communities from Cojedes, Venezuela - Epithelial fraction 12 v2 (version 2) | ecosystem: Host-associated > Birds > Digestive system > Esophagus > Crop | place... | reverse complement strand
GGGGGGAAGGGGACTTTACAACCAATCAAACCAAATACCAGAGCAGAGGGCAAAGGGATGTGGAAACTGAGAAGACAGACTTCCAAGTCCTTTCCTGAAAGTGCCTGGATTTTGAGGAGAGTCCAACATTGCCTGACAAAAGTGTCTTTGTGCGGCGACACTGGGGAGAAGGGAGGAGAGCTCGGGAAACCTAATGAAAACAGGCCAAGCCTTGTACATTAGACCCCATGGAGAACTTTGAATCATACGAGCTGCAGACAAGCACCGAGTATGTAATGCCAAATTAAAGACCACCAAATATGGGCAGCATAGGAGCAGCACCAGGGCAGATGTTCTCGTGGTGCAGGCCAGCATATCACCGGATGCTTCCCCCCATCCCTCGCCCCGGGAGAGCCGAGGGCCCCAGGTCAGCACAACGTGCCTCCCCACAGGGACTTGGAGCTCATTTACTTACTAAGAAAAAGTAAACTGCATCTTTTAAAACCTTTTTGTGCAATCTGGTTGAATGTTAGCAGTGTTGACATGCTAGCAAGAGGGTGCCATACAGTAGCTCCCATTGCAACGTCCTGGTGCGGGGCTGAGATGTCACCTCCCTTCTTGCCCCACACCCCAGCCTGCCTGGCTTTCCAGCATCATTCCTTCTCTGTATTCTGTGATAGACAGAGCATTCCTGCCTTTGGAGAAATCCAGCCTCTTGCTGCTACTCATGGGACTTTTTAGCAAGGTGCAACTTTTGCAGCTCTCTCCTCACTCAAAGCATGTGCCTTGTGATCCAAGCAGCAAGACAAGAACAAGCCAACAGGAAACTCCCTGTACTCGTCCACCAGGATGCTCCAATGTCAAGGCGTTTGCCATCCACCTCCCACCTGCTCACCCTTTCCCACCAGCGACTTCACAGCACAGCATCTCCATCTTTGAAATCAGGCAGGACTTGCCTTGCACGGCATCTGGTCCCAAACCCCACTGCCAGCCCTCCCAGGCTCCCCGCAGAGTCCTTTCTGTACTACCTACTCATATGAACAACATCCCAATCCCACCAGTTCTTTATACACTGCCACCCTCTCCCACCAAGGAAGAGCTGCTGAGGTCTCCGTGGCCCTGCATGGAGGAGGTGGTGCAAGATGATGTGCCCGAGCTGCGCTAAACTCATTAAAACAGTGTTCAATAACGTCACAGTGACCTCAGTCCTGCTTTCATGCAAATCAGCAGAAAAAGCTGCAATTAATTTGAATGAGAGCAGAGGAAGGCCTTGCACATGTTTTCCCCTTTGAGAGCCAACGCTTCTCAGCTCCTTCCCAGCTCCCCCGGTCTCTGCTCCCTCAGCCCAGCAAGGGGGCTGAGCACCGAGCAGGGGCAGCCATCCCCACTGCCCCATGCTACAACACAGGGATGGGCAGTCACCCATCCCCAGCTACCTAGTCCTGTGCAAAGATAAGTGAATTTTGCCCAAAAACAGCAGGAAAGTCTGCTTTAGAATAAATAACCCAAGCACTCTGTCCAGCTCTCCTTTGCCAAGGAAAACTCCTGGGTGCAGAGGTGACTGTCACCCCCAGAAGAGCTGCTGCAAACTCTTCGTTTCAAAGCTTTTTTTAGAAACAATTGGTAATTTTTTTTTAAATCTGTCTATTTCAAAAGCATAGCAAAACAGGGATACCACCTTGCCCAGCAGTGAGGCAGGGTGAAAGCCAGCAGAAAAGAAGCCAAAATAGAAGAACCCGCCATGCAGGTGGGGGGATCGAGGGGGCCATTTGACCCTCCCCATCACCGCCATGTATTACACGAGATCTGAAAACATTGGCCCAATTTCTTGATTGGTATCAACTGGCACTTCTCCTTCGTGGTCAAAGCTAAACCTACTCGTAGGAGAGCACAGGATTTGTCCCCGTTAAATCCAGAAATTTTGTAGGAAATAATATAGAAGTGTCTGGTTTGGAGTAGAGTAAAAAAAAGAGGGACAAAAAACAAACCCAAAAGCAACATTTTGGTGTAGCTAGAAAAGACAAGCCATTTTTTAGCTCTGAATAACAAATATGAAAAGAAAATCCCCTATATTTAAAGTAACACTTGGAAAAATGACCACAGTGTTTCCTCAGCAGCAAATGAGCCAACTTCTCTCAGTCACCTCCAGCGCAGAGCAATACCAACCGCGGTGAGGTCACGCTCATGTAAGCAATCTCCATTGGCCAAAGCCAAGTGTCCAAACCCACCGGAAGGCTGGGGCAAGCTCCAGCTTTGGTGGGATTGCCCTGGATTTGCACCAGTGTCACTAGGGGAAATATTTGGCCCAATAATCCCTTAAAAACGCAAGGTGGTTGAGGGTTTTCCCTCCCCCCCAGATTCTGAAACCTCACTGAGGTCTGTGGCATTGCATAGGCTGTAGAGCAGTACAGGTTTCCGTGCTTTGTTTTATGCCAGGTATTTTCCAATATTGTATATTTCTGGAAAAAATTGTCCTTCATTTATATAACAGCAAGCACACTGGATGCTCCTCTGATACCTCCCTGTGCAGGCTGGGCTCAGACAGTCAGAAAACTCTGGGTTTTCCAAAATCTTGTAAGAATAAACATTTTTATTATTATTACTATTTAAATTCAGCTGCTTTCTCTTTCTTTGCCTCTTCCTTCGCTGCCTGTCCACCCTCCTGACAGAGTGTGTGCTCCTCTCCACTGTTCCTTCACCGTTCATTTTCTCTAACTTGGCCTAACAGTGACCCAAACCATTCCTCCTCACAGCCCTGAACTTCCTCCCGCCTCTGAAGATATTTTTTCTTTCATTTCCCTGTCACAGCCCTCCCAGGCCCTTGTACCACGTTGGATCCTTACAATATTATCCCTTCATCTGTTCCTCCTCCATTTTCCCAGTTGCCCTTGTTCTCCTGTTACTGCCCATGTTCCCTTCCTGCTCTCCCATCTGTGGTGCCACAACATTTAAACAGTTCAAAACATTCACAGCTGGCCTAGTCCTCTCCACATTCAGCATGTGGCTAGTTAGCTAGATAGATCTAGATACAGCAAGAGGATTCGTATCTATAGATTCCAAGACAATTTAAAGTGTGCTTGCAGGACACTGTATGAAGACAGCCCTATTGTCTATTCCCATTCTTTATTCTTCATCCCACTAAAGTTGATGGGACTGTTCAAGTCAACAACAGCTGCCCACACAGCCTTTCTTGGATCATAAGCCAGAGACATGCTTTCACGTTACCTTGAGTATTCCTTTTCGAGTAATCAAATTTACAGTCAGTCTAGCCCCAACAAGCCCAGCTGACTGTTGGTAGTTACTATAGCTATTGGGCCACCGTGAGATCTACTGCGTTCACTCAGCAGATGTGAACTTTTCGCACGGCTGTCCCTGCTCCTAATTTTACCAGGAGTTGCTTTCACTGAAAAGATACTCACGGATATGGCAATTTGTGCAGAGTAAGAGAGAAAAGAGAGAAAATAATCTTCATTTCCTATTTGAACACTGACAGAGAAGCAGGTTTGGAGTCGAAATCAGGCTCACCGTTCTGATGTCAGTCTATACTGCTCATGTTTTATAAGGATCATTTTATCTCTACATGCATTAACAGCATATCCCTAAAACTTTCTTTTTACTGTGTAGAGTTAATTTAAAATCAATATTAAAGAGCACCGAGTAAAGAAAAAAAAAAAAGACCATAATAATACCAGACTCTGCAAAAGCCTGGATTTTTCGCAAAAGTTAATTAATAGTTCAGGAGTATTTGAATCCAGCATTTTGAGCTGGATCCTTCGCTATGATTTATAGGAAGGTTTTTTTCCATTTCTAACACAAGGTCCATTCATTTCCACTGTCATTTACTAAAGACTGGACATACCTTGGGGCTAAACAAAGAGCGAAGATGATGGTGTCTTCAGCTTCGCAGGCGAGCGGTGGGAGAGGGACCTTTTTGCCTGCACACCTAGCACCACAAAGGCTTTCCGGCATTGTTATTAAATCAATACAAAACACCAACAGAGAGGGTGCATCTCATTTTTTTAAAGCCTTATGTTTTCTGAGCTGCTTATTCAATCATTTTAACAATTCCTAAAACCGCGACTTGCCCCGCACGTGTCCTTTCGGTGGGAACCATAGGTGATATGATCAAAGTTAGCCTACACCTAATCAGCGTGCGAGAAATAATCAAGAATCTTTTTTTTAAGATGTGTTCAATTCAGCAAAGGGCAAAGACTATTAGTCTTTTCCTTATTTACTACAGTTTGGGTGAAATTCACATTATTTCCATTAATATTGTTCCCGCCATATCAATTATTATAAGGTGCACTCAATAACGCCGCTACGTTATACCTAGAGCAAAGTATCTTGCGGGCGGTTTCTCAAGCAAACAAGATTTACATCCTAATGCAAGATACACAGCTCTACCAAACTAATGCCATATGTCTCTTTTTTTTCAGTCATCGCCCCAGTGACACAATCCACCGGGTAGATTTGATATGGCAAAGAATGTCAGAAGCTCCGCAAAGGAAAACGAGCACCAAAACAGAAAGTTGGATGGGATCGATTAAAGCACCGCTTTTAAGCGTGTTGAAACAACAAATTTTTCCTTACTGTGGCAGAAAAGATCTGTCACAGCAGATTTAATCATAAATTGTCCTGTCGATAGGCGGAGAGGAGGAATCTCACTTGGAAAGATTCGGTTACATATTTAACATCCCCAATCTGCACCCACCGGGCAACCTCAGCCAGCAGCAGCGCACATGTATATCTCTACAAAATGGCACCTCCGCTGTCCCTTAATGCAAAATTCCTGAACACCTGGATGCTCCCATGTCATGAAATAAATGCTTGTAGAATAAAAATTCACAGTTCTCCACATGCATTAAATTTGTTTAAACACTTTTTCAAAGCAAGGGTCTTTTTTTTTCACCTCCCTTCCTTTTTTTTTTTTCTTTTCCTCCTTTTTTAAATGGTGAGCTGTATTTTATAATGGAGCGCCAGCTCTCCGGCGAGCCTCCATTCTTCCAGCCCTGACAGACTGTTTGTCAGCTAAACTCCCCTTGTCATGTATCCCCACCACTGCCAACTCATGCACGGAGACCTTCACTTTTACTGCTACCACTTGCACCCTGCGCAACCTTTGTCATTGATCACTGATCCAACCCAGTGCCCACATGTTCTTCAAGTGCCTACACAAGTAATGAGGTACTTGTGGTGTAAAATTAAACTGTCAACTGTCAGCGATTGATAACCACAGCGAGAGCTGACCTAGAACACCTGCACCCGTGGCCAAGACAGGTGTGACACGTTTGATCGCTGAGCCCTACTAGTCAGCGTGACCCGACGGTGTCCCTCCATGGATTTTGCCCCTGACAGAGATGCCGTATTTCAGCCCTGAGTTTCCAGCACTGCTGCGGGAGCAGCCCCCTCCCCAGTCGCCTCAGACCATCCCCTCCATTGCTGTGGTGGCTGCAATGCAAGCAACGCCAGATTTTGATGGCGACAGATATTTATGGCCATGGAGGTCTTTCTACCTCCCCATCTCCTTGTTCCTCCCTCTGATTCCTCTTCACCCCCAGCCTGGCAGCAGCCCCCACATCTATCAGCGCTGTCATCCCCTTTATCGGGGTTTGTGCAAGCGCCGCAGGGCTCAGTTGGTGTCTCCATTCCCATACATGCATTGATTTAGGAACGATGCGGAGTAGTGTTTGTGGCTATTTTTGTAGTGTAAAGCCTCTGGTTCTGCTTCTGCGTTACTCAGCGTGGCAGGAGCACAGAGCTGAACATTGCTTTAGCATCATTTAAGTAAACTCAGTCTGATGCTGTTGGGAGCACTGAATAGGAAATCTCCATTCCATCGTCCACTCCATCACTGCCACAGAGAAATGCATCCCTCTTCACCCAGCTGTGAGGAGTTTTAGCTGTTGTCATTACACAGTGGTCAGACTTCTCTTCATATTTAAATATTCTTGTTATTACTTTTGAACTATTGATTTTCACTTTAAGCAAAAAGGGACTCTTCAGGCACACGCTGCCTTTTAAAATGCCCTGAAACACATCAGAAAATAATGGCAGGAAGGTTTCTCCCCTCCCCTCCTCCTCCAACAGTTGCACTATATTAAGTTCATGTGATGAGAAGATAAAAATCTATTAACTTGCTGCTGACCTTATCGACACAAGGAGCTCTGCAGACATTACAGGAACCATATCTCTTCTGACTTTTACATCCAGAACCTCATGCACCAGTGTCCCAAACCAAATATAAAATCTTCATGATGAGTGAAACAGTGACACATACTCCGACTCCGGTCCTGCTGCCTGGCAGGAGACATGGGGTCCTCCGGGGCCGGGGACCAGCCTCTACTTTCAATTTGACTTCAGGGGCTTTCTTTTTTTCCACCATATGCTGCTGGGGGCTCTGAATCAAAACAGTTTCCGTAGGACCATATGCTACGAGGCAAACGTGCTGGATACGGAAAGGCTTTCTGCTCCCCCACATCACCATGATGTATTGCAAACATAATTAAAAGCGAGTAACGCTGGCGCTCCTGTTTGGGTTAATCATTCCTTTGTGCAACTGAAGCTGGTATGAAACTAAACAATTTTCAAATTAGACCAAAAGTCCATCTAAATACCCATTGCTCACATACACCTCCCGTGTTTCCACATACGTACCAGGCTCCTCCCTTGAGCAGACAGTAGCTCTGGAAAGGCAAAGGATTTAGGTTTTGTATTATCATTATTATTATTAAGTAAGAGCTCTTATGGGCAGAGCAAGGACTCATGCCTGTCTCCTATTTCAGCAGTCAGTGAGGCAGGGGACCACCACATGCACCACCATGCTCCAGGTGCTAGAAGGTAGGGATCAGGCCTCCAAAAGGCAACCAAGGAGTTGGTGACAGGCGGTAGGTACCACCGGGAAGATGGCAGCAGTGTTTGCTGCTCAGTGATTCCTGCTCGCCAGCTCTGCCTGCCGGGAGGCAGTGGGTTCCCACATGGTTAGAAATAAGCCTGCACAGGATGCCAGCGTGGCTGCACCCTAAACTGCCACATCTGGATTCCATCAACGAAACTGGAGCATTGTACCACCACCAGCCAGCCTCTGTGCAGTTCGCTAGTGTCACCAACACCTAAATTCCAAGGGAATTTGCTCAACAGCATATTTAAGGGAATTTTGCTTGGACTGAGCCAACTCTTGGGGTAATTCAGATATCAGCTCAGCGGGTGAGGTGTTATGTACCGCCATCACACAGAGGCCGGCTCTGCATCGGCAAAGCTCACGTCCTCCCAGCCCACAAACACAGCCAACACCTACCCAGCTCCTCCATGCTGCAGTTAAAAGATAAACTCCAATGCCAGCAAATCATGCAACAGCCAAATGTTTTCAGAAGGTAGCCGGAACTCAAGCCAGCTGCTCTTGAAGCTACACAAATGCATGGATGAGCCTGCAGAGCAGTTTCCTAGTGACTAGTTGGTGTATGCAGTTATCACCTCCTCATTGGGGAGATTTTGGTGCCAAACACAGGAGAGTTTTCTGGGACATCCCATGACTCACGTGTCCTACTCTGGCCACCCACCACAGGAGATGGGATGATGGGCTGGAGAGACCTGTGGTCTGACCCAGCACGTCTGGTTTTACTTCTGGGAGCACGCTCATGTAATTTTCTAGCAGTACCTGGAAAATCCCCAAGCGTGCTATTAATTTGAAAGGCCAGCGTCCCTCCAAAGCTCCGGGCATGCCAACGCAAACCGCTTGAGGAGCTCCAAGCTGGAGCGGCGCCCATGCCCATCCCTCCCCATGGCTCCAACCCCTAGTACAAGTTTTACTCCAGAGACCTCGGAGGAGCTCGTGGTTAGGACGAGGACTGGCCAAACCACATGCTGTAATCCCATTTCAGCCCCCCTCATTCCTCCAACATCTCTAGGAAAACAGTTTCATTTTTGTGCACCCCAGTTTACTCTTAATTTACAAGAGCTAGCAGCAACACTCATCCCACAGAGGTGCTGGGAAGCGAGGTGCAGTGGTTAAACATGCCTAAGCTGCGTTCATATCGTGAGCAATAAATATATATTACAAATGCCTAACAATAAAGAAATAACATGGCTCAAGCCACTGCTGGTTGTGGTTTTGTGAAACAAAAAATCTTACTGATGGGGAAAATTGCTGATGATTTGCTTCACAGAAAGAAAAAATAAACAAGTACAATGTAACACGGAACAAAGTTACAGTTTGATCAATGATGCCCTTTTATTAGTAACCAATGCAGGCTGAAAATTTTGGATGCCAATTCAAATGTTTGCAGGGCTCGGAGACATAGTGTAGAGCTCCACGTGCTGAATGCAGCAAAGCTGACGGGAGGATTGCAAACAGGTACTGGTCATCGTCCAGTCCAGGCGCTACCGTCTAATACTGAAACTGCAGATTCACCATATTTGCAAGCAGACCAAAGTATTCTTATTGCATATACAGCCTTTCTGTTGCTTTACTGCAAACAGGTTCTGCAATTTGTATGCTAGAAGGAGAGCAGATATGTTGCTTCTCACCGGTGCTCCCTGCAAGACAGACTGAGATCAGAGGCTGCAAAACAACCCAAGGAGAGGTCAGTATGTGAAGTACGTCTGGAGCACCACACGCAGCTCACTCCAGCATGCGCCATCGAGGACAGGTTAATGATACGTGGAAAGCTCCATTCCAGATGATCACAGTGACCAAAACTCTTGGACCTAGAGCCTCTTTCCCCCCCACCCCACATCCAGAGAGAATCCCTTGTTTTTATTCTAATCACAGAGCTGACTGGAAAACCAGAACTTCCCCAACCACCCAAGTGGAAGTAAAAGAATTGATTTCAGAGCAATAAGGACAAAACGAAGTCCAGATTACGTGCCTCCCATCCCGGCGTTTGGAAATCAAGAACAGTGCACACCTCCTGGCATCAAAAGGAGATACGTAAAAGTAAAATTAAACAGCTAAACTCTTCGGCATTCCTCGGGACAAAAAAAAAAAAAGTCAGCAAGAAGTGACATCAAAGATCAGTTGTTTACATATTGGGGGACCTGTCTGCCTGTCTCTTTGCATTGATTTTTACGGTACAAAAATATTATTTCAGTGACAAGGATGTAAACCTTATTCAAAACAGGATTTAAACCATATCCTGCGAGTGAGGCATCTCTTCAGATAGCCTGCCTACCCTTACAGCATACCGAAGGCATGCTGATTTTCGTCCATGGTGTTTGTTAAGAGGGTCACAATATCAGGAAGCAGGAGAAGGCTCATCAAAGCCTCGTTGCTCGCCTTCACCGCTCATCAGCTAGACAGTACCTTGTTTTTTAAAGCGGAGCGGAAATGCATCTCCAGTGACCCATTGTTAGAAACTTCCTTTTGTCTTTAAGTTTGCTGGAAGGAGTATGGGGGCCCCTTTTAACTCCTTTCCAATAGGTAATTTCCCTTAATTAGGGCTCTCATTACAAGTGAGAATTTATCAGACATGATTAAAGAAGCATCTTGTCTCTTTCCTATCGCCTGAAAAGGGGCATATTTTGATCTCCCAGCGTGTCTTGCAAACACAGATAAGCACAGGCACTGAGCTGGGAGATCACAGCAGAAATTTGGCCTGCCCAGAAAGTTCACATTTGGATCTCGGCATCCTCAGAGTTTCCCTCTGAATTGTAGGGTGTCAAAGCCTCCGCCATCAGGGAGCAGTGGGGCTCCCGGGGCAGGCAGGAAGCTGAGCAGATGCGACCGCAGAGCTGAGCTGCCAGGATTCAGGCAAGCCACGGTGCCTTAAACTCCCCTGTGCACGGCACAAATCGCCTTCCCACATGTCCTTGGACTCCATTGCTTCAGAGCATCCATTTCAGACAGGCTACGCCCTCAATGCGAAAGGGTGACTCCTACCCATGCCCATGGGAGTTTCATGAAAAAAAAACCAAATATAGTGCTTTTGGAGCACCCCTAAATGCATTTCCCCTTGCTGCAGCTGCAGGAGATCTGATACAGAGCTTGCTGAACCAAAATCCTGCACTCATATAATGAATTTGCTCTACAGGTGCAGCCCTCTCTGCCATCAATACCCTAAACATTGGCCCTGCTCCCAACATCTTCTCCTCAGGGTCTGACACAGCTTGCTTCAACAGCAGGGGAAAAATCTCCCATTGACTTCAAAAGCTGCTGGAATGGGCCGGTATGTTAAAAATGTACTTGGGCTCTCAACAATATTGTTTACTTTTAACGAGCATGAGTGATCAACTCATGGATAAGTGTACTATTTTATAGAGTACCTATAAATATGTAAGTTATTGTTTATTACTGTGAACCAGTCAAATGCACCACAACTCAGATTGTAATAGCAAGAGTATTCATTTACACCAAAAAAAAAAATGCTTTCTCACCTGAAAATTATGGTATGCCCTCACTCTCGTTAATGACCTAGTGTTTACACTCACACTGAGCACAGAGTGAGCACTAATCTGACAATAAAGCAGCAATGAGGAATTTTCCAAACATTAAAAGCATTCATGATCTGTGAATCACCTACAGTCCAAGGTGTCACAAACATTCATCTCCATGTGTCGCCCATGAACATCTGTCCTCTCTTCCCCTCGCAGGAACATGCATTCCATTCAACCACAGATACAATCAGGCTTTAATTTTATTTTTCTCACATAATGTTAATCAAGAGCTAAAAAGATAATTTCCTTCTACCACAAAGCAATTCCACTGTGGTGGAACAAACTGTTATCTTAAGTTTCACAGAGCAATTGTTCAATAATTCCTGTTCGTGGCTCTTTTCCAAATCCTTGAGAATAGCTCAGGCTGCCAACACTTCTTAAAAAAAAAAAAAAAAAAAAAAAAAAAAAAAAAAAAAAAAAAAAA
>Ga0065711_1011665_pt1 | contig 10831 bp, 4 predicted proteins | sample Hoacrofraction12_FD_59098 | JGI IMG/M metagenome (GOLD analysis project Ga0065711, IMG submission 59098) | Hoatzin crop microbial communities from Cojedes, Venezuela - Epithelial fraction 12 v2 (version 2) | ecosystem: Host-associated > Birds > Digestive system > Esophagus > Crop | place... | reverse complement strand
TCTTTTAAATATTGCAGGTGATTTAATCTTTGTCTTGTATTTTAAATTAGGAGTAGCAGGTGTTGCCCTAGCTACCATTATCTCGCAAGCTATCTCTGCAATCGCCGTTTTAATTACCTTGATGAGATCAAGTGGTGTTGAACATCTCTCCTTAAAACAATTAAAAATAAATACTGACATCTTGAAAAAGATCTTTAGAGTTGGTATTCCAGCCGCTTTACAGATGTGTATAATTGCCTTCTCCAATATCTTTGTTCAGGGTTATGTCAATTACTTTGGTGCTGATACTATGGGTGGATGGACTGCCTACAATAAAATTGACTCTTTAATCTTTATGCCAATGCAATCGCTATCCTTATCAGCTACCACCTTTGTTGCCCAAAATGTTGGGGTTAAAAATTATGAAAGAGCCAAAAAAGGAGTTACTGTTACTAGAATTATGGCTGTTATTGCAACCTTAGCTGTAATGATACCGGTATTAATTTGGGCCCCTAAGTTTGTTTATTTCTTTAATAAAAATAGTGAAGTAGTTAAATATGGATCTCTGTTCTTACGTTATGTAACACCTTTTTATTTGTTGAGTTGTTCTAATCAAATAATCGCTGGTGCTTTAAGAGGAACAGGTAATTCAAAAGCACCGATGATTATTATGATCTTCTGCTTTGTGGTTGTTAGACAAATCTATTTATTTATTATGACTAACTTTATTTTAAATACTCGTTTATCAGTAGCTTTATCCTATCCAGTTGGTTGGCTACTATGTACCATCATTATCACATCTTATTATCATCATACTGGTCTACAAAATAAGAAGTCTTTAATCGACTAGTGCTATAATTAAGCAAATGCAAAGCTGGGCTTGTTTCTATTTAGATAAGGAGAAAGATTTGATTGTCGATTTAAAAAAAGAAAACGACAAACTTTTTTATACGCTTTCTACTCCTAATCATAATAGTGGTAATTTAATTACTAATTTAGCTAAGCTATGTAAATTAGATATTACTTATGATTCTATTGGTTTAAAGATAATTGAAGGTGAAGTGCCTTGTTATGTCAATGCGGATAATGAGAAGGTTTATATCTTTCGTTTAGCTAATACGAAGGTAGCTAATATTTATCCAGATGGCAGAATTGAAATGAAAGCTTCTATTCCGGCTATCTCTAAAACCTTAATGTCGCAAACTAAGGATTATAATATTCCCGAAAGTAAAACAATAGTTAAAACTTATATTCATAATGAATGTAAATTTAAAACAGATTTGCATACCCATATGAATGCTAATTTACATCCTGATGTCTTGATCGCTTTTGCAATTGTACATCAACTGGCTTATCCGCTTTATTATATTAAAAAGTTAGGATTATTATGTTCAGACAAACAAGAAAAACTTTTAGCTAAACAAAGAGAGAAAGTAGCTTTAAGCTATAAAAATTCACAGTTAAGTGGTAAATACTTACAAAGGCAAATAGACGATCACACTTATATCAATTTCGCTTCTTTGATTTTAGAGAATTTAGAAAATTGTCGTTATAACTTACCTAAAATCAGAAACTCTCTCGCAATCATGAAAGATGGTCAAGCTGTTTTTACTAATTTAGAGAAGGTTTATTTTTATCGTTATGTTTTTTGTAAGGGTAAGGTAAGTGATAAATTAATTAAATTAAAAGATATTGAAAAAATTTATGATAAGGACGTCGTTAATTTTTGTAAGCAGATGCACTTAGATTTAAAAAATAAAAACTATCATAAATTCTCTTTACGCCAACACAAACTATTATGGGTTGCTAGGACTTATCAAAGATATGGCATTGATTATGTGGAGATTTCTGATACCTCTTTGGTTAAAGAAAAAGATGCACCCATATATTTAAAAGAAATACATCAAGCACTGCCTTTAATTGAAAAAGAAACGGGTGTTAAATTACGTTTTTTGGTAGCTTTAAGAAGAGTGCCTTTAAATTTAGGAAGTGATCCAGCTAATTATTTGAGTAGTGCTAATGAAAACATTAAAGTTTTAAAGGCAGTAGCTAGTGATCCCTATATTAGTGGTTGTGATATTGTTGGAGAAGAGATTAATGATATTCGTGATCTTAAATCTTTAATTAAGGAATTAGTTAAGATCGCAAAAGATGAAAAAGATTTTGTGATTAGAATTCATGCTGGGGAAAACGATTGTCTTTGTGATAATGTTTATAACAGTATTGAATGTGTTAAACAGTCTTTAATAGATAATCAAAAAATGCCCAAAGTAAGAATAGGGCATGGGCTTCATGTAGCCTCTTTATCTTCGAAAAAGGGTAAACAATTAATTGAAAGTATTAAAGAAAATAATGTTGTTTTAGAATTTCAGATAACCTCTAATGTTAGGCTAAATAATTTAAGTTCTTTAGATAAACATCCCTTAAAAGCTTATTTAAAAGAGGGAGTAAAATGTGTTCAAGGCACAGATGGGGGAGCTATTTATGGCTCTAACTCAATTGATGAACAATTATCTTTAGAAAAGATGTTAGATCTTTCTGAAGCAGAACTTTTACAGATGAAAAAGTGTGAAAGCGAAATAATTCAAGAAGCAAAAACTGAATTTATAAATAAAGAAAAAAAGTTTAAGGAAGAAATAAAAAGAGAAGATATCTGCAAACATTACCAAAAAAAGATTGCTGAACAAAAATTAGATAATAATAACGAAGAAGATAAGATCGAATTAATCAATTCTTTAGATTTAGGTTCACAAATCACTAAATTGGATAAAGATAAGATGCCGATAGTAGTGGTAGGTGGTAGTTTTAATAATCAAAGACATCGTTTAAGTGTTAATAAAGATAATTTAGCTTTACTAGATTATTTACTTAAACATGGTGATCCTAATAGATACTGCTTTGTCTTTGGTTATGAGTTGAAGGCTTATGAGAAATATCTTTTAGAAAATAATAAAGGTAAGTTTGATTTGTATGTAATTGTACCTGCTTATTTAGATAAAAATCACTATGAAAAAATTAAGAAAAGTAAGGTGAAGGTAATTGTTTCACCAGAAAAAGAGCCGATGGGTTTATATAAGAGTTTTGCTTATGAAATCTTTAAAAGAAGGAAGTCAATCTTATTAGGTTTTGATGCGAATTCTGCTGGTTTAAATGTTATTCAAGAAGCTAAAAACGCTAAGAAATGTCAGATCTATATTAGTGAACATTCACGTTTATTAAAGATTAAAGCTCAATCTTTGATAGGTTATGTAAATCTATTTAAAGATGGTAAAAAGGTAGCTAAAGAAATCTTGCAACAATAAAAGGATCTTGCGATCCTTTTTTAACGTCTTCCTCCTGGGCCATGACCTCCGCCATGACCACCTTGATCAACAGTATGGGGTCTATTATTCTCTACCTTACGTGAAAGCTTTCTTACTTCTTTTCGAGGTTCTGGTTCTACCTCCCTAACAACTCTTCTAGTATGAACTGGAGGGTAGTACCAACGATAACTTGGACGATAAACATATTCTACTGGCCTTGGTTTACTCCACTTAACAATCTTTTTAACTTGGTTGGCTAATGAGATTGTTCCTAGTATTGATAATACCTTTTCTGCTAAAGAACCGTCTTCTTGTACAGCTGCAGTAGTAGCAGTAGAGGTAGTTACATAATCATCACTATCATAAATAGCTACCTTTAAACCATATTCAGTTAATACCTGTGCAACTGCTTGAGCTTGTTCGTAAGAGAGCTCTTGTGCGATTTCAGTAGGCATCTTATCGATTAATTTTTCGCTTTGACTTTCACTATAGTTAAATAAATCTTCTAAAAGATCAGCAGCATATGATTTTGAACAATCTCCTTGAGAAACTAAAACCACAGAATAATCACCACCTACATCAACTGCCTTTGAACTCAATGATAAACTTGAAAGATCAGTAGTGGTGCTTGTTGAAACTACGGTTGTTGATAAAGCTTTACCACAATAAGGACAAAAGCTCATTGATTCATTTACTTCATTACCACAATATGGACAATACATAATATCAGCTCCTCCTTTTAATTGTTGCAATTATATATAACCATTGTGATATTTAACTGAAATTTAAGGGGTAGTAAATGTTATTATTTTTTTAGGAATAAATTAATATGGATAAACAAAGAATAATTTTATGTCGCAGAGAAAGTGTTGATGATATTGTAGATGAATTATTAAAAGATAGTGATTATATTGGAGATGTTGAAGTTAAAAGTATTGATAGTTTCATCTCTTCTTTTTTAAATGAAAAAATAAAGTTAGTAGAGCTTAAAAAGATATGCGAAGACTTAAAACTAACTAAATTTTTAAGCAATGTCCAAGAAAATGATATGGGCTTTTTTAATGAAGCATTAAAGATAAATGATGAAATTGAAAAGTATGATTTAGCTTTAGAAGATTTAAAAATAGAAACAGAATTAAAAATAATCATTGATGCCTTGCCCAAAAGAGGCTATCAAAAGATGTTGGCTGAGATAAAGGAAAATGATTATAGTAATCTAGAAATAAGTGAAGAAGTTTTTGATTTGTTTCAAGAAAAAATAATTAACTTATTAAAAGAAAAAGGTGCTAAGACATACGCTTATCCTAAAGTTAATGAAAAACACAAAGAATATTTAGTGGGCTCTTATGAAAGCGAAAATGATGATAAACAAGTAGAATACGCTAACGCTACGGTTGTTGATCAATACGAAACAGCTATTCAATATATTTTAAAGAAGGAAAAAGATAATCCTGATTTTAGTAAGTATGCTTTTGTTTTGTGTGATTACAGCCATTTCGATTTATTAGAGAATGTTTTAAAACGTTACAATATTCCTTATTGCCCCCAAGCTAAAACCATTTCTTTAAAAACTAAACAATTATTAGCTCTACTAAAATATTGTCAAAACCAAAGTATTGAAAATTATTTTAATATTATTAGTTTAAATATCTTTAATAAGGAAAATTATCAGCAAGAAGAGCTCTATACTTATTTGAAGTGGCATTTAGATGAAAAGGGCATAGAGAAAGAATTCAATAGAATCAATGAAAAATTAAAAGAAACAAGTGATGAAAACCAAAATAGAACAATAAGAGAATATAAAAAAAGAGAAAAAATTGCGGAAAGATATCGTAGTCAAACAAGTGACAAATTAAAAGAATTAATAAATTTAAGTACTTTAAAAGAAAGAATAGAAAAGGCATTCTCCTATATTAGTGAAGACAATGAATATCAAGATGATTTAAGACAATTAGCTTACTTCTTACAAGATAGAGGGGAATATATAAAAAGCGAAGAATATTTACCATTTTTAATTAATGAATTAGAAAGCTTTTATCAAAAAGATATTAGTAATAATGGTATTTATATCGCTAAATTATTTGAAAATATTTATCGTGATTATATTTTTGTCTTTGATGCAACTAGTGATAATTTACCTCCTTCTATTGGCAAAAAAGGTATATTAAATGAAGAGGTGTTATTAAACAGCAAGTATCCTAGTTTTGATGAAAGATATGAAAATACTAATAGATTATTAGATTATCTAGCTTACAGTAAAGAAACTTATTATTACTATGCTTCAGGCAATTATGATGGACATGAAAATAAGATTTCTTTCTATTTGAAAAAAAGAATAAGTGAAGGTAAATGTAAGCATCTTAAACAAGACTTAACTCATTACCAAAAACAATTAAATAAAAAAGAATATGTTTTAAATGAAGATAACGCTAAAGAGGCTTTTGAAAATTTAAGGTGGTCAGTTTCAGCAATCGAAGATTACAGTCAGTGTCCTTACTTCTTCTTTTTGAATAGAGTTTTGAAACTATATGATAGCGAAGAAAATGGTTTAGATTATATCAAGATAGGTAATATTATGCATAAGCTTGTGGAGAATGATATTAATAATATTACTAAAATGAGTGAAGCAGATATTAAAGATGCCTTAAGCACTGCAATGAGTGATATAGCTATCCTTTATCCTAAATATAAACAAGCTTATGAATATACCTATAATCAATGTTTAAATGTTTTATTGGAATTAAAGGAATATTACCGTAATATTTCTGATACTTATAAGGTATATAAAACAGAATATGAAGCTGATAGTAAATTAGAGCTAAGCAATAAAGAAGAAATTCAATTTAAAGTTAAGATTGATCGAATCGACACTAATGAAGATTACTTTAGAATAATTGATTATAAGACTTCTGATCATAGTATTAGTGAAGTTGAGTTTAAAAAGGGTAAGCAATTACAACTTCTTACCTATGCCTTTTTGTATGAGAAAGAAAGTAAAAAGAATTTGAGTGGTATCTATTACTTTATGCTTAATGGATTCCTTTACAGTTTAAATACTAAAGAAAAGTCTTTATATTCATATGAGCATAAAAAAGGAATCTATATGAATGATGTCGATTATGAAAAAGTTTTAAAGGATAAAAATCTTTTAAAGGGTATTTCGTTCGAAAAAGATGAGAAGAAAGTAATGGCGGAAGATGGTGTTCTTTCTCCTTATTCCACTGTTTGGGATAAAGATAAAACTAGAGATGCCTTAACAACTATTTACGATAAGCTTTACCAAGATATAAGGGATGGTAAATATCCTTTGATAGCTGATGAAAAAGCAATTGATTATAATAAGACCTTAGCTAGAATTTGTGAAGCTAAAGATTATATAAGTGAAAATAATGAACTTTTATATACTGATTCATTAAAGCCAGATAAGAAGGAGGAGAAATAGTATGCCTTTTACTCTCCAACAAGAAGCAGCGATTAATCATGATCGCGATGTAGTTAAAAAAAGTGCTTTAGTATTTGCCTCAGCTGGAGCTGGTAAAACAGCGGTACTAGTAGAAAGATTATGTAAATTAATAATAGAGAAGAAAGTATCTTTAAAAAATATTGTCGCTATTACTTTTACTAATGATGCTGCTTCTTCAATGCGTTATAAGTTGCAGAATGCTTTAAGTAAGAAAATAGCAGAAATAAATGATGGAAAAGAAAAAGAAAGATTAGAAAAAGAATTAAGTTTAATTAATGATGCCAATATCGCAACTATTGATTCTTTCTGCTTAAACATAGTTAAACAATATTATTATCTTAGTGATATTAAATCGAATGCTTATGACAATATTTTAGATAATGTCGAGAAAAAAAGATTAAAGAATCTAGCAATCAAAGCGGTTTTCGATAGATACGATACCAATAAACTACGTTATTATCTTTCTCCTAATTTATTTCTAGATGAAAAAGGCGAAACTTTAAGAAAGATGGTAGATAAAATAATCGATGTAGCTGATAGTAAAATCGACCCTTTATTATGGATGGATAGTATTTCTCATGAAGAAAAAGAAAGCTTAGAAGTAAGTGATTACCAAGCTTATTTAGATGATCTAAAAAAAGTAATTACAATAGCTAAAGATATCTGTGTGCAGATGATCAATACTTATGCAGTAAATAATGAAGGCAATAAAGATGATGAATTAGAAGAGATGTTTTTGACTTTATCTAAGGCTAGTAAAGCTAAAGATTATGATGAATTAATCTCTTTATTAGAAAATAAATGTGGGCATCAGTTTACCGCAATGCCAAAAAGTCATAAGTGTTTAAAGTCTTTAAATGATGAATATAACGAAGTAATGAAAGAATTAGCTACAAAGCTAATTTCTAAAGATGATTTTATGGCTTTATATAATAATGCATGTAAATATGAAAACAAAATTCTTGATTTAGCTAAAGAAATATATAAGGAATATAACAAGATTAAAAAGGAATACGCCTGTGTTGATTTTGGAGATATTAATCATAGTTGTTATCAAATTTTAACTGCGAATAATAATGAATTAGCCAATAAATTAAAAGAAGATTTTTATGAAATAATGGTTGATGAATTCCAAGATACTAATGATAGCCAATACGAAATTATTAAATTGATAGCTAGAGAAGATAATTTATTTTTGGTAGGTGACATTAAACAATCTATTTATCGTTTCCGTGGTGCTGTTCCTGAAAATATGGAAAGATTGAAGTCAGAATATCAAAACTATAATCTTCCCCATAACTTTAGAAGTAAAGAAAATATTATCGAATTTAATAATGAATTCTTCTTTAATATTTTTAATGACAATAAAAAGGGTAGCTTCACTGAAAGCGATAAACAAGACCCTAATCCTTTTTCTAAACAAGAAAAAGAGATTGAGGTTAAATATTTAAGACATAATAAAACTGTAGGTGAAGAGAGTGAAAGTATAGCTAGAGTAAATCTTTTGTGTAACGAAATAATTAAAGATTATAATTCCGGAACTAAATTTGGCGATATGGCTGTTTTGGTTGAATCAAATGATGAAAAAACAGACCTTAAATACTATTTCCGTAAATATAATATTCCTTATTTAATTATTGATAAGGAAGGCTATTATCGTTCAATGGTTTTTGAAACACTTTTAGCTTATTTAAATCTATTGAATGAAAAAAGTAATTTAAATGCGATTATTCTTTTACAATCCTTATTTTATGAATTGGATTTAAATGAATTATATGAATGTAATAAGGATAAAGAAGATGATAAAGTGAGTGATAACTATTCTTATTTAAGATGTTTAGGTAAAGAATATGAAGGGAAAAACAAAAAGCTAATACAATTTAATAAGGATTATTTTGAGCTAAGAGAATTAGTTAAAGAAAATAAGATCAATGAGCTATTACATAAATTAATTAATTTAAATAACTTCTATTACAAGTTAGAAGATAGAGAAAGACATAATTTAAATAATTTCTTGTTGCATCTTTCCTCCTTTAAATTCAAAAGTGTTAGTGAGCTTTTACATTACATTGAAGATGCCAAAGAAGATCATCAAGATGTTAGTAGTGGTACTAGTAGTAAGGATGATGTTGTAAGGGTAATGACTATTCATGCTAGTAAGGGTTTAGATTTTGATTCTGTTTATATTTTAAGTAAAAACAGTAAGGGAAATAGAGGTAATAACTTTAAAACTATTGATGATGAATTAGGTATATCTTTATCAATAAAAAAAGATGAAAAGAAAACTAGCCCTTATCTAAAAGGAATCAATGAACACTTAATTGATATTAAAAATAGAGAAGGTGAAAAAAGCGAATATCTAAGATTATATTATGTTGCAGCTACTAGAGCTAAAAGAAGATTAACTTTTATTGCGGTTTGTAAGTTAGATGAAGACACACAAGCCATTAAAAGAAAACTTCAATATAAATATGTAGGCTTTACCAATTATTTAAACGCTTATTTTCCTTCTAAACTTATTGAAGATATAGAAGAATTACCTACAGTAACAGCTTTAAAAGCACCGACAATTAAATACGAAGTACCAGAAATAAAAGATTATGAAGTCGTCGAATATGATAAAGCACGCCCCTCTGAAGCAAAAAATACAAAGGTAAATCTAAATTTAGATGCATATGCAGGAATGGAGTATGGTACTAGAATTCACAATATCTTAGCCAATATTAATTATTCTCAAGAGATTAGTAAGCAACATTTATTAAAACTTGATAATAAATTAAGTGAATTAGAAACAGAAAGAATATTAGCTTTCTGCGAAAGTGAATTAATAAAAGAATTACTAAATAAAGAATATGAATTTAAACAAGAATTTTCTTTTTACTATAAAGAAGATGGCATTAGAAGACATGGTTATATTGACTTTTTAGCAATAGGGGAAGATATTTATTTAATTGATTATAAAACTGATACCAAAGAAGATGATGGTATTAATGAGATTAAAGAAGAAACTTTAATTAAACGTTATCTTCATGAGCAACAAGCCTACTATGATTTCTTGAAAAAACAATATCCCAATAAAAAGATAAATGCTTATTTATATTCCTTACCTTTAAAGAAATTTATTAATATAAATGATCAATTAAGCTAATACTTTCAAAAATAATAAACTTCTTTTTGTGTGCTTTTGTAAGTAAAGAAAAGAAGAATGTTGTTTACTTATGTTAAAATATTCACGAAATGGAGGGAAAGAAATGAAAAAGATTATTTGCTTACTTTTAAGTTTCGCTCTTGTAATGGGTTTAAGTGCTTGTTCAAGTAATGCTGGTACAAGTACTGTTACTACCCCAACAAGCGAAACAACAGACGGAACTTATTCCGCAACTGCTAAGGGTAATGGTGGTGGCGACGTAACTGTAACTTTAACTCTTAGCAATAACGAAATCACAGATGTTGAAATCGTTGGCGAGAAGGAAACGGTTGGTATCGGTGATGTCGCAATGGAGAAATTAGCTGCCCAAATCTTAGCATCTAATTCAATTGATTTAGATACTGTAAGTGGTGCAACTGTTACTTCTACTGCTGTTTTAACAGCCGCTGCCGAAGCTTTAGCTCAAGCTGGTTTAAGTGCTAGTGATTTAGTAGCTAAAACTGTAACTAATGAAGTGGTTACAGAATACGATACAGATATCGTTATTATTGGTGCTGGTGGCGCTGGTATGACAGCTGCTATTGTAGCTAGCGATAATGGTAAGAATGTTCTTATCGTTGAAAGCCAAGCTATGGTAGGTGGTAACTCAGTTCGTTCTACTGGTGGTATGAATGCTGCTAAGACTGTTTATCAAGATGAAAACGAATTTGGTGAAAATGCTGGTGTTGATGCTAAGTTAGCTACTGCTGCTTCTAGTTGGAGTGATAATGAAGTAATTACCGAACTAGCTGCAACAGTTTCTCAACAATGGGAAGAATATCAAGCTAACCCAACAGGTTATTTTGATTCTGTAGAATTATTTGAATTAGATACCATGATTGGTGGTGGAGGTATCAATGATATCTCTTTAGTTAAAACATTAGTTGAAAATAGTGCTGA
>Ga0065711_1011299_pt1 | contig 10831 bp, 10 predicted proteins | sample Hoacrofraction12_FD_59098 | JGI IMG/M metagenome (GOLD analysis project Ga0065711, IMG submission 59098) | Hoatzin crop microbial communities from Cojedes, Venezuela - Epithelial fraction 12 v2 (version 2) | ecosystem: Host-associated > Birds > Digestive system > Esophagus > Crop | place... | reverse complement strand
CCCCCCTCCGCCAACTCCAACCCCCTCCGTCCTGCCCCACTCCGCCCTGCAAGGGCATTTCAGACACCCTCCCCAACTGACCCTCCAAAGCCCGCCCCAACATGACCACTGAGCACTAAAAAACCAAAACACAGCTCCGCAGGCCCCACGATAGCTCTGCGAATGCAGGAAAATCCCCAGAAGCAACGGGTGCGGCCCCAGAGAAGCCCCCCGGGAGACAGAGCACCGAGGGGCCCACCGCCCAGCACCCGGAGCGACAGAAACACCCATCTCCCACAGCAGATCACAGCAGTGGCACGAAGGAGCCTTTGAGCTCATCCTAAACGCGCTGCAGAACAACATTCTTCAGTTAGCCCCAACAGGATTGTCCGGTATCGATCAAACAGGTACTGTCCATCCTGAGATGTGCTGTACTGAGAACAACAAAACCAAAGAAAAACCCCGTACACAAGTTTCTGTCTCTGATCACGTCCACGCAGCAGCACAACCAACACGCGGGTCTCCACGGCACCTCAAACTTCTCAGTGATCTTCACCACCAAAACTTGCGGTTCCGAAGAGAGAGGATGATGGTGTGAATCGCGCTGCAGGAGCAAGCGTGTGCCCCCTCTGCCTCGCAGCGTTAGAACGCACGACTGAGGCAGCATTAACAAGCCATTTCCACAGCAATTCTGCTCAGTTTCTTCACCTCTTTGCTTTTTGCACTCCATGCCAACATCACCTTCAGGCAGCTGACTGCAAACTTCGCCACTCCAGGGAAAGCACTAACAAATCTGTCAATAAACAAAGTTCCTGCTTAAGCCTTTTACAACAGAACTGCTGCAGTTGCTCCAGCTCTTGGAGAACTTTTATGTTAAAACTGAAAACATCAAGAGAAGTCTAAAAAAAAAAATACACATCTGCACAACAACTTTAAAGCAAAATAAGAAAGTCAAGCGATTCTCGAATAAAGTGAAGGAATTTCGTTTCTATTTTCTTCCATTTACACAAATTAAGAACTGAGATTCTTAAATATTTAAAGCAAGGAAAGAGAAGTGAACTATTATCAATGAACAAAGACGTCTTTGACAATTCATCTTTTAATACAAAGTACTTAAATTATATCTTTAAAACACTGCTGAGAACAGCACAGCTCAGCTGTAAATTTGCAATCTGACCAGTACCTCGCGGAATTTCTCATGCTGGTTTTTGTTTTTGCTGTGTAACAAACTCAGAAAAGAACCTCCTTCCATTACGGAAAAACAGCAGACAGGAAGACAGCTAAACTCATCAGCCAAGGATTTTCAAATCACCTATATGCTGCACAGTGGGCAAATACTCAGCCACCTACACCACACCCCCCCACCACATCCCGACCTCCCAGAACTGATGTCTCAGTGCTTTGGATTAAACGACGACCAACTGAATTGATTTTGTCGTCTTGGCAACACTAAATCAAACGACAGATCTCTTTGTTCTTTTTCTGAATCCACCAGCTGATAGCCAAGCATGTTTATAGCACCTTTGCAAACCTCCTGTATTTTCTTAATTTTCTGGAAGGAAAGAACATTTCTCCAGGCCTGTGAAACATTAACTGCATCTCGAGATGTGATTTTGAAGGCTTCTTTTTTCTTTCCTGGTCCCTGTCCATGTGTGATATTATAGATCCAGTTTTTGAGCGTGGGGGTCAAAGTAAGATCTGCAAACTTATACATTTCTGAGATTTCTGACAATGGATCTCTGACCAGATCTTCAAAACGGATCATTAAATAGCGGTCTTTAAGGAAATTAGGTGGTTTTAGAGTAGCCGTTTCATAAATCTGAACATGACTTCTGCAAATCTCCTGCATGACTTTGTACTTGCTGTCTTCCACTTTCGTGCCATTGGTACTCAGAACAATTCCATTGTCACGGGCTAACGCTTTGACCGACTGTTCCCGTGACTTGACGACTGCCCTGGGGTCACGCACCAAGTGAATAATTTTGAGATTCAGGGATGGATCATTGAGAAGGGGGTAGAGGACCTTCAAGTCAAAGAACCGAACCTCCTTGATGACAACATGGCTATACGTCTTACAGGCTTCCTCCACCTTGCTGAATGGGTATCGTCCGCAAAGAGTCTTGCACGCCATCTCACTGGTGATGTCAGTACGCTGAAAGGAGTCACAAGCGGGAGCTGAACACAGAGCCCGACTCACTGCCCACTGGAAAAGATCAGACAAGTTTCTCTTCCAAGGCATGTAAGCATCAAACACAGACATGTCACACAGAAAGACCGACCTGACCAGGTCCCGCACTGCCATGTGCAAGACCTGGGCACTGTTCTGGTACATCGTAACCCACACGTGCCACGCGGGCTCCATCAGGTAGAAGACATTGGGGTGCTGGCTGAACAGCTGACCGACAAAAGAAGATCCTGATCGCCAGGAGGAGAGAATGAGGATGTGGACTTGCGATGGTTTCTCCTCAGACTGAGGCATGAAGCTACTGTAGCGGGCATACATGAAGAGTAAGAATCCAGTCTGAACCGTAACAAAAAGTATAACGATTGTGCTAGGAATCCGGATCCTTGCCATTCTCACCGAGTAAAAGCAATTTAAAAAGCTGAAAAAGAGAAGGAAAATGCTGGTGAACCATTGCTCCTGTGGCACAACAACGATAATAAAACTTACACAGCACAAACTCTCGCATTAGTAAAACCTTTCTGCAAATATGCATGTATGTATTTGGCACTATTTGCTTCCTTCACCAGTGGCACTGGGAGACGATCACCTGCAGGTGACAGGCACCAGACACTGAGAGCAAGCAATGCGTGACAGCAAGATCACAGCAGAACTAAGTCTGGAGCAGACGTCGTATGCTGAAGGAAACCTTGGGTTGCTGCAGGTCAACTGCTGCAGAAAAAAAATCTACAAAATACACAAAGTCCTCAACTTGTATTCTGGTAAATACTGCCAAGGCAAAAAAGCCTTTCTGAATCGCTCCACTGTGTTTCCATTTCAGTCTATTATTGTAAGAGCTTCTATCCCTTAAAGGCAGTAGACGGGAACATCAGCAACTGTGGCTACTGCAGCAAAAATCATCTCCTCCTCTAACGCGAGCGCTGTACCCTGTGCTGACAGCAGGGTGCTACACTGACTGATTGCCTGCGCACAACCCGCTGTTTCCCAAGTTGCAGGAGATGGGTGAAAACTCGAAACCTGCAGCCACATCTGGCCACAGATGTTAAAGTGAAAGAGCAGCTGACGTGTATCTTTGGGCTGGAGTGCATAGACCCCATGACTGAATACGCTGAGCTTGCATTTAAGGAATTACCCATTTGTGAACCAGTCTGCATGCAATTCCAGAAAATTTTAGGCACGTTGACCCCAGGTGGACTTCTGTTTTACTCTGAAGTCCAAGTCTGAGCTACATACACTCCTCACAACCTCTTCCTAGAGGCTTCCAGCAGCTTCCCCGCTGTGCTCTCACATCTGCAGATTCCACCTGTAAGCAGTCAGTATGTGTTAGCAGGTACGGTATTAGGAAAAGAATCCTCATGTATGAAGATCATCCTAGGAGTTTTACATATAAGCATTTGATATCTAGCTGCATTTAGACAATTTTTTTCTTGTTACAGTTAGCCCAATGAAACATGGAAAAGCCTATTAATTAGTACCAAAAGCTGAAACAAATGGTTAAACGAAAGAGACAGTAGAAATGGGCAGTTTCGTCTCCTTCTACTGCCTAAGTGTCTCTTCCCAATACAAAGAAATGCATTCTATCTTAAAGGAACACAATTTTGCTACTAAACTTTTGCTTGTAAGCCAAGAAAAACAGCAGAAATAGGAGCTAAGTAGGAAAAACGAGTCAAAAAACACACTCACCTTTGGTACCATACAGTACCTTGTAAGGAGAGTAAGGCAAATCAGTAAGGTACTAACTTGCTTGCAGAAGGTTTTCTCCCAAAAGTACCATCTCTCGCTTCTAAGATATAGAATCATAGAATCATTTAGGCTGGAAAAGACCTTTAACATCATCAAGCCCAATCGCTAAATCTAACACTGCCAAGTCCAGCACTAAACCATGGCCCCAGGCGCCACGTCTACACGCCTTTCACACACCTCCACAGATGGTGACTCGGCTGCTTCCCTGGGCAGCCTGCTCCAGTGCTCGACAACCATTCTGATGAAGAAATTTTTCCTAATCTCAAACCTAAACCTCCCCTGGCGCACCTTGAGGCCATTTGCTCTCATCCTATCATTTGTTACTTGTGAAGAGATCAACACCCACATCACTGCACCCTCCTTTCAGCTAGCTGGAGAGTGGTAAGGTCTCTCCTGACCCTCCTTGTCTCCAGGCTAAACAACACCAGCTCCCTCAGCTGCTCCTCACAGGACTTGTTCTCTAGACCCTTCACCAGCTTCGTTGCTCTTCTTTGGACACAAAGTTCTGTATACTCTTTACATACGCTCTAGTTCATACCCACTCAGCTAAAACGGCCTTTTCATGGTTTAATTACGCTCCCTACTTCACCGTACAATCTGCTCCTGCAGCTTAGCCACAGCATCTATTTCTCTCTAAACCCACGGTTATCCCAGAGTTCTTCATGGCTGTGTTGCCCACTGAGGCAAGGCCCTTTTCTCCAGGGGTTCCACGTTCTCACTGACCCTGCGCAAACATCCGTGACGCATGGCTGCAATAGCATCTCCCAGGACGAAGCCCATGGCCCCCCAAGCCCACCCTGCATAGTCCCAACACTATCAGAAGCTCTGCCAAGCCATGTCACTCTGCTGGCCTAGAAGAAAACCACCCACCCGTTCTTCTTCACCTAGTTCTTCAGCACTGAAACAACTCGGCACAGCACAGACCAGCACTGGAGCTGGAAGAAGGTGGAGAACAAAAAGGCAGAGAAGGGAAAGAGAGCGGGGGAGCCCCAGGCCACGGTTGCCAACAGCAGGCAGCTTGAGCCACGCACACAGGTCTTCAAATTAATTGGTATTACACCTTTCAACCATCTCCTGCATAACAGTATCGCAAAATCCTTTACATGGATTTTTCAGGTGGAGTCATGCTAAGCCTCCCCTATGACCAGTCCCTCAAGCCGAAGAGGCACTTCATTACAGAAGCATGTAGCTCACTCCAAGCTTACAAAAGACAAACGAACAGTGAAAGGGGTAAGCCCACACAGCTTCTGTGAAACAAACTTAAAAAGAAACCCACAACTTTCTCAGCAAGCTGCTACAATTCTTTTGTCATTTCATAAACAGTCATTAATGGACCCTGTCTTGTCCCACACAATCGCAGCACGGTTGAGGTTGGCAGGTACCTCGTGTAGGTCCCTGGTCCAACCCCTCCCCGCTCAGGCAGGGCCACCCACAGCCGGCTGCCCAGGACCATGTCTTCCAAGTGTCTCCAAGGATGGAGGCTCCACAGCATCCCTGGGCAACGTCTGCCAGCGCTCCATCACCCACACAGCGACAAAGTGTTTCCTGATGTTCAGAGGGGACCTCCCGTGCTCCCGTTGGTGCCCATCACCTCTGGTCCCGTCACTGGGCACCACTGCGCACAGCCTGGCTCCATCTTCTTTGCACCTTCCCTTTGCGTATTTATAAACATTGGTAAGATCTCCCAGTATTAGCCGCTCCTCCCAGTTTCCTATCACCAGCAAACTTGCTGAGGGTACACTCCTCCCCATCCCACAGACGGCTGATGAAGCAGTTGACCAGAACTGGGTCCTGTGCTGAGCCCTGGGCACACTGCTAGCTACCAGGCTTCGCTCCACTGACCATCGGCCTGGGGCCTGGCTTTCAGCCAGTTCTCAACCCACCCCACCATCCACTCCTCCAGCCCACACTTCACCAGCTTCTCTATACAGCAGCCTTCACCGTCCGCATTTCAAGATGCCTTTTTTTTTTTTAATAGCAAAATGGGACATAAAAATATATAGGTATACTTCCATATTCTTATCTGAGAGGATAGTAAGAAAGTAACAAGTACAAGAGAATGCTCATAAATAACCTTATTTTTCAGGGCCAGGTTTATAAGCAGATTCAAAGCCACAAAAAGAGCATACCTTTTCATGAGACCCAGATATCAATATATTCAATCAAATCACTAATAACGTATCCAGGCAGACAAGCATGGAAAAACTGGCCCAGTCTCCTCTCTCTGCTCTGGCAACGGTGCCTGGACAGCAAACAAACACGCCGCCAATTTTTAGCGGTGGGTGGGGCGTGAGGTGTCTGTAGAGCAAACACCCTGCGAGCTGGCTTTTGTATTCTGCTGCACAACCAACACAACAGCCGCACTCTAGAGGGAACCAAAGAACGACAGGTATAGCCTGGTCTGTGAACTGACACCCTGACGCCGCACTAAACCGTGAAATGTTAACCATGGAATTACTGGGCCCTTGGCGTTGCTCCAAGATCTCCTGACCAGGATCCCCACGACTCCTGACTCTAAACAGGACCAATGACTCTTTTTCAGAGCACCGTATTTTGCGTGCTAATTTGCCCACAATAATTCTTGAAGACAACACAGCAGAACACAGTAAGGCATGAAGATCAAGTCAGTGACTTCTGTAAAAGGAATACTGAAGTGACTGTCACTCCTCAGCCTGGCGAGAGGCTCCCTGCAGAGGGAAACCACAGCTGCCCTGGAGGGAGCAACTGCAAAGACAATCTCGTGACTGCTTGGAACAGGAGAATCAGGAGAATTCGATTAAATAATCAGTCACGACAAAATGTTTTTGTACGCTGCATCATAAAAATGTGAAACTCTGCCTCAAAATGAGCATACAAGAGTTCAACAAATGATTACATCAACTGAAAGTAATTACTGAAAGAAGAGCCTCTCAAGCACTGTTAGAGGCACAGATGAGGCTACAGCCAAGTGGCTTAGCGATTCCCTGAACTGTAGATGGTCCAAGGTATCTGCCTGTGTCTGGAGGCACACCAGGAGAAATCACGTTTCCTGTATTATTTAATTTACTTCCTAGCAATCCACTACTTGCTGCTGTCAGGAACAAGAGCAGATAGATCAGCCTTCGGTTTAATTCATCGTGGCCATTCTTCATCAACAAAACTTGCCTCATTCAAATACTGAATTTTTGCATGTCTGTGTCCCCAGAAGCATGTACGCGTTTCTCTGTGCTGTGAGGATTACCAACAACCCCACAGCCTGCACTCACACCTCGCCAAACAGAGGGGATGAAGGAATCCAAGCGAAAATGGACAAGCTAGTTGAAGATTTGCTAGTTGAAGGACTTCTCCTGAAACAGATCCTGTGCCAGAGAGCCAGCCAGCCCTAACTACCTCACATCTTTCTCTTGTCTGCAAAGCGTTAGCCATTCTCTGCACTAAGACTGCATGGTGCAGCTCCTTCCAGTCTAACAATTACAATTAGAGACCCACTGATGCTTTTTAAAAAGTTTAAATGTTTCTGCTCTAGCTACAGAGAACTGCTGCTCCACTCTAATCAAGACCACTCTGCAGAAACGCAAACACTAACTGTTCTTTATTGGTGAGGGGTGGGGGAGTGAGGAATCAAAACATGTAGATGTCAGCCCAAAAGCCAGTTTTTTAAAATCACATCTGGCGTGACCGCCTCTTGGACCTCTCCTTGCTCTGATTTCCCCCCCCAAGTACTGTTGCAGACAATACTGTGCCAAGGAAAAACCAGCTAACATGAGTATTAGTCCACAATTTGTGTTTGAACTAGTCTGCTTACCATCAGCACTACAGATAGTACATAAAATGACTGCAGGTGAAGTATTTCCCTACTCTTCAGTACGATATAAACTGCAAGAAGTAGTGTGATATCAAAGTAAAGTGCTAAGTCCGTACCCATTTTCAGTATTTAAATTCATCTTCTACCCTTTTGGGAAAGCTGGGATGTGTCTGAGGACTCCGCACGCACGCAGACACCACAGCGACATGAGTAACGACACAACAAAACGCAGCATCTGCAGAGTATCTCTCGGGACGTTTCCAGTGCGTGAGGCCAAACACCCATCCAGCTCAGTGGATTTTCGCTGTGAGCAGTGCCTTTTATTTCTGCATTTCTCACACTGGGCACGTGTAATTCTATCTGCACGTAAACAGTCTTTTACCATTTGCAGTCACATTCCGCAGTTACGGTGCTTTCAGCCCGGGTTAAACTTACACCCCTTTAACGTGTGACTTTATAACCCGCCAGGCTCTTTCATGATTTTTGACAAGCGTTAGCTGAGGCAGAATGCAGCTCTTGAATACCATGAAGAATCACCTTCTCATAAAGCTGCTGAAACGTATATATGCATACATATAGATACATATCTGCATATAAAATACATACACAGCAGTGCTCGCTTGCGGCTGCACCCGCCTGCACGACCAACAACACGGGGAAAGGGAGCAGCAGCAGCAGGGCCAGGCGTCCCGGCATTGCTGCCGCCTCGGCTGCCATCGCGGGGACACAGCCCTCCAGCAGGCACCGACTCGTGAAATCAGACGGACCCGAAGCGGCGAGGGAGCTGCAAGAGGCAGAAAAACAGCCCATGAGGGACGTCAAGCTGCAGCACAGAGCACTCCAACGCCTCTCACATCGCTCAGCTGAGACGCCTGAAGTACTGCCGTACCTGGCGGTATCACAACACATGCTTTTCTACATAATGAATGCTGCTTAGCATAAATTATTTTAATAACTGTTACAACGTTATTCCTTTCCTGTGACAGTAGTATTACTTCTTTTGTAATACTGTTTCTTCAGGGAGAGCTCTGACAAACAGCAGAATAATCAAAAGTCTAATTCTAACAAATTCTTGCGGCAGAATCATCTCTTCAACAAGCCAATGCAAATGTTCGAAGTGTGATCTGAAAAGCATCTGCATGCGTGGTCCTGAGCCAAGCTCTGACACGGGCCGTGTCTGCTAACCGCTACTAATGGAAATGAGATCCTGGACTAGAGCAGCCATGGGTCTGCCCCAGAATAACTGCTCTTACCCACGGCACAAACGAAATTCATCATACAAACTGGCCAACGGAACAGTGATTTTCTTCATCACTTGCACTGGCTCTGACAGAACGCTGAGCTGCAGGGCCGCCAGCTTCTGCCACGGCTTGCCGGGAGACTAGACGCTTTACAGCAAGCTGCGGTTTCACCAGGCAGGGTAAAAACACAGCGAGAGGTAGTGCTGATCCCAGGAAGCTCGTTCTCTAAACAGAGCACTTCTCAGACCCAGAAGAGTAGAAAAGAATGGAGGAGGCAAGAAATAAATCATGCAGTGCATGATCATTTAGCTCTTGCTGCAGGGACTTTTATCTGTTTGTCACTTCAGTAACGTTGGAATCGAGTAATCGGATCTTTGCAGGTCAACACGGAAAGGAGCACAAAGGCTCAGTGAGCTTCCTTTCAGTACACAATTCAGCCTGAAGAGACCTAGTAAATTAACAAAGATTAACTTCATAGCTAAAAAACACAAACCAACCAAAAAAGCGCCTCCTATTATGCTGCTCTTTTTCTTTCTGGGATACTAAAAAGGCTGTAGAAAGAAAGAGAGTCCCTCACATTACAGCTGTAAAGAAACACGGGCTCTCTGAGCTTGGGAAAAAAGGCTGGGATGAAAGACTCCCTCAGAACAAACAGGTCCGGGTCTGCTGCGGGAAGGCTGAAAAAGCTGGCTGGAATAAAGCAAAACAACTGAGAGCAGAATGACAAGTACCTGCTCCCCTAAAATGACTTCTGAGCAACTGACTCTCAGCTGTCTTTGTCAAAGTCTTCCCGGCCATTTTGTGTCTGAGAAAATTTCCAGCACTCTCTCCTTTAAAACAGCTCGTGCAGCACTCTTAAAGCCAAAGCCTTTATAGATTACACAGAAGTTACTTCAACTTCCACAAAACTAAAAAAATACACATTCAATTAATTTCCCAGATCAATCTCTTCCACCGACACATGAATACCTAACGCTATATTAAGTGCTCAACCTTTTGCTAGCCAAAAATTATTTTGTCCTGTATGCTTGTCACACACTAAACGCTGACCTTCAGAGCAATGGTATGAGCTGAATATAAGTACCGCTTATGTACTTACAGTTCACCATAGCACCTCAGTACTGACCGTGAAAAGAATGGTAATGGTAAATGTCATCATGCATTTTACAGAATTAACAGGAAAATGTTTGTGCACGGCTCAATAAACAGAGCAAAGCCACCTAAAGGTCTACTGTTCCTTATTGAGACGTTTACTCACTAGGTACTTCACCTGTGAGACATCACACCAATGCAGCCACCACCAGAACACCTTCTACGAGCTCACATCAGAAACAGTGTTTGCTGCTCGAAAAAGAGAAAGGCAGGAATGAGACAAAGCTGGTCCATATAAAAAGCACATATCACTATCGGTTCTCGCTATAAATCACCCAGCTGACACAACGCCACTCTCCAGCGTTCTCCCACAGCTAGAACTGACACATCTTCACAAAGCGAGAGCTCAGGGTGTCAGCAGTCTGCAGCCTGCTCTTGGCAGGGGGAAAAGCCAGTCTGGAAGGTGCCTTCCATACCCACTGCCACTTCAGCAAGAGTTAAAAGTCTTTCCAACATCTGATCATTGCTACACAGTTGAAAGAATTAATAAACCTGCTTATTTGTTTAAATACAACAGTGAAACTGCAACAGAAATACTAAGAATACAGTAAATGTAACCAGAGGTTTTGAATTCTGGCATTATGTCGGCATTACAGCGTTAACGTCGCCTTTGGAAATGTACATCCTGCCCCAGTCCGCTGGAAACGGAGGTCAGCGGAGTCACTGCAGGTAACCACCGGGCTTAAATACTTTACAATAGAAGGAAACACACCATGGATTTCATGATGCGACCATAAACATTATTTTTTT
>Ga0065711_1050447_pt1 | contig 10833 bp, 4 predicted proteins | sample Hoacrofraction12_FD_59098 | JGI IMG/M metagenome (GOLD analysis project Ga0065711, IMG submission 59098) | Hoatzin crop microbial communities from Cojedes, Venezuela - Epithelial fraction 12 v2 (version 2) | ecosystem: Host-associated > Birds > Digestive system > Esophagus > Crop | place... | reverse complement strand
GGGGGGGGGGGAGAGAGCGTAAAAAAAAAAAAAACACGGACTAAATAAAACAGGTGCTTTTGTAGAATAAACAGTGGAGAGAGGCGACTGTGGCCGTGCTGAGGCTCTGCGCATCGGCAGGAGGAGAAGGCGCAGTGTCACGCCGGGGCTGATGCCCAGCAGCATCCACGCGCAGCCCCGCCGCCCCGGAGCTGCCCGCTCTGGGGAAGGAACACCAGCTTCGTCCGGGCTTGGTCCGGCTGAGGAAGCGTCAGCGCAAACTTTCCGCCTCCTCTCAGCACTGCTGAAGCCTTTCGGGTCTGCAGAATGAAACGGGTCTGTCTGCAACTGAAACGTGACCAGCCGGGAGTCAGGACGCCTCCTGCACAGCCAAAAAAGAAAAAAAAAAAGGCAGAGGTTCCAAGTGTTAGCGGAGCTGCTGATCTGACATTTTCCACTGGCAAAAATATTTTTAACACCTACTGTTTTTAGAACAATGGATCGTACCAAGGGCAACTGTGAGAAATGAGACTTGGCCAATGTCTTTTGATTTATAGCTTTACCAGAAAAGCTTTCTCAACATACTACGAACAAACCAATAATACGCATTTATAACTAATTTTCATTCCTATTATACATTATACTGTGAAGTGTGGTGTCAACAATAATAAAGTAATGTAAGGATAAACTCACTTCTTAAAAAAAAACAAACAAAATGATTTAGATTACAAAGCATTTTTTAGTAACTTTAATTTCTGATTTGTTTGTAGCCTTTGAATACACAAGTGCAAACACTCATGAGTATTTTAATAAATGTGATACGCAACTGCTATGTGTTTCTATCTTTTAGCTTCATTTTCAGACATGTTCCAACGTCGGTCTTCTAATCAGAGAGAGGCAATTCAGCATCACGGCATTTGTGAACTGAAGAAGTGGTTTAAAGAGGGCAACTAGAAGCAATCTTCTTCGAGTTATGGAGCAGCTGAGTGCATGGTTGCAATGTAATAAGATGTATTCAAGCAAGAAAATCCTGAAACATGATTGCACACAGTTGCTTAAGATTGTAATTAAGGAGTCTTCTTTCTTTTGTCCTCCTTCCCCCAGTCTGTAATTCGTCTTTCACAAGTTAATCAAAATAAAGACTCTTTGCACTGATCCTTAGAGGACAAGGTTCAAGGACAGATTATCTTTTTTCATCACTGAATATCACAAACACCTCTGCTTTCTCTTCTCTCAGATTCATTCTGAGATGTAACCAGTACTTGGAAACCTTATCTTTTCCTACTTAATTCAGCAGCTATGACTTCAACAGCAAAAATAGAACAGTTTAAAAAGAGAGAGTAAACAAAAAATCGTTTGGGAATGGGATGATACAAAAAGAGAATCTACAAGGGGTCACAAGCTTCATAAATTTTTCCTAACATCTTCAAACTTTTCCTTCACTCTTCAGGTTCAAAACAGGGACTAAATATTTCTACGATCACTTAAAATCTTTATAAAGGCAGGATTCTTTCTCATTAATTTTGATTCTGATCCAGATATTACTAATGGAGAATTGGAATAGCCAATTATCACCCAATTAAAAGCTTTCATGTGTAGACCTTCACAGAGTATTTCATGGTGTCCTTACTAACTTAATAGACCTCTCTCAAGGATGTGTTTTATGTTTCAAGAATCTACATTCTCTCAAGCCAAACCTTACATTAAACTGTATGTCTGTGAAAACATTTGAACTTATTTTTACTGTGTTGGAAATAGGATAGATATTTTTGTCTGATTATTTTCCTAAATGCTTATGCTGTCGTGTCAAAATATATTGTATTAAACCCTTTGACTTTCATGGGAGCAAAACAGCCCAGCGACTCCAAGCAAAAAGTGTGACTAAGCAGACCAATTTAATTTCATTGCACAGGCAGAATAAAATATAAATAAGTAATTATTCTTAGTCACTTTTGGCAATCTACCATTTTTAGTAACATAAAAAAAGTATTTTTTTAATACAATTTGTTCTTGACTGTCTTGGTGATGGGTTTTTGCCAATGAGTCAGTCCATTCCAATACATTGACTGGATCATTTTGGCTCTAGTCCATATTTATAGTTCTGTTGTATTTCTTTCTAATAGGTTTTGTAGTACATTTAGTCGTCTTGAGAGATATGGTTGTACCACTTCCGAAGTAAATTCTACTGTTCATGAAAACAAATGCTGGACCATGCTAGACTGTCTCTTAGGTAGGCCCTGTAAAGAAAGACTGCAGGTATCAAAGGGTGCATTGGCACTGGCACCTTTACTGTGTTTTGACTTCTGAAAGTGTCAAGGGTGCCTCTTCACAGTACGAGTTGTGTTCCTGTTCTGTATAGTGGATCCATAGACAGATTTAGGACCACAAAACCTGCTCTGAAACATGCTCTCAAAGCCTTCTCAGACAGTGTGAGCTTTGGTGGCCACTGCTTAGAGAGGGTTTTCACTTCAGGCAGAACACGGACAAGTGTTACAGTTGTCCTCAGTCCCCTGAGCAACTGTTGGTCTCTCAACACTAACATTTCTACCTGTACACTCATAATATAGATTCTGAAAAAAGCAATGTCAGGTAACTGCTACTTGGATGCTGATAACTCGTTGACTGTGTGGGCAGGAAGAACTTCCATTATGCACTCAGTAACAGCTTGCAGAGTTCCTTCGATATGAGAATGCATTAGACGCAGAGGTAAAATGATAACTTTTCCTTACTTTTCCTGAAAATTTATATGAATATTAGGCTTTCATGAGGCAAGTAGAAGAGCTTGAAGTTTAAGATCTCTTTTAAAGGAAAACACTTCTTACCATCATGAGCACGTGGTTGCCCTGTACAAGTATTAGTGTCTCTATATAAGTGACTGTTAAGTAAGGACTTCTGCTCTACAGACGTATTATTTACAGGTGGCTATAATTCTGATGTGCATTTCTTACCTTCTGTATCACATAGGAAGTCACTGTCCATGGCTGTGGTTGTACTAGCTTCAGTTCAAATCTTGAACCAAGCATTGCTTGTCTTCAGTCTTCTTTGGTTCTAATTTCTACAAATAGCAGAAGGAAAATCAAAAGACCTGTTGAAATTTAAGACACTTACTGCCTTTAACAAGATACTCAGCACAGGAATATCTCTGCCTTTCTGTGTCCTCCTGGTTATGGCTTAATTCCCAATTTAAACTGATTTTTTGAGGGAACTACATGGTTGTCTCTATTTCAGAAGTTTTTCATACCACCTGTGGAGCCGTAGTAATTATGGGGACCCACCTATTAACTGCCAAAACTTCAGCAACCTGTTCTTTAGAAGGTATTTTGTAGAATATCCTTTAAAGATTTGGCATCCCAATATACATAATTTGAACTAAATTTTAGCAAATAACAACAGTGGCAATTCAATTGGTGAATTAATGAGGTTTCTTTATGTATTCATAACCACTATTCCACTTAGGAAGTATTACCTTATCAATTCAACTTTAACACCAGGGCTCCACCTGTTACTCTCTGGTTCCGGTGTATCTTCTCTTGAGTTTTCACAGTCTTTTGATGACATGTTTTGGCCCACATACACTGGCAAATCTGCATAACTCATATGCTTGGAAGAATGGTATTCTTCTTTAGAAGAAAATCTAGTTAATCTAAGGCAATGTAATTGTGAAAGTAGTATGAAGTTACTGTTGTCTAAGGTAATAAATCTGAATGCAGATAAAAAATGGAGTTTGTGTTGTCAGGAAGAACAGAGAAAGGCAACAGAAGGAGTTGCAGGAAAGGAACCTATAAAGTTAGGAAAATGTAGACAGAAAACAAACTCATTTAATCATAAGGAGGCTTCAAAATTAAAAGAAAATATTCTGCCATTGAGGGTAATTTATTATTCACATAGCAGTAGAAACAGCATGAGGAGGAATCAACTGAAAAACAATGCACAGAAAGAATTTTGAAAATGTCACAAGAAGATGACGGCAAATGGCAGGTAGGCTGTCAGAAGAGTGAAAAGAGAAATGGAGAATTTCATTATGGACACACAGGAATGGGCTATTTGTACAAGCAAGGATAGATGGGTTAAAAAAGCCCTAGAACCATAATGCAGGCTGCGTGGCCAGGCTTCAGATGCTATTCATCATATTATAAGTGGATGTACCAAGCTGGCCAGCACTGAGATAGAATACAGCAGGACAAAGCTGGCAGTGTTGTGCACTGAGCCCTTGCAAGAAGTATGGATTATTAATAGGGGAAGAAAAAAAACAAAAAAAACACCCAAACAAACCCAGCAGCAACCAAAGAAAGGTTTGCAAATGCAAAGAAAGCATTACAACTATTTTAAAAATGTGAAGATTAAAAAAAAAACGAACAAAAAAGAACTAGGAATAAGAGCTAGGAAATGAGTTATAACCAAATTTAAAAGGGAGGAAGAATGCTTAAAAAAGTCTTTTTTTTCTGTTTGATTGAAGCAGATTGTTCAAACAAAAATGCTAGGAAAGGCACAGTCAGGGCAGAAGAAAATCCAGTTTCTGAGAAGTGCAAACAAAGTGCCAACTCCTTGTCTATCCTTGCACTTGCACTAACATTGTAATGGCACTGAGTTAAACAGCAGCTCTGTAACAGACCTCACATAGCTACATTTATGAGCATCTCTAGATGGATAAAGCAGTTCAAATGGTAAATAAATAAATCCACAAATACTTGGGTCTCGGATTAATGCTTCATGCCAGCAAGATCCTGCTGGTGGAGAAGAAGCATCACCATTTTTATAATAAGCACTCCTCTCTTCTCTGATGTATGCAGAAAAAAATTAGGTTAGATAAGTTTCTGATGGATATTAAGTTCAATTCTGCAGGGCATTCGCAATGTGGCACAACTAAGGTCAATTTTTCAGAGGAATTGCAATCTAGACTGGAAACATTTGTCTGATCCTATGAAGTTATACATAGGAAGTCCAAATGACTTCAGGGAGTTTTGCATGCTTCAGGGGGCTGCTACTGTGCAGCAGTTGTCTGAAAATCTGTGGAGAAATTACTTGTGAAAAATACCAATATATTCACAAAGAAACAAGTAAATACCCATACACGGCAATATGTATCACTTCAGTGAGAGTCTATACTCTGCATCAGCTATACAAAATTAATGTGGATAACTCCTCCACTGATCTCTAAACCCAAACCAGTTTTACTGTACCTTGTCAATACAAGCTTGAATACTCGCATGAACAAAGCCAGAGATTACAGATGCAATTTTAGAAGATTTTTCTGAATAATTGGCCCAAATTATGTGTATTCTGGCATCAGGACTGGTATTCAAGATGCTCATAACCTTCCCTGTGTGAACACATTAGCTAATTAAGCAAATTTATTTATTTGTGTGTTTTTCCCCTGACCACAGCAATAATTGGACAAGTGCTCTTTCTCTTTAAAGTAAAAAAAAAAAACTAAAGACAAAACCAAGCAAAAAAAAAAAAACAACCAACCAACTCCGAAACACTAAACAATTACTAAATGTTCAATCTGATAATTATAAGCACAAGAAACACTACAAGCAAGGAGCATACTTGTGAACTTTGTTTTTCACCATCAGGCAACAAAAAATTTTCTTGTCTGAATGTTAACCTAAATGCTAAACTCCTATACCTGAATATATATGGAGACATAATTCCAAAATGACATGTAAGTGATTGTATAGGAAGCAGATGGAAATAGCTTCTAAGTGAGTTAGAGAAAAAATGTGACTATCTTCATCATCTTGAACTGCCCACTCTCAAAATTACTTGGTGTGAGTGCTGAAGGAGACATAATTCAATATGTCAATTTTCCACCCAGCTAATGTATCCATCAATTTTTTTAGTCCTTAGGAATGACAACTCAGACATTACTTTTGTACTTAAAATGTTGAAATCATTAAAAGTCCCTTAATCCTATCCAGCTTCTACCTGTTTTTGGGATAGATTCTGTATTCATTAAAATCTGTGGGAAACATGTTTTGGTTCAATGAGAGAAGAATAAGCTTTGTGAAAGATCTGTGTCATTGTCAGCTAGAAAATTAGCTCAGAGTATGGAGCACAGAAATTTGTCCACTTCCGCAGAAGGTGGTGGAAGTCTTTGCCCTTTGCTATGAAGATGCAAGTCCCAAGGCATTACACCAATGGTTGTGCTGCAAGGATAAAACCAGAGGTTGTTTGGTTCCTATTTCCTCCTACTTCTAGCCATGCCTATATCTGTAAGGGGCAAAAAAATGGCTGAGGGCAGATGAAAGAAAACTGCAGTTCTCTGCAACTGCTTCCTCCCACACTTATCAGGTTAATGTTACAGTGCCCCTGCATCCAAAGTAAGAGCCATTCAACCCCCTTCACTGTTCTAGTGTATATCCTCCAGTCTAGCCTTTGGAGACATCAGGCATTGGTCACTAGGATGCTGTGTCTAATCATTCAGCAACTGTGACCTTACTGTTACCAGTCCTACATGCCTTCATTTTTTGACACAAATACTGCTTTTGTTTTTCTTTGAGTCACTGAAGTTTGTTGTATGTATTTCTACTGTGAACTTTCTGAGACAAGGCTTTTTTAGGTCAATCGTGGAACACAGAGCACAAGCACCAAAATTTCAGTGTGAATTACCAAGATACAGATAAATGTTAATAATTTACTACACATATGTGTACAATGCACACAGAAGTCAGCTACTTTAAGTCATCTCCTGTCATGGAGCTTGTGTTTGTCCATACATATTCATGTTGCTTTGAACTTAATGACCGTGGCCTGATCAACTAAGATTCAGTGAAACTGGAGGCACTGCAAGATCTCTTCCTGAGGACTCTAACACTATATTCTTTGTCTAAAAACTTGTACTTATCTAAAGCTTTAATGCTATTCTATGTAATTGAGTAACTCTATTAGACTTCTTTTGAGTAGCATTTATTTAATTTACAATGCTTACCTTCAAAATAGTGGAAGGCTGATAAGAATGACTTCACATGTAGGATGCAATATACATCTTCAGTCCCAAGGCCAACAAAAGAAGAGGTGCCTTTTCAGCAGTAGATGCCTTCAGGAGGATAATATACCCACCAGTTACTCAGCTGCTTCATCTGTCATTTTTATGAAGGCATGTCATGGTTGGACAGAGCAAAATTGCCTGTGAAAAACTGTGTGAGGAAAAAAAGGGAGAGAGAAACAGGTAACTGCCTCTTCCTAAGTGCTGGATGAAATTAACGTTTATGACAGGGGGAAGAACACACAGGAAAACAAACATAACAACTTTACAAAATATAACTTCCTACAGTATCAGTCATCGCAACAGTGCTAAAATGCTGCAGTTGCTCCACTGCTATTAGTAGTAGTTTTAGAAGACAAATTCATGTGGAAATTAGAAAGTAACAGATGTGAAACAATCTTAAGCATAAATTCCTTCACACTTCTTACTGAGTGTGGTTAAGATTTCCATTGTCAAACACCCTTTGGTTCAGAGAATAAAAGCAAACAAGGGAAAATTTAACTGTTCTTGAGCGTTGTAAGCCCACTGAGCTCTGTAATTTGCTGAAGATTTGTTTTCTGACACTTTCACCAGAAAAGGGAGAGAGGGAGGGGAAAAAAGTGTTTCTCCAAAAGCATTCTGACCCATAAAAAGTCCCAACTATGTGTGTTGGGAAACACGTCCAGACGCTTCTTTATTTAAGGCTCTTTTCTCTTTCAATAAAATGTCAGTACCTCTCTGAATAGATATTGTCCTTGGCCAAGACCCTAGTGAAAGGCAACAGATGTTGCTAAGATTGTACCCTGGCTATCCTCTATCCTGTTTCATTTCTGAAAGGGAAAAAGAGAGAAAGAGAGAAGAAAACTTGCTTTAAATGACTGGACCATTTTGTAGTTCAGCAAATCTGTTTGCACATGCTCGACTGGCCTCGCAGAAAAGGCTGAGCCTTTTGCATTCAGCCTGAGGTCAGTCCTAATGCTCTGTTCAGTGGTCCACACTCCTTTCACATGGAGCAGCTGCCTCTGATTGCTAGAACAAATTGAGGTGATTCAGGCCACCAGCAGGGCCACAGTACAAGTGCTTTTCACCAGGAAGGGAGGGAAAGCCTTAGAACAGGACCGACTGGGGCTGCCCACAATAAACCGTAGGATTAGATTTGATACACTCAATATTAAGACATGCTCTTGCTGAAAAGCAGGCCATAGTGACACAAACCACAAGACGGTTGGACTGAAAGAAGAAGTGAGAAAATGGTTTTCAAACATTTATGAAGTTACACCTAATTATTTAATTGGGGAACATTTGAAATAGTAACACTGACAGTTCAGGCTCGGGAACATCTTGTTGTTTAACCCTTGGCAGAATACTCTTGATACATGATTCAAGATCAGTTGCGTCCCTCCCACCCCACCCCAATACTGTTTGAAACATTGTCTACAAGCTCTCTAAACTATTTCTGAGATTAATTTACAGAAAAGAATAATTACTATCACCATTTCCTACCATATTATCAACCTGTTTCGGTGACTGGAAACTGCTACATGACTGTTATCCAAGGGAAACAAAAAGAAAATGAAGAAAGAAAGAAAGAAACAAAAAAAGAGAAGATTTGATATTTACCACTTTTTAAATTCTTTTTAATGTACTAAATGAGATAAGAGCACACAGCAGGCATTTGCAGGGAAAGATGAAGGCATAACCCTCCTCCTCTCCCTGGTGCAGCCAAGCTCCTGCACTTACTTGGTTCAGTCCCAGATATCAGATCATCATATTTTCTGCTGTGTGAAGGATCAGACCAACAGCTCTCTGAGGCTGAGGCCAAACAAAACAATACTGTACTGCATTAAGCCACGATACCAAGCACTTACCACTTCAAAAGGAAGCACTCTTTGATGCCTCTAAAAGGAAAGCAAAGTCTCTGTGGATATATATAGGTAATTTTACCAGACTGGTCAAAAAATGGATGTTTATGTTAATTCATAAAACCACGGATTTAAGATCGGGGGAAATTAGGAATTACAGCATTTAGTCTGGCTCCACATTTAGACGGAATGACTGGGTATAACACATGGCTTTTGAAGTACAGTTATCCCTGAGATAGCTTAGTAAGCTGGAGAAGAAAGGAAAAAGATCTTAGTGTTTACTCAATTAGCAGGTTTTGAAATGGAAGCTTAAGGGAAAATATACATAAAAATCTGCCTGTTGACTCAGAAACATTGAGATGTAGAAAACAAAGTGTCCAAATGGTGTGCTAGAGTCTCTGATGTATGACTTGACAAAGAAAAAAAAATCCTCTTTTAACTCCTGAGTTACAGACACAAAACTGAGGTAGAGCTTGATATTTCTTTACTAGTATTTCATTTATTACTTGCTACTTTTTTCACACAGAAAATGGAAAAAAAAAAAGCTATATATTAAAAAAAATTTTTAAAACAAAAGGCCAGGAAGAACTGTATCTTCAACAGAAAATTCACTTCTTTTTCTCTGTGAAAAATATAAGTAAATATATATGTGTATCACTAAATCTCCTTCATAGTGCTTCTTAAATCTTTCTTTTCTTTAAGGCACTGGATGGACTAAGTATAGGAGTTTTGAAGAGCTGCATCTGAAAACTCACTCCTGTGTGTAAGATATGTGGTTTTCATCTAGGCAAGGGCTGGAATTGTGTGTTGCGGTGTCACTGGCAACAAAGTCAGCTGAGACAGTCCTCCTCTTCTTCCTTCCTACCCCCGGGTTGCCACTCAGCATCCCGTCAGATGGGATGACATCACATATATAAAGCTAGATTGTAAAACAGATCAGTTCAATGATTCAAGATAAACCAGGCAATAAAAAAAAAAGAGAAGTTTCCAATTTGTTTTGTTTAACATAGGTAGCTTCCCTGACCAACTTTACAGCACAAGTCCATATGTAACTATGCAGAACAGAAATCAGGGATGAGCGGGCAGAAGCAAGGAAATTAAACCTGCACTTTTCCTTCAGAAGCTTTATACATACTTCTCTGGGAAGCTCAATATATAAAAGGAATTTGGGCACATTTGCTAGTATATTACCTGGTTTTCATCTCGTTCTGCTAGTGGGATACATGTTCTTCTTCCTGGTCTTTTCACAAGCCTCTGCCAACTCCTAGGTTCCCAAAGTATAGATATTGAATGAGAAAGAGGAAGGAATTGAAGCTTAGCAAGTTCTTCAATAACAAGTTCTGGACATGGAAATGAGGCCTTCTGGGATTAATCTGACAAGAAAGATCAGAGTCACTTCAGCGTGCTTCTGCCTACACTTGCCAGATTTGTACAGCATGTAAGCAGGAATGTATGACTGACAGCATCAAACACTGCTGAGGAGAGCAGTAGAAAGGGTATGGGCATTTGCCAGTTATCAGTCTAAGGTGATACGCATTTTAATAAGCTAAGCACCAGGAAACAGAAATGGACTGAATTCATGGTTTCAGGAAGCAAGTTCCCATTTGGGTTTCTACACAGTTTCTTTCTATGCATTAAAAAAAAAAAAAAAAAGTAATATTGAGTGTGCAAAACCTTGTGCCTTCCTTTTGTGGGAAGCAAATCCTATTTAAAAACTAATATCAGTTCCCACATACTCATTTTGAAGGTACGAGTCTTAATAAACAGGTGTGCACAAATTTTTTGGTGATATCTAAAAAAAGTCTGTCTTGGTTTCGGCTGCCGCCGGCAACAAAAGCGCCACGCAGCTGCCCGTCCCCCCGCCGGCATGCGGAGGAGAATGAAAAAGAAACAGGCAGAAACTGGCGGGTCGGGATAAGGGCAGTTTAACAGAACAGCAAACAGAGGGAAACAGGAACAACAACGATACAGATAAGGAGAAAACACAACAACGAACCGTACGACCCAGACAGCCGCTCTCCCGAA
>Ga0065711_1050446_pt1 | contig 10833 bp, 6 predicted proteins | sample Hoacrofraction12_FD_59098 | JGI IMG/M metagenome (GOLD analysis project Ga0065711, IMG submission 59098) | Hoatzin crop microbial communities from Cojedes, Venezuela - Epithelial fraction 12 v2 (version 2) | ecosystem: Host-associated > Birds > Digestive system > Esophagus > Crop | place... | reverse complement strand
TCGCGCTTCACCTGCCCGGTGTGCCTGGAGGTGTACGAGAGCCCGGTGCGCGTGCCCTGCGGACACGTGTGAGCGGCTGCCGGCGGCGCGGGGGCTCGCGGGGGCGGTTTGGGGCCTTGTCAGCCGGCGGCGGGCGGGGAGCTGGAGCCGGGCCTGCAGGCGCCTTCCTCGCCCGGGGACCGTGGGGCTTTGGGAGGGAGCCGCAAGCCATCCCCGTTCGCTCCCCCCGGGGCCGGGCGAGGCCGCTGCCTGCGCGGTGGGGCCGGGTCCCGCAGCGGGGGCGTTGTCAGGCCGCGCTGCCTGAGGCCGAGGAGGCTCCGCGGGCCGCGCCGTGAGGGTGGCCTGGGACTTCTGTGGCAGGGGGAGACCCAGCAGGGAAAGCAGCTGATACGCTTTAACTTTCGAGCGCTTTGCTTTCTGAGGGACGTGGAAACCGAGGGAGCGGAGCACTGTCCAAGAGCTGCCGACGCTGAGCATAGCGAGCTGGAGTCCTCCTCCCCCCGGGCAGGAATGTCGGCAGGCTGCTGTCGTATTGGGCCCCTCACTACGAGAAGGACACTGGGGGGCTGGAGCGTGTCCAGAGAAGGGCAGCGAGGCTGGTGAGGGGGCTGGAGCACAAGTCTTATGAGGAGCGGCTGAAGGAACTGGGGCTGTTTAGTCTGGGGAAGAGGAAGCTGAGGGGGGACCTTATTGCCCTCTACAACTACCAGAAAGCAGCTTGTAGTGGGGCAGGTGTTGGTCTCTTCTCCCAACTAACTAGCGATAGGATGAGAGGAAACGGCCTCAAGTTGCATCAGGGGAGGTTTACATTGGATATGAGGAAATATTTTCTGTACTGAAAGAGTAGCAAAGCATTGGAACAGGCTGCGCAGGGAGGTGGTCGAGTCGCCATTCCTGGAGGTGTTCAAAAAATGTGTAGCTATGGCACTTCAGCACATGGTTTATCAGGCATGGTGGCGTTGGGTTGATGGTTGGATTTGATGATCTTAGCGGTATTTTCCAACCTTAATGATTCTATGATTCTAGATACCATGTCTTGAGACTCCATTATCATTTAGGGTAGAAGACACGGAACGGCTCTGGATATTCATGCTCCGTGTCCAGGAGGGCTGTTTTCACCACCTGCTGTTTTTCTTCCCACCCTAGCTTTTGCACTCCATGCCTGCAGGAATGTCTTAAGCCAAAAAAGCCGGTTTGTGGAGTCTGCCGCAGTACCCTGTCACCTGGTAGCAGAGCTCTGGACTTGGAAAAGCAAATTGAAATGACAGAAACCACTTGCAATGGCTGCAATAAAAAAGTATGAAAGTATTTGGAAATAAAGTCCGTGAGGTGTGCCCGCTTGGCTGTACTGCTTAGGGGGAAATAAAGTGCTTCCTCTTCCACTTTCTGCAGAATCAGCTCAAAATGTTTGTTCTGAAAGTGCTATAGATATTTTATATAAGCAGCACCCAAATGTTGACATTCTTACCACAGTTTTTTATTGTTACCTCTTCAAGAAGTGAATGTCAAATAAAAGATACTATTTTAAAATTATAGTAAAATACTACTTCTGCAGTTGCTTCTGTGAGCATGTCGCTGTGGGAGGAATGTTGTAATAAAACAGTGGTTGTGGTTTTTAGATAGTGATCTCTTTGGCTCTTAAACAGAAATTCATTTGCTTTGTTTGAAATAGTTATGAGCCAAAGTTGTCTTAGATGGGTGGTGTATTTGATAGACTTACTGTTTGTTAATGTCCTGCATGCTGGATACCTGTACGGCATCCTTTCTGTCGCTCCCTTTCTCTTTGTAAAGTTGGGTTTCTTAGCGTTAACTGAATTTTAATAATAAGTTAGTTTTCCTAATAAGCAAATATCTTGGCAGATGGCAAAACAGCAAGAAAAGGATAATTAGACACACTAAGGTGAGGGTAACAGTTCAGTTAATTTCACTTTTTATTTTGGGCAGTGTCTTCATTCTGTCTTCATTCCAGCTGATAGAAAACTGTAGTGCCTTGAAGGGCAGACTTCCTTATTGTAAATTTGAATTTTCATTAATGGGATCGAACAATTGGCAATCAGTCTACACCAAGATCTGTATTAAAAGCGAAATTATTTTCCATACGCTGTCTCTTCTCAGTGACCAGGCAAACTGGGTTTATATGAAACTTTTTTTTTTTAATGTATATACTGTAGTATAGGTTAAGAAAAGTGAGCTGTCCTGAGCGGTGTTGTATTTGTAAAATATTACAGGCAGCAAAGTTACAGTTTAACTAATCTATAATCTCAAAGGTTTCCGTCTCGCCAGCTGAAGTGTTTGGGTCTTCCTGCTTTATCACTGTCTGCAGTGGGCTGCTTTGTTTGACATGTTTACTGCTTCTGCTTACAAGTATACAAGTAACTGCAAATACTTTAAATTAACCTTGCCATGCAATTGTTGCCTGCACAGATGTATCTCTCAAAGATGCGTAGCCATGCAGCTTCTTGTTCAAAGTACCAGAATTATATAATGGAAGGTGTGAAAGCTGTAACTAAAGAACCACTTCACAACACCAGGTAACTAGCTCTAACTAGCTCTTCTCTGGAAATACTTGTCGTCTTGTCACAAAAGCAGGGCTGCTACTGATTAATCATTATAAAATCTCTCAGTTTTGATTCTTCTGAGAAGAGTCCTTTTGTCTTTGAAAAATTCAACTGCATTATGGGTTTTCATGCAAACTGTAGAATTTTGGAGTAAAAGCAGACTTTACCTCTTTGCTCGGTTTGGGTATTAATTGTTTTAATCCTTTCACATTGTTAAAAATGAAGCCTTAATCCTGCATCTGGAGCATAGGCAAGCTGTTCTGCTTTCTACACAGTCCATGCACTAGACATCTTAAAGATCAGGGTACTTGGTAAAAGTAGCTGTTTTTTTAAATGAAAACTTTATCCTTCCATCTCTTGATAGTAGTAACTTCTAACGAAGGGAAGTCGGAATTGATTGCAGTGCACTCGTCTGCATTGTAGCATACTGGGTGGTACTCTGTGCATTAAAAAAAAACCAAAAAAACACACACACACAAGATGGTAAATGGCATTTATAACATTGTAGAAGAGCTCTCATTCTGTGTAAATATGGATGATATTAAGAGTTCCTTAAGCTGTTGTTGAGAACTAAAAAGCTGATTCTTAAAATTACCTTGTCTTAATTGCATAGATTATTGCTTTAAATTATCTGTATTCTTAAAAGCTAGCAAGACATCTTTGGAGTATTGAACCTGAAAGCTTTTACTTTTAACTTTCTTGCAGTGGTAAATAACCTCTTTTTCTCCCCCCAACCAGGAACTTCCCGAATCGCTTTACCTTTCCTTGTCCGTATTGCAGCGAGAGAAACTTTGATCAAGAAGGACTAGTTGAACACTGCAAAACATTGCACAGCATGGATGCAAAACAAGTGGTAATAAAAAGTCTTGGTGCAAGAATTGCAATGAAGTCTAGTCTTAAATCCCTTTGAAACAATGAATTAGAGTCTTACTCTTCAAGTTAAGGGCATGTTTATAATTGCTCCTGTTAAAGTCAAATGTGGGTATGCTGTTCATGCATTTTACTCTTGCATAATTTGGATGTCGATTTTCGATACATTCTCTGGAGGTGACTAGTCTCTATTCCTGTCGCAGCTAGGTCACATCCTCCTTTCATATTTGAAAAATGGCAGACATTCAAAGTTAATTAGGCACAGTAACAAACATGAAATTAATAAGATGTAATTTCAAAAAAATGTCAGGCATTTAATTTTCTTCTCTGCTGTTTTCAGCAAGAAGATATTATAAACCATTGGGAAAAACACTTGAAAAAAATAGTGTATCATTCTAGTAATCTTTGTCTGCTGATACTCCTTCTCATGTGAAAGGAATTGCAAAACATGGAACTGAATTTGGAGCGCTCATTTTTCTGGAAAGTTTTTTGGAATTCCAAGTTATTTAGGAAAAGAGTTCTTTTTTTCCCTTGGAGAGAAGCGATCTTTGCCAAGGAGATCAAGGAAACTTTTCTGTTACTGAGAAATAAAGGCTGAAGTCTTCTAAAGCAAACAGCTGTAGTCAATTCTGATTTTCAGAAGGCAGAAGAGTAAGCCGTTTCAGTTCAGAGGTCTAAGACTTGAATTATAATTATTCAGGGTAATCTGAGGCATTTTTGTTAATGTCCCAGCAAACGAATTGACGTCACTTTGCATATAGAATAGTAATTATCACAAACCTCAAACTTCAGTCTTCTGTGCTGTCTGTCCTGCTCCTCCTCCTGTAAATGTTTAAGCTCTTAACTTTTAGGACTTAATTGGCTTTTTTGGGTTTTTCTTGAAGGTTTGCCCAATTTGTGCCTCAATGCCATGGGGAGATCCAAATTACAGGAGTGCTAACTTCATGGAGCACCTTCAAAGACGACATCGCTTTTCGTATGATACTTTTGTGGTATGTGTTTCCTCATCTTTGGAATACAGCCTGGTGACTCTTAAAACCCAGCTTTTTTACATAGCCACTACTGTGAAATCTCATCCATGCAGATGGTATTGTGAGAGAAATTGGATTATTGGCAGGTCAAAGGAAGAGACAGCTTTTTTCTGTTCTTCTTTGGTGTTGTATTAACCAGTAAGGCTGTTGCAGTAAAAGAATTTCTGTACCCTTTGTCCATAGGATTATGATGCTGATGAAGATGATATGATGGCACAGGTTTTGATGCGTTCTTTGCGGGATAAATGAACCGACTCGAAGATTAACAGTAAACCCAAGCTTCCACGAGGGGGAAATGCCCAGCATCCTCGCACTTCTCCCTCTACATCCCAAGATGAACTCAGGCATCCAGAAATATGGAAGACTTTTTAATCCCTATTGGTTTTAAATCCTGGTTTGGTATTTCTGTACCACTCAGTCTTTTGTTAACATGGTCTGTGCCATTCAACCCCATCAGCCTGATTTTCTTAACTTGCTTCATGCCAAGCTTAGTTGTAGGTCAACGTGGAGGAGACAAATCTGTTTTCCTTTACTTAGCCTATCGCTTGGTTTCTTTTGCAGTTGTGTTCATTTGACTGTCTGAAAACAAAAACATTCTAAATGGAGTGCCCTGAACTAGTTAATAAATATCTCTTCCCAATCTCATTTACATATCTTAAATGATACTATGAAAGGTATTATTTGTAGCTCTGTTTTCCCTTTAGTGAGACCTCTAGGTGCTAACTGTAATTGTCAGACCAGCTCTCCTCTGAAGTGACCTATGATGCCTGTGATTTCATAATGTTTCCCAGTGTTTAAATTCTTAGGCGCAGCCTCTCAACTATATGGAAAACGTCTTCAGTATGAGTCTTCAAACTACAAACTTTCTGAGCGAATCTTTGCACCTCTGTAAGCAATTAGTTCAAAATATTTTAGTTTTGCGCATGATTAATACTTTCTTCCATACTTTGACAATAATTTCTAGCCTGGAAGATAAACTTTAACGTGGTCTAAGTTAAAAAATTATGCATTTTTACTATCTTGGCAAGTATTAATCGTATTTCATGACTGTGTGATGAAATTGGTGGTTTTGAAACTGGTTTTCTAGTGATTGTAAGCCTTATGCTGATGGGGAAATTCAGAAGTGTTTTTTTCAATACCTCTGCTTTCTACTTAAACTAAAATTTTCATATATATTCCTAGTTTTTCCATCTCTCTAGGCAAGCTGGTAGCAAAACTTACCAATAATTCATAGTGCTGCTTTTCTATATTACAGATTTTAACGGGTATTTTGAATTCCCTGTTCTTCATTTAAATGTTGCTAAAGTAGCTGAAGCTGTACTTAGATTGTTTTCCATATAATATATATAGTATGCAGGTATAGCTTTCAAATAAAAAGTAAAATGTAACGCAGAAAGCAGGATGACAATTCCAGTACGTGGTAAGTGGATACTCTGTATTCAAGTCTACACTTCTATTGTAGAGATTCCTTTTTAGTTTTACATTTTCATTAACTGCACAGTCAAGGTGCTGAGAGCTAGCGATCTAAGATGCCTGACCAGAACTTGTGAATCACAGTAGTGTTGAGATGCCTAGTCTAATTTAAGCATGTTTAATTGGAGCAGTGGACCTGCACCACCACAGAACTGAGTACCGATTAATTTATTTGACCAGTAAACTTAGTATCCTCACACTCTGCAGACTGCAGCATAGCCTTACCCTTAAAATAATGAAACGCATCCCAGCTCAAACCTCTTGATTAAACTTTGTGTCCTGCCAGACCTCTAGCATATTTAAGCTGAACTTGGTTTTAGTATGTTTTCCCCAACTTGGTGCGGGCTTCTATAGACTCATCCGTACCCATCTGCCTGGTGACTGGAAGCTCAGTCTTGCGGGAGGGAAAAATCTTGTGGTACTGAGGAAAAAGTACTGTGTTTGGGGTTGGTTATTTTTAATGCTTGATCTATGAAGAGATTATGATGTATTGATGGTTGGATGGTGATTTCTGGGTTCTGGCTAGAACCCGTTTTGGTGATACCCATTGACCAGAATCTAGATTTCTGCTACTATTCTAAGTGCACTTCCATGCAATTCTGATAAAATCTTTAAGGAGCAGTTAGAAGCTTCCGAGCAAATACTGTCATGTTTTTGACTTTTGAAGACCAGTTACAAATAAAGGTCATTTAATTTATAAAATCCTATCTTCGTGTCAGCTCTTGTCATTTCTTCCTCGTGGTCTATACGTTTCATTTTGGCACCTCCCTGAAACCCCTTCTTCCTGGCTGTGTAATGCTGCAGGGAGCATGCTCGACATTGAGAAACGCAGAGACTTCAGCTTTCTGCTTCTGTTAAATATTTTGTACTGCTTAGCTGCAACTTCATAATCTTTCAAACAGTGGATAATGCAGGTTATGAAAAATATTTCAGAGCAAGTTCTGCTAGAGCTCACCAGAACACTGCAGCTGCAGTCTTGTACGTGAATACTCCTATAAGCCATAGGAACACACACAAGTTTCTTGTAAATGGGGAGAGTGTGACTGTCCAGCAGGGCTTTGCTTTTGCAACCTTCACAGCTCCCGTAGCTTTAACTCCTCTGGCTGTCAAGTTTGTGATGTTTACCTCCTCAGGTTGCCCTCAGTTCAGGTAGCTCCAGCTGCGGAGGTGAGGGCTGGCTTGCAGCCATGACGGGTCAGAAATTGCTTGTGCAGAGTGGTTGTGCCCTAACCCTCTGTGCAGACCCATTCCTTGATGATACAGCTTGGGTTTCATTTGCAACAACTTATTGCTTGGGAATTATTTTACAGAAGGTACCGACCAAAAATATTGACTGGAAAATGCACGCTAGTTGAACTTCGATTATGTTAGCGTGTAACAAGCACCTGCTAGCTTGATAGCAGCAGCATTCACAGCACTGCTCTCTGTGCTGGGATGAGCATCCATAGAACCGCTCGGAGATAAACCTAGCCACAGGCTTCCACTTACTCCAGCTGCTGAAGAGCTTTCTGTCTCTATGCTGCTGACTTCATCAACTTAACAAAGACTAGCATGTTTACGTGTGCTGTGGTTTGCCTTACTGGGATTTGCTGGTGATTTATAAAGACTTTCTGTTGAGAGGTGCGTGTGTTCTGTGCACAACCTTGATTCATCTCATCTGTGTACAGAAACTCGTGATGATAAAAAGCCTTGTTATAGAACAAGCTAGTTTGGGCTTCTAAATCCAGTGGCGTGCTAGTGCAGAAGAGTGAAGTGCCCTGCCAGAGCTGCTCTCGCCTCGTCAGCAGCTGATCTTGGAGCTGCAGCAAACCCCAGTGCCCATTGTGGTGGTAATGCAATCGGGCCACCTCGGACCTGTGAAATTCCCGGTGTCTGGCACAGGGAGTGAGCTTTAGGAGGACAATTAGCGCAGAGGGAGAGTGACAGAATGGGAGGAAACAAGTTTGCAGTTGAGCTATTTTTTTAAATTAATCTGTCTCCGGTCAAAGACTGGCCTTAACAGGTCTGACAAACTGTTGCCAGCATTAATTGCCTAACACAAAAGCATTGCTTCATCTGGAATTACAGCAAGAAATCCTCCTGGTCTCCTTACACTGGGGGGATGAGATCTTGTAAAGGATCCCACCCATAAGAAAGCATTAATGATATATTCTGGGTCCTCACGTCATCTGATTGACAAAAGCGCAGCAAATTTACTTCGAGGCCTTTGGCCAGCTGTACTGGATGGTCACTGGCAAGACCAGCGCAAGAAGGATCAACCTCTCACAGAGAGGCTACGTTAAGCCACAGAAAAGCAAATAAGGGACGTGCTCGCAGTCCTAAAGCTTTGCTTTGGTTTAAATATACTACGAACAACAACGGGGCATTTGCCTGTTTTGGGGGTGGGGTTTTGTTTGCTTTTCTAACGCAGAGCTTCATGTCACAGTTGCATTGGTCCGTGCTTCATTCTTCAAAAGCAACTCGTTTTTATGGGTAAACTACATTATTCTCCAGGTGTGGAGCTTCTGGGAGCTGTTTTAGTACCCCCATGCAGTGAGGTTCCCTTCCATAACCGGAGCGTGGTGGGAACAAACCCACCCCGTTCGCTGCAGCAGCTGGCACGATGTGCGCTGACGGCAGAGGGAGGTCTTGCATTTTGGAGAGGGCAGGACTTGCACCTCCCAGCCCTGTGCTCATCCCCGTCCTCCTCCAGCGCGCTCAGGGAGCTTTTTCTGCTCTTGCAGTGAGGGTGCACACCTCATCCCCGCGACCTCATGGCCAGATCTTCCCTTCGCCCCACCACAGTCTCCTTTGGCGGCAGGAGCTTTGCTCCACAGCTGGATATTTGAGATGCTTCGTGTAGCCATGGGGCCAAAGAAGGCAAAACCAAGAATTTGCAGCAGACTTGCAGCTCTGGAGGTGGTTAGCGTGTGCCTGTGAGCTCCTTGGGTCAGTCTGTGTGGCTCTGGGACTGGAGCTGCGCCACGGGCTGCTGGGAGGGCTGCTCTGACCACCCTGGGGCTCCGCAGCTGCCCGAGCTGGGTGCTCCGGCGCAGGGTGGGATGGCTGAGAAACCACTGCCACTTCCAGCCTGTGAATCATCGCAGAGCTTCCCCTCCACTCTGTTCTTCTGCTCTCCATCCTGTAGCGTTCTGGCTCACGGGCACGGGCAGGTCAGATCACTTTCTCCCTTGATCTTGATTTTTCTCTAGCACATGCAAGATTTTTCCATGCGCAGTGGTCGGAACAGATCTGATTGTTGACATTTCAGAAAGAACAGAGGAGCAGCCTTCGCTTCTTGAAAGAAAACCGCCTAGTTGGGTTCCTTGTGCGAGTGTCCCCAGCGTAACCACATCCGCGGCAGGTGGAGGAGCGCGGGGGGGCACCGGCGAGGCACCGGGGGAGGCACCTGCACCGGAGCCACTGTTCCCTGCTCCGCGAGGTGCTGCACCCCCTGAGCCCCGCGAGGAACGGGGTGGACCTGGCCTCTGTGATTTTCATCCCCCAAGGCCTTCGGGGGCACATTTTGCCCCAAACTTCAGGCTGATCCGGGGATGAGCTGTGCAGATAAACACCTGCTGAAAAGTCACAGGCGATTCTGCAGCGAAGGAGGGACGGATCAGGCTCCAGAGTGCATGGCTGCAGGGGAAGAATTTGCAGACACGTCCGCAGGACTGCATGTGGCTGGCAGGACAAGCTTTCCAAGCTGCCGCTGCCCCGAGGAAAGACTGACAGTGAGCTCAGCCCCCTGCACTGCAGCCGTGCCAGTGGAAAGCTTTGCTCCTCACTTCTGCATTTCGTGCGGGTTGTGGCTAAACAGTAACGTGTGGTCAGCAGGGGCTGGCAAGCGGCGTGTGACGGCTGAGTCACGAGCGGCCCAGCACCACGGACCCTTTGTCGAGTGGCAGGGCTGGGCGCTGGCTGGGAGTGAGGAGGCTGGGCGCGAGGAGGCATTCCCAGCAGGTCCCGTTCCTCCTCCTCCCGCAGCCGCCCGCCGCCAGCAGCTGTCTTGGCCTGGAGCTGAGCGTGGCTCCCACAGCAGGTGCCTGGACCCGTGCCCTGAGCCCTTCCACCAGGGAAATCCCCACGTGAGCTGAAGGAATGGGGTGAGCTGGAAGCCTGGGCTGAGCTTGTTAACTGCCAGGCCTGGGGGACTGCTCCGGCTCTGCTCACCACTCGCCAGGCATCCACCAGCAAGGCCTGGGTGCCTTCCCGTGGGCACACATGCCCCGGGGAGTGGAAAGCCAACGGGAGCGCGTGCCTCACGGGGGCTGTTTGACCCACACTGCCATGTCCGTGGGGAAGGAGCCAGGGCAAGGCAGGAGGGAAGAAAACCAGTAGGCAGCTTGCTCGGGGAGGCTGAGCTGCCTGAAACCTGCCCAGCAGCAGGGAGAAGCCACGTCTGGGCAGGAGCTCCTGGACCCTGCCTGGGGGAGGGAGTCAGCAAGGGCTGTGCCGGATCCATCCCGCTCCAGAGCCATTGCCTCTCTTCCCAGAGGCGTAACAACCTGCGGTGAAGTGTGTTCCCCCCGGGCTGTGTCCCAGCAGGGCCTCGGAGCAGCGGGGCCGGCGGAGGCTTGTCCTAATCCGCACCGCAGTCCCCGGCATGGGACGGGGGCAACACAGCCACGCGTGGGGGGCCCGGGGATGACCCTCCCGGCGCGGCACCTTCCTCCAGCCCCGCGGCTGCAGGCCTGCCCGGCTCGGGAGCGGAGGCGGCGGGCCGGTGCATGGCTCCTTGCCCTGCTTCCCTGCGGAGCACCGCGGGGAAACAACCCGGGGAGGCGCCAGGAACGGCTCGTCCTCCATCACCACCATCATCATCACCAGCAGCGGCGGCGCGGCTCGGCTCAGCTCGGCTCGGTTCCTACGCGAGCCCGGCGGAGCTGACCCCGCTGCCCAACCCCGGGGACGGCACCTGC
>Ga0065711_1050445_pt1 | contig 10834 bp, 5 predicted proteins | sample Hoacrofraction12_FD_59098 | JGI IMG/M metagenome (GOLD analysis project Ga0065711, IMG submission 59098) | Hoatzin crop microbial communities from Cojedes, Venezuela - Epithelial fraction 12 v2 (version 2) | ecosystem: Host-associated > Birds > Digestive system > Esophagus > Crop | place... | reverse complement strand
CCCGCCTGGACAAGGTCCTGTGCAGCCTGCTCTAGGTGACCCTGCTTCGGCAGGGGGGTTGGACTAGATGACCCCCAGAGGTCCCTTCCAACCCCTACCGTTCTGTGATTCTGTGAAATAAGCTACACTGGGAGAAAATAATTTTACCAGTGTTTGTACCTTTATGTCTTTGAACTGTTTCTTCTTTCTCTACTAGGCAGAGTTTTTGTTGTACATAAATGGTCTGACAGTAGATGTTCTGTCACTGTAAGAACTGCTGTGGTTGTCCTGATGTCAAAATTAAGCAAAAGTTAAATTGAGTTAAAACAAAACTTGTTTCATATATTACTTCCTCGAAAAGAGACAAGAGAGCTTAGAAGTATGTGGCTCCCTTGGCATAGGTTTGCTCTTGTTTGCCTAAGTCGGGTTTAGGTTTGCAGCCATTTTCTCTAACCAGTTGTTGGCTTTGTTTTGGCTGGGTCAGTCTCCACTCTTTAGGGTTGCCAGTGCGGCGGGGGCACCAGCACGTGCTGCCCACAGAAGCTTGGTAGCTTAGCTGAGGTGTCCACGTGAGTGTGAGCTCCAGCCGTCCGAGCCCACCTGCTCTGCCGGGAAACAGAGCTGGAAACTCTCCAGGAAAAAAGATATTCGTCTGATGTCCCACCTAGAGTACCCAAAGTACAAGAGTCAAATTTGGCACTTGGTTTTTCAGTGAGACGGGTTTGGTTGTAGCTGTCTTTGCTGTTTGTTGGTGATGAACAAGACAAAAATGGGATAAGTCTCTGAGAAAATATTCTCAGACTGGAAGGAGTGCCTGTTTATTCTTAGAAGTCTGCTCACAGTATCTTGTAGTGTTTTTATGCTTGAATGTATGTCTGAGTATACAGTTGTATGATCATCTGCATGACTCTTCTTTTTTCCTTTCTCACAGTGCATGCCAATTAAAGGCCTTGGATTTGTGCTCGGAGCCTACAAATGTATTTGCAAGGCTGGATTCTATCATCCCAACATCGTCTCGGTGAACAGCTTTCAGAGTAAGTGCCTTAGCTTGAGTTTAAAAAAAGAAAAAAGAAAGCAGAGCTAGCATTAATAATGCAGGGCTCCTTTTTATCCTTGTCAGGGTTATACAGTAAAATCCCAGTGGTTTGCAACTCTCGGATTATATAATCGCTTGAGGAGTTCTAGCCCTTTGGTTTGTCATTTGTGGTACTCTTGAGGATCCTGTAAAACATACCCACTTGAAGAATATTTGATTTGTAAATAAATTTAAAAACATGAAAAGAGGTCTTGCTATGGGGAAATAGAGATTTCTGGCATCTGTGCTCAAGCGCAAGTGTTGGGGAAATTAATCTAGTAATTTTCTCTTTGGTCAGGGCAAACCAGAATGCCCTAGCCTCTGGCTTTGGTGGGCTTTAATTGTTTTCGTTTGACTTCGTTTGCAAAGGAGAATCCAAAGGAGCATCCAAACTCTAATAGTTGCTGATGAGGTATTAGAGGTGGGTCAGGCCTGGGAGTCTGGTTGGCTGCATGACGTGAATGACAGATGCACGTGCTGAGGACACACATTGTATGGTACTTAGACTGAGTTTTCCACAATAAGGGAAACAGAACTCAGTTGATACTCAGCAGGGAAAATACATAAACTGAATGCCAAAAGTCGATGTCTGTTACTTTCATCATACAACCAAAGTGTAATCTCTGCACAGATTTCGTGCCAGAATTGTTGCAGTTATACTAGTAGAGCTCGTGCTGCAGTCACAGGCGTAAAGGTGTTGCTTGAAGGTGTAACAGAGCATCCTTCTCTGCCTCCTGCTTTTGAGTAAATACAGTCCCCAGCTTCTTCGCACCATCCTTTAGCCGAAGGTTCGTGTCGTCAGCTCTCTGCTGCGGGAGCGGTTTGTATGAGACGCCCAGGGAATGGCGATGAGTAGCTTTCATCAAGCACGGTCCAGGACTGCGTGTGTTATCTCCTGCCTTGTGTGAGCACAGCTGTTCCTGTTCCACTATAGAAATATCTCTAGTAGTATTCGACACTCAAAGTGCACCCCTGTAATACTCACAGATACGGATTCAGGTGTTCCATGCTGGTAAATTGTGTGACAGAATTGTATGACGTGGTACTTGTAAAAGCATGTCCCTGTGCTACAGAGTACCTGATAACTGGGTTAAATACATTATTCAGTGTGGACTCAAGAGCTGCAAATAAAGCTTCCTTCCTGCATTAGTTACTCATGAGCTCTGCTTTCTTACATAAGAAGTGACAGGGGTTATAGCTGAAAGGTAAGTAACTTAAAGTATCAGGAAAGCTTTAGAATTCGCTATTTGTTCGCAGCCCTGAGTTCTGGATATTAAATACTTTGATCTGCGTCATGGATTGGCCTGGTTTTTATTGACCTGATCTGGTTTGGGTGCGGATTGGCCAAGATATCGTACCCCTAACTCAGTACATCTTAGCTATATATACATTGTATCTCCGGTATATATATGTAGCATAAATGGCACAGTGTGTTTCTTCAACAGTTTACCTGGTGAGTGTTTGTTTCCCTTCTCCTTTCATATTGTGGTGTGTTGCAGAAGGCAGCCTTGTGATAGTGCTTTTTTGCTGGGCTCTGTGCGAATCTTTTGATAAAGTAATGATGATGTTTGGTTGTTCCTGCAGTGCAGTGAGTTGGGATTTAACTCCTTGAATGAGCGTATAAAACCAAAAATCATTCTTAGATTTTTGTCATACTAAATGCCATAGAACACACAAAAATAATGTGGCTAGAGCTTGTAACAGCATTGATCGTTGGGGATGGGATTCATTTTTATCTTGTATCAGCTGTCTAAAATGTATATGCTTGGTATGTATTAGTCACCTAGGTTTCAACTGCAGTCAGCAGCAAGGGCATGGCTCTACTGGAGGGTATCTCTGCTGCTTTAGAAAGGCAGAATTTATCTTTAGATGGGAAAATTAACTCTTCAGGCAAATAACCTTTTTTTCTCCACTTACTGTAGAAGGAGGAGACTATATAGCTGCCTTAGATCGAATATTTAGCTTCAAAATAGCTAACACAGAGTGAAATTGGTCTCATGAAAGTGTTTGCATATGCTGATATTTTAAGGTGTATAATTACATGATCTGGGGCTACTTTGATTTGAGCATGTGTTACTGTGAGCTAACATAAGCACGAGTTTTGAAACAATCAGTAATAAAGAACTGCTTTAATTCATCCAGATGCAGCTCAATCTGCCAAGCTCTATAGGTGATTTCAAAAAGCAAACCGTGACACAGCTCGTGTGAGACTGGAAATGACTGTGAAGTAAAGAGAAAAAACAGTGGTTCAGGGGAACTTAGCCCTGTCACCCAGATGAACTCTATTTAAAAAAAAAATAAAAGGGGAAAAGATGACGTGGTTAAAACAACTATCTGGAAGATATACGGCTGTCTTTCAGATAGCTGTATAAAATGTCTTTGCAGGGATGTTAGACACTCTACACGGTTTGCAGGCGTGAAGGTTTAAAAGATTGCTTATCTGCCTCCCCTGCAAACTCGGCTGGGACCTTGAATGCCAAGATGCAATGTTGCGTAAACCGTGTCGTCCGTAGGAAAAGTTCTCCAACTTGCTTTTCTGACTTAAAGCAGCATGGTGTTGCTGCTCGCAGGGAGGTCACACAGCTTGCTGCGGGTTCTTGAAGTGTGCGTGGGACAGAGGCAGGGCTGGAGTTTAGGCTGCTGTCTTACTGAAAAGGAAGCCATGGAGGAGAGCGTTTCCCTCCCGAGGCTGAGTTTGTTCTACAGAACTGACAGTGCCAAAAGATGTAAAACCTTTCTATTTTTTCTGAACTAGTTAATGAGGACCCTGGGTACTAGTGGGGCGCAGAGTTATTGCCATATTTCCAGGGTCTCTTTTGAGGACAGAAAATGACTTTAGAATTTCATGTATGCAAGGTGCATTAACCTGTAAGTGCTCGAGTACATGATTATGCACTTTCCTGAATGGCTCATTTTTAGGTAGCACTATTTGTATAGGTAGAATAGACTAACTGCTGACTACATACATTTTCACATTTTGTAACACCCCTCTCCAGAGCACTTACGTTCTCTGCCTCATGACGTAATCAGGTTTGCATTGGAAGATCCTTCATAGAACAGCAGTGCTTTGTTCAACCTAAAAGTTCATTCTTTAGCAATGTATCATCCATACATCACAGAGATTTTGCTCCGCTCTTGCTGTTCAGATGTGGAACCTGCCCAGTGCAAAAAAGTGGCTCTTTTGTTTGGATATGGGACTTTACTGTCTCTAATGGTGCTATGATCGTATAAAAAGTCCCAAGAGGGACTTCCAGTTCAACGGGAATTCCCGTTTTTTTACACCTGCCCTGTAGCTCTGATTCTTCATCAGAACTTGCACGTGCAGATCTTTGTGTGTATGAAGGCTGTCACTGACTTCAGTGATTCTGCCTCAGGTGAGGATTATGACCGTGGCTGATTACCAGGTTTTGGTGTTAGCAGGTCCAGTTACATTCCCACACACCGCTGACTTACTGCAGCACCACCGATGCTGCTGGTGATGTTCCTAGTTTATTATAGAACAGGCGCAGTATCAGTCTGTTGTTCTGCACAGCTTGCGACTTGCGCTGTGCTCTCTGTGTTCATCTGCTGAATTCTGACTGGGGTCTGGGAAGATTTTGTGTGGGATGGTGGCAGTCCCTGTCCTGGCATTTAGCAGTCTGTGGTGCCATTCTTCCTTTGCAGAAAGATCTCAACTGGCACCGTCGCAACTGCTGAGGCACCCCTTGCATAGCAGAGTGTGCTTAAGAGAACCGAGGCTGATGAAGAGTTACCCTCAGGAGACCATTTCAAAAACAGATGAGCCGAGCAGACAGAAAAAGAAGACTAAGATAGAAGAGGGAAGAACTAGCAAAAAAAAAAGTAGAGGGGACATAGCTGAAGCGTTTAAGCTTTTTGTTTTATTTTTCCATCACTCAAGCATTTTCCTTATTATACTTCATAATAGTTTGTGTCCCTATTCCTACTTTCCACCAATTCTTTGTTCTGTACTCCTTCCATTTTATCCTCTTCTTTGATATTGCATTTAATTTTTTTCTCTTTACTTTTTTCCTTGAGGATGGTACTTTTTTACACTTCCCTCATCCTCAGTTTGAACTCCTGCAGTACACTTAGTCTTTCAGTGTTTGCTTCCATCTAATTTGTGTCAGTGCTAAAACCACTGCTGCCTTACATACAGCAGAATCCTTTACCAGTGCTTAAAATCTTTTGCCATCTTCTGGGGAGGAAAAAGTGGTTTTCTTCACTGGAAGAGGTATGTGTTATCCCAAAGAGCTGCTGGGATAGGAGAAGGCTTGGCACAGAGAAATCTCTAGCAGTGCTGTAACAGGCAGTAACTTCATGTTTGGTGTGGACTGTCTATGGTTTAAATTCATGTTACATTTACTTTGGTGAGGGGACAGGGCCAGGCATAAAGGTTAGACATGTTCAGCTACGCAGTGAGCAGCAGTGCCCTGAGACATATAGTGAGGGCAAGGGTGTGGGGGGACAAACAAGCTCCCAGTCAGTGCTAAATACAATGATCGGTTCTGTCTTTTCTGGAACCTTCTTTTAGAAGATCTGGAAAGTGTTCTTTCTTTTTGGCAAGGAGGAAAAAAAAAGAGGATTGTAAATAATGCCTCATCCCTTTGTCTAAAATCTCAGGTAGATCCAGTTTTTTGGATGTTTCTTGTATTAGCTATAATGAAGAATCATTTCAAAGTCAAAAGATATTCACAAGATAATCGGTCGTAGCTGGCAGTGCAGGAGATGCATATCGGTGACCTTCCTTTGTATACAGCAGACAGCATGACACCAGACACATCTAAGCAAAGGCTTGCCGTTGCATTATGGAGTCATATCCTTGGGATGTTTACAGCAACGTGCAACTGTTTATTGGCTGTTATCAATGTAGTATGTGACGAGCATACACATGAAGGAACTTCCATGAATGACTCAGATAAGAAAATACTGGATAAAATGGATTATAATGTATTTGCAACAGCTTTTAAGGTTGAACATTTCAGAATTAAAGTAAGAATATCAGGTTTAAGATTAAGCAAAATTGTCAAGCCATATGCATATAATATTTGTTACTTAAGTGATCTCATAACTTTAGGTTTTTAATTATATTTTAATATTTTAATTATATTTTTTGCAGTGGTGGAGTTTTTATACTGAAAATATTTTAATTTATTTAGTTACCACAATAAAAACACATTAACACATGGCTCATGTCGCTCAGAAATGTGAAGTTTTAAAGCGATTAGATAAATAATAGTGGCTGTGAGATTTTTTCCACTGACTTTGTTCTAGCTGACGTGGTAGACACCTAGGCAAACTTAAAATCGGGGTGTCTTGAAGCAATTATTAGGTACAGTAGCTCATAAATCATGGTCAGAAGAACAAAGGTAAAGCAGATGTGGAAAAGCTATATTGCCGTTTCAGTCTTTCTAGGACTTCAAACAACCTGTACAAAGTCTGATTTCTTTAACTTTGTATAGGGAAACCTAAATTAGCACGCTGACGTTAAGTTAAAAATGTCATTGCAATGGCGGGCATGTGAAACTGTACATCTGCACACTGGCACTAGGATATTCTTTAATGCACTTACAGCTGGCAGACCAAAAATTCTGTGTAACTTTACAGTCACTCGCATAGGACTGGGCAGTGTTAGGTTTGCGGTTGGGCTCGATGATCTTAAAGGTCTTTTCCAACCTAAATGATTCTATGGTCTTTTTAGAGATGGGCTAATTGAAGGGCAACTCCTTGTGGAAATTATAAAGTAACAGGTAGGTGGTGGAAAAGCAGGTTGACGTGAGTGCAGATGTTGAGGAAATGAAGTGGAAACCTCTGACAGTAGGTAGTGCACTCTTGATTTGGGTACAGAGATGGAAGGCGGGAGACTGACTTCAGTCTCTGATGGGACAGTGTGCATCCATTGCTTTAGCTGCAGTTTAAAAAGCTGGTATATAACGTTAGATGTGGAGGAAGTGGCTTGTGGCAAAGCTCTTGAAATTATAATGGGCTGAGGTCCTTAGGTGCTTGGTCTGCAAAAAGTTCCAGTCCTAGGATTTCTTAAGGATTAATGTTCCTTAGAGGTTCTCCACCTTCTTGGGATGCCCAAGCACAGTTATTCTCCAGCGTTTTCATTCCTGCCTCCCACAGTCTGGGTCAAAAAGACACAAGATCTCTTCTTACTGTCTGCTTGTATCTAAGAAAATCTGGCTACCAGCATGAGACAGCACTACTCTACTATATTCAGATTTCCAACATCTTTGTTTAGAATAAAGCTGCAAAGAGAAATCCGCCATCTCAGTGAGATATACTAGCCTGTTCTCTGCATGCTGCAGGATGCGGGAGCAAAGCATCCTGCACAGAGGATGAGGAGCACAGGGTTGCTGGGACGGCATGCCAAATAAACCGGCTTGGCTATACAGCCTATCTGTCGCTTTCATAGGCTTTGCCTGTCAGCAGACGCGTGCTCATGCGCATTCGTACATAGATTTGAGAAAGCAAGGAATAATTACCCTTGTAGATAACCTTCTGCTCTAAATGTTTGAAGCTGAAAGTCTGAAGAGAGTTTCGTAAGCCAAATATGCATGTGCAGTAGTGACACAGGCTGTCTCTTGAATTAAGACTGAACAATGTGTGATTCACTACTTATACTGACAAGAAGAGGAGAATTTTGGTCAAAGATGTTGGAGCAATTCTCTAGTCTTGTGATAAGTGAGAGAAGTTATCACACATTTTAACACACCAGTGGTTTGGTTTCAGCCACATTCTCTTGCTTCTGGAAGCTCCTAAGCCTGTCTTGCTTATATATTAAACATGTTCAGCAAATTCACTTTTTCTTCTTAGTTAACAATATTCTTTCTCACCTCCTTTTTCTGTCTTTCACCTTTTTATTCCATTAATTGCCTCTAGCATAAGCAGTCTTGCAGAGGGTTAGGGGCAAGTGTTCATGGATCAGAAAAAGTAGCAATCCTCCTGTATGCTCTCTTGGTGGGTTCCGTTTGATGGGCGAAATGTCAGCTCAAGAATCATTGATTTTTGTAGACAAGATATTAACTTGCCAATAGGTTTTCCAGATTTCCTGGTGTGCTTGTGTGAGCAATGGAAAATTATACTTGGTGTAAGTGCACTGGTTTTGATTTGGGGATAGAATAGTGCCATCGTACAAGAGCGTGTTGAAGAAATGTTAATTAAGAAGGATTTTATCTAATTTGAAGCTAATTCATTCATTAGATAGCATCTTTATGAAATTGAGGAACAATCTGAAATAGGGTCATAGTTTGTACTGTGAACATTAAGTAGTTAATGGGTCTACTCTTCATATATCTGTGTAAAAACCTTTCCTTACTCCCAAATCTTTGATGTAATTTTTTCCCCATTCAGAAGTCTCCTTTGAAGAATTTCGTGCACAGCTTTAGCCCACTTTAAATACAGTGGAAAAGCATTTGGCGTTTAATAAGCTCACTTTCCCTCATGTCTAAATGGGTCTGCATTTTCTGAATGTGACAAAGGAGGGCGAAATGAGAAAAGCAGCCCTGGCAAACCATTTTGTACCTTAATGAGAGAGGCCAACAGGGAGGGAAGGGCAGTCAGCAGAGGACTGTTGTGCTGCTGTGTGGGTGAACTGCCCATACGGTACAACTAAAGGTGTCTCCCCTCACCCATCTGATACTTTCAGGAAAAGAAGCAGAAAATCGCTTTTCTGGCAGTGAATTGTCGGAGGAAGTCTACACCTGCCTACCCTGCAGGGAAGGATGTTCTTACTGTACCGATGATACTCCCTGCTATGCACAGGAGGACAAGTATTTACGTCTGGCTATCATCTCATTCCAAACACTCTGTATGCTGCTGGACTTCATAAGCATGCTGGTAGTCTACCATTTTCGCAAGGCAAAGGTAAGCAGACATGTTTTACTTTGATATTCCTGCTCATTTTGTGGTACAGACTCATTTACGTTAGGTGTATAGCTTCTTATTTTGACAGTCAGTTTCTCAGGTAAGGAGCACGACTCGGGAGAGGGGGCTATTTCCAGACAGAAATGCTTTGCTTTAGATGTGGAGGTACCTAAATTGTCTATGTAATTTTTGAAAAAAACAATTTGTGTCTGCCAGTGAAATCTGTTTACATTTATAGATGGTCAGCAAAAATCAAGGAAACCTATCATGTTAGAAGAAATTTTGGAAAATCAGGCCAATTACACAGGTACCTAAGGAAGCATGCGGGTATATGTAGTCTCGGGATCTCAAAAGTCTCTGTTTTACCACTGCTGGGAGTGATGCTTGGTTTCAATATATTTCAGAGACTAGCTGGAAAATTATTATATCAAAGAGAAATCTTTCCAAATAATTCTAGTTCCTAGAGAGTTGAAACTTGATTCTGCGGTTAAAGATTTTTTTTTTCTAAAGTATGAATATATTAAGGAGCCTCTGTAGATTGCTGATGCAGTCTATGGTTACGTTTTATGTACTAACCTAATGAACTTTCTGCTTTTACCTCACTCAAAAATCTTTTGAACATGTAATATCTTGTGGAATCTCACTGTTGCCTCTGTAAATGCAGAATATTCTCTGAAACTCCCCATTTACCAAAAAAAAGAAAGAATTGAAGCTGGCACATATTCACTACCTACATTTGGGAGGCAGAGGTGTGCACACAGTATGCCACGTTGTTGAAATTAATAGCTTCATCCACTTTCCATAACTAGATAAGCATTTCCATTTTGGTTTTCAGAACACTTGATCCCACAGTCTTCCTGATTCTACAGTGTGTGTGTTGCAAATGTGTGGCTCATTTTGAAAGACTTTAATATCCTGGCAGGAAATCACAGAAGGAGAAGTAACGTTCTTTTTTTTACTTTTCTGTTTCTGACAGAGTCTTTGTATTTAATGATACTGCATAAAATGATTCAAATTACAGACTTAATTGTATTTCTAGAGTTTTTCATTATGAAAAGTCTGTAGGCATCTGTTTCGTTGCTTAACATTAACTTAGCAGAAGAACTTCATTCCAGTTTTGTGAGGTTTTAGTCCTCATGGTAATGTTACTCGCTTTTAATGTCGTAGACAACAACATGAAAGAGGCATTTCTTGTGAGGAAAAGCTTTACTCTACAAAGTGAACAGAGTAGATTACTTCAGATGCAGATATTGCAAGTTTCGCTTGATTGTTTTTCACACTGAAATATTGATTGTTTTATAAAATAATTATGGATTTTTCTCATAAATAGAGATCAGAGATGAGTAAAACTGCATGCATTCTTGCACTTGTACACTTACATGTGTTCTGATATTTGTATCCACTACAGTAAAAAAAAAAATACTACTTTATTAAACATGCTACAGAAATCTTGTATTTCACAAAACCTGCTAGTGACAAAAGGTGCATGTTTACTTTTGTGATGATAGTCATTTCTCCAAAGTTAGGCTATGAGTAAGGAACCAGATGGGAATCTGCATATTTAATATCAAAGCAATACCTATGAGGCATATATGCACTTTTCCTTGTTTCTAAAGAACTTTTCAGTCTTTGTGAAAAACTTTGAGCTTACTTTTTTCCAGATTACCTCTTACCATTAGACATTATGACATCTGAATGAGTGACAACCAGACATAAACCAAAACATTCTTTTTTTCCAGAAAGAAAAGTGAAGCCTTTGTGTTTCATTCAGTTGGACAGTTGGACAGAGATAGAATCACAGAATCACAGAATAGTAGGGGTTGGAAGGGACCTCTGTGGGTCATCTAGTCCAACCCCCCTGCTGAAGCAGGGTCACCTACAGCAGGCTGCACAGGACCTTGTCCAGGCGGGTCT
>Ga0065711_1050444_pt1 | contig 10834 bp, 5 predicted proteins | sample Hoacrofraction12_FD_59098 | JGI IMG/M metagenome (GOLD analysis project Ga0065711, IMG submission 59098) | Hoatzin crop microbial communities from Cojedes, Venezuela - Epithelial fraction 12 v2 (version 2) | ecosystem: Host-associated > Birds > Digestive system > Esophagus > Crop | place... | reverse complement strand
CTGACAAAAGAAAGATGTAACAACCTGGCAGAAAAAGGAAGGTTGCGGGAGGGGGGAGACATCAGGAAATCGGTCTGTTTGCAGAAGACTAGCAGGTCAGCTGTGCTGGCAGCATCTTCATAAATATTTCTCTTAATGCTGAAGCAGTTTAGTTTTATAAGCATGGGATCCTCTCATGTGGTTACCGAGCATGAATCAAAGATGCTGTGGCTCAGCACTGCCCTATTTTTTATTGTGCTTTCTTGAACATCCTGGGGTTGCACAGCCCCAGCAAGCGCAGCAGGGCTGAAGGCTGGGACCACTCCCCTCCTCTCACCCATCTCCCCATGAAGGGGACCAAGGGCTGGCAGCCCTGGGTCACAGAAATCCCCCAGAAAGAGGGATTTGAGGAGGAGCATGAGGCCAGGCCACCAAGCGGAGGAGGCTGGTGGGGGAAATGGGCAGAAAAAGGCGCTGGGGAGTCATGGAGCCCCAGTGTGCTGCGGCAGCTCAGGCTCAGCATGGGGTGCTGCTGCTGTCCCGTCTCTGTCCCCCTGCCCACCCAGCTGGCCCACCACAGAGGTACAGCCCTCTTGCCTCGCACCAGTTGTCCTCTCACTTCTCCTCACCATCAGCCTCATGCTCCCCAACCTCAGCAGCATCACAGCAAAAGGGAAGGCAGGCAGAGCTGAAAGCCCAGGGAGGGCAGAGCATCGTCGAGGACAGCGGGGACAAAGCCTGAATGAAGAGCATCAGCTCTGGGACAAGCAGAAAAGAGAGAACATCTGCTCCATCTGAAATTGAAAGAAAAATAATGAAAGTGGGCCATTCATTTTTACTTATGTATTTGGCTGGTTTCACTTTCTAGTTTTCCTGCCACAATTTTTGAGCTACAACTAATGGGAATTTTCCAATCCAAACAAAACAAGAAAACCAAACAAAACAGCCCTGCGGGATTACTGCAACAGTCGAGGGGGAGAGGCAGGCTTGTGAGAAGGAAAGAGCAAAACTGCAAGTGCAACGCTCTTATCTGCTCTTTCCTTAGATGATTTTAAAACTCCTGTGACCCTTTTTTTCCTTCTTCCTTTTTTGGGGTGGCAAATGAGACAAAAACCTGTTTTGAGCAGGGGCTGTGCCTAAGTTTACTTCTCAGTTCTCCTTGATAAAAAGGCACCAAACACCTCTGGTTCCCCAATTGCTCCAACGGGTGTGCTGCAGCCCTCCCCTGCCTCAGGACATGGCTGAGGAGACACCAGAGCCCCCACGCCGGCTATCCTCAGAGCCGTAGATCTGTAGGCTGCTGTGTTCAGGCACGCCGGGATGGAAAAGCTGGGCCAGGCAGAGCTGGACCCTCAGGTGGATGCTCTCCCACCCGCCGTGAGGCAGTGAGCAAACACCTCCTCTGGGTCCAGCCACCCAGATGGAGAAGACAGCCACCTCCCAATGCATCCCTCCACCGGCTGCAATCCCTGCCTCGCGTGAGCGCTCCCTCACCTCTGCCAGTCATGACGAGAGAGTTAAGGTCAGCAGCTGCTGCTAGCGTGGAGCCAGGGTGGCGAGGGGACAGGGCAGCCACGGCTGCTGCTCGCCCTCAGGGAAAGCCCTCAGCAACACACCAGCCCCACCAGTGAAACACCCGTAGTGCTGCAGTGGTGCCGTGGCCTTCCCCATCACCAAGGTGCAGAGGGAAGGTCCTCTCCAGAGAGCCCCAAGCGACAGAGTCTCCCTTGTGGTGAAACCCCGGCCCAGCTGAGGTCAGTGGTAGGACTCCACAGGACGTCCATCAACTCAAGGCTTCTCTACGCCCGTCAATTCCTGACACGTTTTGTGAAAACAGACTTAGATAAGGTTCAGTAAATGTCTTTGGGTGATTTCAGATGGTTTTTTCTCTGTTTTGGGAAAGCAATTTGCTTTCTGAAAAATGCCTGCCCAAGTTTCACACTTCATGGTTTGTTTTTTTTCTTTGCATCGTCTGTTGTTATTTATAGACTCTACAGATGAAAAAGACCCATTAGGTCACCCAGCGCTCCCTACAAGTGCAGGATTGTTCTCCAGCAAACATTTATTATGGTCTTGTTCAGACTGGTTTCACATGCTCTAAACAACAAGGTTTCTGCCACTTCTCCAGGGAGAGCACTCCACAAGTTCACACCGCTGACCCGCAGAAAGGCTTCTCCTCATTTCCTTCAGCCCATATCTTCCCTCTTCATATGTTACTTTCCATTCTAAGCTCTATTTATTGTAGGTTTTTTTCTCGGTTTTGCCTATCACTATAGCACCCATGGTACACAGAGCTTTCAGACTGCATATGCTGCCAGCGTGGCTCCTAAACCACCCCCTGTGTACATCCCCCAGGCTACACGGATGAGAATCCCTTCCACTTCCAGCCTTCCCTGTTCCAGGGCTCTCTTCTCTAAGCAATGCTCTCGTTTGTACGATATTTTCTGTTAATCCCTAGCCTGGAGTACAAACGCAATATTGCAGGTGTGATCATACAAGGGAGGAATTACTTTCTCCCCTCATCTGTATTCTGCCTCTTGAAACACAAAGCCAAAATGCAAAGGGAGCTTTGCCGTCAGAAGGCACAAGCAATTCACATCTCATTTACTGCCACCCACCTCCACAGAGTGTCTCTTGATGGTCCTGTTTTCTGCACTTCCACAGACGATTGAATGTGCCTCAGATTGTTTCTGTCCCATAGAGTTACTCAATGGGTTTTTCCCAGCTCACTGCATCTTATAACTTCTACATTTTCAGAATAAAAAACAAGTTGCCTTGTAATTGTTTTCTCTTGTCTCTGTAACAAACAATGAACTGGGAAGCAAATAAGCCTTATATAGATAAAGCACGAGGTACGAGTATAATCAACATAACGGCTGGCCTAACAGAGTAACTTCCTCCTCGGAGGAATATTTGGGGTTTGCCAACAGTAAACAAACCAGACAGATTCTATTAATAAAGTCATTCTGAGTGTCAAATTATAGAAGTTAGCCTGCTTCATTTATGTTACAGAAAGCAGCGTCTGCTGTTCCAAGAAAAAATGGAGTAGAAACGAGAGTGTCAAGAGTGTTAAGCATTTCTCCATCAAGTTAAAACACAATTACAGAGTCAGTGCTAAATAACACGTCCATTCGCATGAAACGTCGCACATGTTCGCACAAGAAAAACAAACAGCAGAAAAACGTAAAGAAATTGTTTTCTTTGTCTGTTTCACAATAAATTGTGCAGAGCTCCACAGTTCGCTAGTATTATCTAAAAAGGAAAGTAACACAAAGCCAAAGCTGGCAAATTGAAAATACAGGGAAATCAAGACAAAAGCTAGCCTAATAACCACAAATGGAAGGGATCAACTTGTCAATTGAGAAGAAACATGAGGAATATGAATACCAGTTTTTTCCCTAAACCCTGAATGCTGATGGCTCCATCGTGCTTTAATTTTCTACCCCTACACATGCCCTGCTCTCCAAACTTCCCACATACTTTCACTTAATTTCAAAGCGGAGTCCCTCTCTGAAATAGCACTGTAAACATTTCATTGTGGGGTCCCATGTTTGACGTCTGTCAGTGATTTTCAAATCAAAACTGCTCATTTAACAAGTAAAAACCAGATTTCTTTTTGTTTATTTCTCAGCGTTGCAATATGAAAAGCAAACTCCGTGCTTTCCCATTCATGTATCGCCCGAAATAAAGATTGGCATTTGGGGGAGAACCCACTGAAGGAGGAAGAGCTGGATTAGGATCTGGCTGCTTTGCCTTCCTGCATGGCTGAGAAGGGTAAAACACTGCCAGTGCAGTACGGCCTCCGCACTGCCAACCTCCGGCAGCTGCTTACAGCCCCTTTCCATGAGATTGCCATCTACGGAGCTCCACTGGCAAAGCGGTGGTTTCAGCGCTCGCTAATCCACTTTCATGCAAAATCTACCAGGTTGGCTTAGATGGTTTAAATTGAATTAGCCCTGCTGCTGTTGCCTGAAGTAGATTAGGAGATGCTTATATCATTTCTCCAGCCAGAAAGAGCTGGCAGAGAGCAGTCAGAAGTGGGAAGCCTTTTCGTCAAGCACAGAGAGACTTAGAAATCATCACCCTGTGGCTTTGGCCTCCGTTGTGCTGGAACGCAACACCCAGCCAGACGACCCATTTCTACCTGCCTCCTTATCTGTGTAACATCTCTGTCCTCCTGCCTGGCCAGTTCCAGAACATCAGTGAATATTCCAGACCAGAACAGATTTGAAGAAGAACTGGAGACCAATTCCTGGAGAAAGAAGGACATTTGGATCATGGCCACCTAGTTAATGGAGCTGCGATGCTGCAGAAGACCCAGTGCTCAAATTAGTGATGTTTTCCATCATAACAATACCACTCTCCAGGCTGCCCGGCTCACAGCTAATTGGCGTCCTCACTTCTCTCCAAGGCAAATAATTATTCTGAGTGGAGAGAGGAAAGGAAGAAGAGAAATCACAGTGTGGAGAAAATGGGAGGTACTGGTACAGTAAGAAAGGGCTCACAAAGCCCATCTGTGAGGGCATCTTACTGGATTTTTGCTAAAGGTGTTGGCAAGGCAGAAAGACTTGTGTCAGTCCCAGCTCAGCCACTCACACATTTGCTACTGTGAGCTCAGTTTAAACACATACTTGCATGGCTCACCGAATGAAGTCCCAACCCTGCAAGTGGATGCCTCCTCCCTGGCAGTGTTCAAGGCCAGGTTGGATGGAGCTCTGAGCAACCTGGTCTAGTGGAAGGTGTCCCTGCTCATGGCAGGGGGGTTGGAACCAGGTGATCTTTAAGGTCCCTTCCAACCCAAACCATTCTATGATTTTATGATTCTATAAGTAGCAGTCACTATACAAAATAAAGTGCATTCCCGAACATTACAGGATCAGGGCCTAGGGTAGGCTTGGGCTTGTGCTGGAGTACTTTGCTGAACCAGACAATAACAGGGCGACAATCCATAGCATTTGATAATGAGACATTGTGTGATATGATGCAGAAATTAAAGATGAGAAAGGAACTGAAAATCTTACCTCTCCAATAAGGAGTTATGCTACTAGTATTAAGGTAGATGCTTCCACCTAGTGACTTACAGCAGTAGCTTATAGATTTTTACTTTAGAAGGTTGGACGGCAGCGGCAGCAGAAGATAAAATTATAGAAAAATATCATTCACCATCAATAGTCAAGAAAAGACACAGAAACATACCTTACAAAGAGGGTCTATCAGACATCAGCAATACCCAGCGTATCCTTTCCACAGACAACGCTGGCCCAGTGCACGCACTCCGATTCACCTCTTGATAAACGGCCACCCCACTATTACTGGCTGTGCTGCTGACAATCTTGCCCCCTCCAAGCCAACATTTGGCAGAGCAGGAAGGATAACTCCCGGTGAGAGGAGGTGTTTCTGATACCCTAGCAGTAGGGAGGTCACCAGAATGGTGACTCTATCAAAGGTATTGTCCAACTTTCCCTGCAGTCTTAAAACATGAGAGCTGTAGATTTTTTGTGTTCTTTAGTCGTGCAAATGCATGTCTGCTAGGTCCAGCCTGCCAGTGCATTAGCAGCAGCAGCAGCTTCAGAGCCGAGTACTGTGATGCTTCTTCTCTATGCAGGAAACTCTCAAATTCCTGAGACTTTATACACACCTGCATGTGCAAAAGCCAGTTATTTGAGCCCTCACAGCAACACTCAAGGAAAGATACAAACTCCAAAAAAGGGAAGCACTCAGTGTTAAGCTTCAGGATCGCAGACTTCAGCAGAGATCCTTAGGCTTTGATGTCTAATGACTCTTTAAAATAAGCAGGGAGCAGTAAGTGGCTCTGCAAAAGAGTCAAGAGTTTGCTGAACATCCACTTCAAGATGGATCCTGAATCTTGTCCCTCCCTGGAAGTGCCACATCCAGGACTAACAAGAGATGTCCGCTCACCAGGAATCCATAGGCTGGGAAGCTCTCTAGAGGGTTGGCTGCTGTCTACATCCTTCCTCCCAGAAAACACAACGGTCTTATCTTTTCAGATATGGCCAGAAGAGCAGCCCCATTAATGCAATAATTTCAAGGTTAATGCAAGGCACAAATTCTCCTGGCACGGAGTCAAGCCCTTCCGTCCTGTCACTCTGTGGCTTCAGCTACCAGGTTGTGGGCTCTACTGGTTGGGAAGGGACCGTGGGAGGGAAACAGGAAACTTTGGGAGAGAACCATTGGGCGTCCATATACTAAAGGTCTAACCCAAGTAACTCACCCAAGACTTTTGCTGTAGTTAGCGGACAGCAGTGGGCAGAGGACAATACATTATTAGACATAGAAGTAGTCAACAGAAATTAGATTAAATACCCCCTTGAGCTGTCCCTTATTTCCTCCACTGATTGAAAAGGGAGCTACGGATAACCAGCTCTGATTAAAGCATCTAACATAAAGAATCTAAAGCTGGAGCAAATGAATGCTGCTCTGATTTCCCAGCTGTGCTTAAGGATATGCTATCAGTCTACTACTGTTTTGGACATGACCAGAGACACAATTACAGGCACCAAGTGAACATGGAAACCCAACAGAGAAAAATGGAAGAGGCTTTGAGGAGAGCTAGTGGGTCTTTTTGCTTCACAGTTTTTAAGTTAGGGCTCCCATTTCTGTACATTTCCTTCTTTGCGTTCCTGGTTTCCACTGAACCTCATTTTTCTTCAGCTCCAGCTTTACTCCCTGTGGTCATGAAGGATTGACCTGTAAGGCAGTGAACAATCTACCTTGAGCAGATAAGTACCAACCTTATCTTGAAGCCCATGGTTTACCCCTTTGAAGTTAAGCAAATATCTGTGCATTTAGCTGACTCGGGACCTAAACCAGCAAATGCATGGCATTGACAGTAGAACTCAACGACCTCAGCTCCCCCGGGCAAGAAATCAAGAGACAGTGGCAAAAAAAACACTTGAAAAATGTTTTTTTAAAAGATATTAAAGCTCAAAGTCAGCGGTGTGCCCAAAAGCATGACAATTTTTAAAAAGAAAACAGATTTACTCATTTTAGTAGATGGCGTGTAATCTGTACATAGCTTCACTTCTCATGAACTTCTGTAACAAAGCTAAGTCCCTTGTTAAAAGTCTTGGTGCACTCCTATCATTTTAATGTATTCCTATTCTCTTATTGCATAGCCGTAGTCATTGCGATGTTAATGGTTCTGCTGGTGTGTTCTCTCTCATTTATGCTTTACTAAACTGACATACATATTAGCCTCTCACTAGTTAATGAACTCTTGATAGCTAAGACACTGCTACCTGAGGTGGAAAGGAGGGGAAGCACATTATCATCTGGCAACTTCTAGCTATTTCATGTCAATGAACTGATAATTGTACTCCAACAATAGTGTCAAGGCATCTCAAAATGTAAAAAACCTAAACATATCACCATGAAGCACAAACAACTTGGCAAAATTGTATGTCATTAAGAGTCTTAATGATAATTTCAATTACAGCAGGGTGACATAGGAAACAACCTTCTTCTATCAACTGTGTAGGTAAACAAGGGCTTTGGTCATCACCTCCCCGTCACCTTTAAAAGTCACCACCTTTAGTGATCACAATCCTCTGAGCTACTCACCAGTTGCAAAGCCAAGCAGGACTACGTCGTTCATCCCATCAGAAGCACTTTAAGTCATTGAATCAACTCCTGAGGAAAACGTGAAACATTTCTTCAAAGCTTTTGTTCTCCTAGATTTATACCCTACTCTAATTTTATCTATAGCCACTAAAATTTCTGAATTTTATTAAAGTAAAATATTTGGATTTATAACATTTGAATGTTTAAGTTAATACTGCTGTGTGGGTATGGACATACACATGCATTCACACATGTATAAGCATACACATGTTAAGTTTTAATTTTTTATGTTATAATCTATAAAAACATCATATAATTTATTGAAGTGTAGAAGACCTATTTTCCCCTCCCTTCTTCTGACAGTTTCTTGCCCACATGGTTTATATGAATGATATTTATAACGAAGCTGTTTTGATCTGATAGAGCCTCAGTGAATTTACTGCTGTTTCTGCCCCAGTGTAACTGAACCTGACAAGAACCAGAAGAATCCACAGTTTTATTTTGGGCTTTATAGGTTTTTCCTCACTCCCTTTTCTCATGCCTGGACAGGGTCGGCAGCTAAAGAAGACCCGTCCATTCTGCAGTGGCAGATAGCTGTGAGTCTGCAGGGCTTGCAGCAGGAGATGAATTGCTCCTTTTGATCAAAACCAGGGTCAATTTGCCCTGGCTAATGATTGGTTTGTCAAGAAAAAAAAAGGCGAACAACCAAATTTTTTCTTTATGAAAGAAATGTAATCTTTCCCTGCATGTAATTAATACTTGTAGTGTTCACAAATAACATCTATGGCATACAACCATCAGACTTACTGTTTTAAATGCACTGCTGTATTTTCCAAGAATTTACAGGATTTTGAAAACGGATGAGCATTTCCTCTTTGTTGAGACAAACATATGTTTCTGTTCCTCTTAAGATTTTCTCCCTAACACTGCACATAAAAATGAAATGACTTGCCTAAGTGCTCTGGCTGGCTCAGAGGAAAGATGAATGGGATTTAGATTTCTTCCCACTAAGGAGGAAAGCTGGTCAGGCACTCACTTGATAATTAAAGTTGTTATTTTAGGGTAGGCACTTGGTACCTATGATCAAATATAACATTACTTTTAATAATTGGGTTTGCTTTTGATTTTTTCATACGTGTTTTCACCTAATAATAATAATGCATTTTTGCTGATGGCAAACACAATTCTGTTGCAAAAACAATTGCTATAGAACAAAAAAAATTAACAGAAGGCTTATGTCACAAGAGAAACATATTCCTTTTGCCAGGTTTTAAGGTACTCAAATTCAGCTTCATGAATGAAACTGTGCTCCCAGTAATCCATATTAGAATCCGATACAAGCTGGTTTTTTTCACAGTGTATCCACATTTTATTAGCAATGACCAGATGGGATCCCAGTGTAACCTCGGGGAAGAAAACTAATGGCTTTCCCATCAAGTCATATTTGGATACGATCCAGTCACTGTTAACATACCCAAATTCATTAGGAGCCACTGAATCCAAACCCTGTTTAACACAAAAAGATACTAGAGAATGATCATTTTGGAAATCATTTGATTTCCTTCCACAGCAAATTCACATAAAATGGAAAAGTGAATGAAAGCTGTGGGTCCTCTGCTTCTCATAAAACAATCTCTACAGATATCAGGGCAGACCAGAAGCTGCATTCGTTGATTTACATTCTTGCGTTAGTGAGGTTTCTGACAGAAATAGGATCCTAAAATGTAGAGACTATGAATGACAGAGAATAATAACAACAATATTTTAAAAAATTGTTTCAAATGTATTTAGAAGTTTGATTTACACTTTAAAAAGTTTTATAAAAACTTTTTTGCACATTTTATTTTCATTTGTTGTCCTTTAACGAAAGCTGGAACTTCAGCTTGTCTATTTTTTTTTAAGCTTTAATCTGTTTCCAGGCAAAGCAACAGCAAAACTCCTGTTCACTGAAATCAGCAAGTTTAGATACAACATAAATGTAGTTTATTTGTATGCAAATTAAACCTAGATCTAACTTACATTTTTTCAAGTATGAATATTTCTCCAAGTTAAGCAACATTTATTTTCCTATAACTTAAAAAATATTTTGCAGTTTTAAATGTTATTCCACAAATTCGTTCAACTGTATCACTGTGTATTTGTTTTTTAAATTACTGTTTAGATAAAGAAACCTTGTTTTCCGTGTTTTTATTAGAGTGAATCTTGTTCTTTTAAAATGTTTTTTGCTCTCTAATTTTACATTATCTTGCGTCTCTCTTACTGCTGAGACACATAAGATTATTTTATTTTTCTCAGCTTCAACGATAGCTGCAGGAGTAGCTGCCTTTGTTGTAACGGTGTTTGTTGGTATAAGAACAATTCTTTTTCCTACACTTTCCTAAAAATAAAAACACATATTTTTTTTCCGTGAATGTGTAGAAAACAGTTCTTGTAGTTTCAAAACTAATTCTAACCTAGCAAAAACAGTTATCCTTTTTGGTGTTTCTGAGGCTACTTTTAGAATTTTAAAGAAATCCAATTCATTTTTAACCATGTGAAACTGCTGGTTTAAATTATTGCACATCATTACTTCTGGACAATGAAAACAGCACAGGCATTTTTACTTGTCTCTGGTCAACTTCACTTCTGGGTTTCCCTGACACGGGACCTTTGCTGAAACCACCGCGCGGAGATTTTAAAATCCAAGTAAAACAAGCAAATACAAAAGAACCCTCTTTCCACCGAGCCTCTGAAAATTTTCATTAAAACTTTTCAGTTGATTGATAAAAGGCTTTTCAAGAAACTTCCTTTTAAAAACAAAATGTTGTAGAAGTCACGGACCCCTTTGTGTCCTTTCTGGGTAAACGGACACGTTTAAGGGGAAAAAAAATAAAATAGAAGGGGGAAGCGTTCACAGCAAGTGGCACTTTCAGCACGTTTTTAGAGGACAACTGAAATCAGTGAAAATATGAAGTGGTTTCACACATTTAAATGTCGCTCCTCAGTGGGAGAAAATGCCTCCCAGTAATCCCAGCAGTTTTCCAGTCAGTCGGGAAAGCGGCGAGCCCCGGGGCACCAGCAACACCCTTGGCAACACACACCACCCTCCCCCCCCAGCCCCGCGCCTGGCTGCCGCACGATATCGCGGTGTTCCTGCAATTAACACACGCCGCGATTGGAAAGCAACGATATCTCTTCAAACGATATGACACGGAGCGAGCCGCCCGAGTCGCGATACCCCATCGCGACATCCCGCGGCGGCCGCGGCGCGCGGGACCCGCCCGGGGGCGGGGCG
>Ga0065711_1012181_pt1 | contig 10835 bp, 6 predicted proteins | sample Hoacrofraction12_FD_59098 | JGI IMG/M metagenome (GOLD analysis project Ga0065711, IMG submission 59098) | Hoatzin crop microbial communities from Cojedes, Venezuela - Epithelial fraction 12 v2 (version 2) | ecosystem: Host-associated > Birds > Digestive system > Esophagus > Crop | place... | reverse complement strand
ATGATTTTTGACATCTCTTCTCTAGCACAAAAGTCAAAATAAACACTAGCCACAGAGAATTTGATTGCAAACAGAAAATGTCAAAAATGCACATCTTTTGTTTTAAAAAATTATCACGGGAAAACAGTGTTACGCATTACTTCAGTATTGGAAACTGAGACATTTGATAGGATTGATAAAAATATTTTTCTTGTATTTAACAGCTATGAGACAGAAGTCCATCCTTCTGTAAAGAAGGTGGCTTCTGACAATCTCTTCTACTGGTGCTGTAAAAGAAGGGTTTATTATTTTAATTTTAATTCTAATTCATTTTTTAATCTTTCTAGAAATTCTCTATTGTTAAAATAAAAGGAAATTCAGCTGACCCAAAACATTCTTGATGAGTAACAGATCTCAAAAGTCTCAGAAATCTTAAGGTCTTTATGACATGACTATTCAAACACTAATTTGGACGAGTAAATTACACGAGTCTTTACAGGGTTAGATGCTTCCTGCTTTTTCTGTATGCAATCTTAGTCATATGACTGGTGTGAACCATCTTACTAAGAATCAATGATTTCTCTAAAATTCTTTTAAAGGAATATTTTGTAGAAGACAGTGTCACACAGTACAAGTCAAACACTTTCAGAGGAACAGCTTAAACTTTTTTTCATTTGCATATGTCACATTTCTTTCTCTGGCTCTTAGATACACACATCTTGGGTACCTCCAGCCATGTTTTCAAGTCCTTATTTCTCGTTTTGTTTTCTGATTGTCCCTGAGCTGCCTGAGCATTGCCATCATAGAAGGCTGAAAGACACAAAATTTGTGGTGATTTTATGTACTGAAAAACAAAGGAAAGGCACAAAATGAACATTTTTGTAAGAGGGGGAGGAAAGGCTATGAAATTGTTCATTGGCATGGATTAGTACATAAGCCAGTCTTAGCCACTGAGCACAATATAGCATCCAAACACTAAAGTCACACCAGCCCTGGGTGTACAATAGTGTTAGCAATAGAAGACAGAGCTTCAAAAAGCTGAAGAACAGTGAACATACAATTTAAATAAACCTTCATTTCCTTTACATGAATTGAAAGTACAAGGGATGCCACAAAATACTGTCCCAATCTCACTTGCTTACACATAACTGCTCTTTGTGCTACTTGTTCATTTAATTACAAAGAAACAAATTCCTACCTTCTTATTCCAAATTTTTAAGTACTATGCCTTGTCAGGTATCAGGGGTGTTAGGAAAAGTAGCAGTGAAAGAAACCTAATCTCAGCTGATGTACTTAAATAGATACCAGGATCAGCGATGAGACAGATGTTAGCATTTGTGTACCATTTTGGTCCTAACTTGTATACAGATAACCAGTTATTTAAAATTACTACACATGATTAAGCATTCTGATTTTCTTTCTTCTAGCCTTTCCTTCCACTACAGGTTACTAAAAAATGCAGTTCCAAACTGATGTGCCAAACAAACATCAAGAACAGATATGTGCATTTTATGGTCCTCAATGTGTTTGGTACTTACTCTCTCTACATCACTGCAACTTGATTAACTGGGGTTCTAGCTTTCAAAAACTGAGGGAAGCAAATCTACGGGATTGACAATACAGCTCTGTAGGTAATCTAGTATTTCCCAAAATACTGTGTGCAGCAACAGGGCATAATGACATAGCTCTTTTGAAAGTGGCAGACATTACTATCTGTGTTATTGAAGGAAAAGATTTGGTCACAGGTGCTTGAGGAAGTTCAAGGTGTAAAGTAGATCTTTGCACTGCCATAGCTACTGTACCACTGTGTGGAAAGTTTGCACTGCTCCAATGATTCTGATGACTGAAAAATTTTCTCTGGAAGACTGTTAAGAGACGAGCCATCCTGACAGTTTGGTTTACTGGGTTTAGTGGAATGTCAAAGCATGTATCTGTCCACAGTGGCTCAGAATCCTGCTGGGGAAATACTGGTTTGCTAAGTTTTGTGTTGCATGGGGAACTAGTTGGAAAACTGTTTCCATTCAGAGGGGAATTCTGACACATAGATATCTGTTTTCTTTCACTGAGGAAAAAGTCTGAAACTTCTTAATTTCAATTACAAAAGTGTATTCTAAAAATTTGAGTCAAAGTAAGCAAAGGGCTTCATTTAACTGTTCAATAATATAATTCTATGCGAACAGTGGAACTGCATAATTTGTCATGCTCTATTATTCATACCTATAACAGTCTTGCAGAATTAACTTTCCCTTTGAATTCACGTAGACATTTTTTTACATTATGCTGTACTTAAAAAAGCAGTAACATCAGAATGTCAAGCTTTGACTTTGTACTAGTGGCACTAGGACAAGTGGTACTACCGACCACTTTGTACAAGTGGCACTTGTAGCAGCTCAGAGAAAATGTCTGCAGAAACATAACTGCCCATCTTCTCTTCATGTATTACTGGGTCATCTCCAAAATATTTATCAAAATATCACTTTCACGATTGATATTTTGGTTGTCATACAACATCTTCCTCCTCATGCTCAACATTCCCAGTTCACTCAACTATTCTCCCATCCACATTTCTCGAAGGAGAGAAGGAACAGATCTACTGGGGTTGCGCTTCCTCTGCCCTGTGCACCATTGTGTAGGGTATAAGCTCCTGAACTGACAGTGGTGAACTTGTCAATGCTGTATTCTAGTAGACTAGCTGGATACTGCCTGTGCACAGTCTTGTATAAATACTAGTTTACTCGTGCTTCCATTTAAGTATGATTGTTTTTTCCACTTAGCAGCCCCCTTTTTTTTTTTTAATTCTTGACTTTTCTGGAATAACCAGAAAAACAATACAAAATGAACAAAATGCACTGAATAAGACATACTAATTGCTGGCTGTGATTAATTAGCAATTATAAGCCCCTCCCTCCAACTTAAATTGCTAGAGAGTAATTTAATTTCATGAATTCAACAAAAGCAGACAAATTTCAAAATACCTTAATCATAATTATTTTAATTGGCTGATGAGTTTGTCTGTTGTCATTGCTTCAAAAAACTCACATTTCTGAAACTGAGAAGGGACCCAGTAGGATCCTGTTATTTAGATTGATAAGGAATCAGAAGCCTAACCAAAAAACCTGTAGCCAATACACAAAATATTTAGTCTTCATTGTCTGTGTTTTGCTTTCAGACTCCCAAATGAGTTACTCTGATTTACCTGGCTGTAGCAAAGGAGAGGATTTATAGCTGTGTTTTCAAGCATTCTTCAGTTATAATGACAGGAAGCCAGTCAGGCCCTGTGGCAGAGTCTTGACCATAGTGTCATGGCTTTCTAAGGAATTAGACACAGAGGCTTAATGGCATTACAGTCCTGGATATCCCTGGCAGAAGCTGAGAAGTGAGCTCCTCACGCTGCACTGGAAGACTTGCACTTCTGCCTAATGCAGCATCATTATGAGGCCACATGCTCTTACTGCTCCCCTTTAAAATGGATCTGCCTGACAATTTTTGCCTCAAAATACAGCTCAGAAACTTCTTCAGATCTTTTAGGCTAAGTTATTAAAAAATCTTGCCTATCCTTTATTAATTGTTGTAAGTTCTGCTGAAATGTGAGGGTTAATTCTTACAAAACCAAGGCACATAAGTGAACTGTATAGTTTTTTCTTCAGCTAAACCATCAGCACAGCTTCAGAACAAGGTTTTAAAATAGTGCTATCTAAAAAAATAACAATGTTATGAATCGCCACTTCTTACAAGACCTTTAGAGGTTCTCCCTTTTCCTGTTTGTAAATCCTTAGTCCTTGCATTAAAATTTTCACAGACAGGAAAAAATAGTGATTTACATGGACAAAAGCAGTTTTTTTCAGTTTTCAGTCCAGCTTCCTCTGAGATCTCATTGACCTGCAAAGTTCAACTTCTTCCGAGAAAGTTTTCTTTGGGATTAATAGCCTTCAGCATCAAATCATTGAGTGCTATAGCCATTACCGGTATTATAACTAAGACTGTATCAGCATTTCCACATAAACTCTTATTTTCAGAGATTTATAGCTTGGCTACAAAAATATAGTTTTATGCTGAAACTTGGCAAAAAAAGCTCAGTCTGGGAGTGATTTTACTTTTTATTTTGAGAAATCTACACAACTCTGTGGGTGTTTTTAGACTAAAATTCTGAACACGACCTTGACTTGCTATCTACATCCCATTGGTGCCTTGGAGAAATCCCAGCCTGACTTTCTAAGAGTGCAGATCCGCTTCTGATAACCAATGGAAAGGCAATGAAAATGGATGTTTTAAAAATGGTTATTCCCTGTGTTAAAGATTCTGAAATTTGATCTAGTCAGTGCTTCTCTGGAAGACATTTTAATCGCTTGAAAATGATAATATTTTTCAGAAGATTTTAGCCAGCCAAACTAACATGTGAGGCCAACAAAGTGCTCTGCAGTAACAGAGGGGTCTGAATGTTTCTGTTAGGATCTTCATGTGGAGTAACTGAGGAGTCTGCTGGCCCTTCAGCAGCTGGAAACGCTGATGGACTGGGGGATGAAAACCCTGTATAGAGGAGGCCCAAGAAAAGCTGAGGCAAGGTGTTTGGGGAAATTGTGTCCATCTGCCTCTTCAGGACCCATGACTGTTCCCTGGTGGCTGGGGCTGAGTGCCAAGAGGGACAGGTGAGGGAGAGGAGGAGGGAGGCACTGTTTTCTCCAGCACCCTGAAGTAAAATCTTCACCAAAATTAGAGATGCTTAGATCAAAACCAGCAGAAGTACTTACATGCTGTGCTTTGCATAAGCCCCTTTGGAAGAGGTTCGAAGGCATCATCTGGAGGGAAGGATGACAGAGATGCCATGAAGTTTCGTTTTCTTTCTAGGTAATTCCTGTAAAGGGATGACTTGATCCTGAGTCATTGCCACTGGACTGGGGAATACAAACGTGACAGAACATGCAAACATGTGCAAAGCTACAGGCTAGAAATATAACTGCTTCAAAGAAAAATGCACTCAGCTAAGATGACCACCCAGTGCAATACAGCTGTTCCCACGACTACTCATTTATCCCACAATAAAAACTTGAACAAACCAGAGACAATACCCTGCCCCCAATTCCCCCAAAATTGGTCAGCAAAACTAAAAATGCCTCACCAATCTTTCCTTACAAGTATAGGACAATTCCTAGTACCTGTGTCCAGTAACAGAACCACTATTTCACTTTGCCAATATAAATAATATCTTTCCTTATCAATCACTTGCCACACGAAGGAAAAGGCCAAGGCATCCTCTACACCATCCCCTTGTTTCAGGCATGTCAGTGACTACCACAGTTGCTCCTGCAATTCAGATAACCCTTAAATTAATTCTGTTCTGTTTTCAGGCAGAAATATATTAGTCCCCAACAACAGCAAGGCAACATCCTCTGAATATGAGGCACTGGTAACATTCCAGGATTGACGGTGCTGCATCTGAGTAGGAAACACAAACATTCATATCTTTGGGAGTGCTCCACTTGAATCTGATCCAGAAACCTTTTTTTGGAGCTGCTCATTATAACTAGGCAAATTCAGTCCAAACTCCAAAACTTCTTTTGAAGGCATAATGGCAAGGGAACCTCACTGACGGGATTAGAAGGAAGAAAATGAGGTAGCTTTGCAGATGTCTAAAGAAGCTCTTTCCAAATGTAAGGAATGGCATGGGATAAATCTTGAAACTAGGTGACTGAAAATCTGAGAAGTAGATGGAGGCGGCTGGCATCATGGGCTAATCAGTGAAAGAAGTGATTTCTTGATCCTGAATGAGAGCTGATAGGTAGGATGAGGTGAAGCTATGAATGGCTTTGAAAGTGAAGACAAGCTGCTTATATCTGATAGAAAAGGAGTGTTATGTTTGATAGTCAAAGTGACGGGCTAGGAAAATTATCTCTGCAGTGCCATGCTGTATAGAATCAGGCCAGAAAAACTGCATTTCTCAAAAGCAGAGGAATGGATACTGCAGTAACCAACAGAGCTTGGTGATAATTTACATATATATTAATTCTTGCAAAATAATCATCACTGAACAAGATCTATAAGACAACTCCATAAAGACAATAATTTTTAACGACTTTTTTGAAATGTACACTGAAGCATTAGGATAAGAAAGTGGGCATTTGTTGTATATTTCTAAGATTGTTTCATGTCAGCATTTTCACTGCAACATTCTTGTAAAATTTCTAGTTTTATAACAGAAAAAATTACGTACTTAACTAAAAATCTTTTTTACATGCATCTTTTTTTTTCTGTTTTTGGCTAAAGCTTTTCATTTAAATACAGTACCTGAGGGCATTCTATGCTCATATCCATGGCAATTACATAATATCTTAGCCGGTGGTCTTGGTTTATTTGCCTCTGGGCTCTGATAGCAGGAGAGAAGTTGTCCATTACAACTTGGAGACGACTCTGGAAAGTCAGCATGCTGGATAACACAGACATCAAATCACAAAACATACCACCTCCTAGACATACAGACTTAACAGCACTTCTCCACTTTCTTTGGAACAGTATTACGTTATAGCGGTTCTGGCTGTAATATATAAGCAATTCATTATATTCCCTATTGTATCATATCCTTCATTTCCCCCATGCAGAGACTGACTGCTGCATACACATTCTTCCAGGGCAAGGCTTTTGCTATTAATAGACAACTTGGCTTCACACGCTGAGATGAACGAACAAGGTTTCGAGTGCCTGCCTAATTTAAGCGGACCATATGTCATAAGCTATAGTATCCTGTTAGAGAATAAAATGAAGCGAGATTGATAGGAAAAACAGCTTCCTACCATTAGCTGACCTCTTAGACTCATATTTTCAAAGAGGTTTATTTAAGTGTGCTCAGAGCTATTTACTTTTTCTGTACATCACATGAAGTTATGCATATTTCTAATGTATTGTTAATGGGGGTGCTGTCTCAGGAACAGAACTGAGCATTACAACACAAATAATAAGCTACCAATCCTGATATTTTTTTTTCCTTTTTCGCTGAAACTGCCTTCAAAGTGAGGCCAGCTTCACGTTTTTCTGCTTTGGCTTTCCAACTTGTGAAAACTGGAATACAGTTGTTTACTATTTATTTAGTGCCCTGCGATTGTAGGATACTGCAGACTTTCCTTTACTTATGTAAAATACACTAGTGGATGAAAGTGGTTTTTTAAAGCAAATTATATTAATTACTGTTATTGTTTAACCAGCCCATCTCTGCTGCATAGTTGAAAGAAATGTGCTCCTTCAGACTCTGAGTGGTTATATAATCAGGATTCCTCACAAATATTTGACTCATTAGAGCTAGCAATCACATTTTCCTGGCAAGTTGTCCAGTGCTGGGTGCAGACAGAGTCAGAGAACTAGAAAATGTAAAAATCAGAATTTTCATTTACTTTCTTGCACTGTACTGTATTTCTACTGTATTTCTACTGTATTTTATATATATATATATACTGTCTTTATATATACTATTCAGTATTTCTACTGTATTTTTTCCTTCTTTGCTTTTTCTTTCTCTAAATATTACTTCAAAAGTAAGATTGCCAGATTGTTTCATTGAGGTTAGGGAATGGATAAGACCATGGCCAGCTGACTGGCTTACACGCTTGCACTTTCTTAGCTTTGTAGCATGTGCCGTTATGTATTTCCGGTATACATCCAATTTCCAATCCCCTTATGATCCAAATTGGCATTGTCAGAGGTCTATGTTGGTACGAAAACCAGAGAAGGAAGCAATTTTGCAGCTAACATAGCTTACAACTTCATTGTTTTCTTGTTACACTACTTGTGACCAAAAGAAACAGAATAAAGGATTTGGTGTCTCAAATGAAAAAGAAAAATATTTGGAGAAGAAAATCTTTGGAGAGAAAAATTTGTTGGGAATGAGGAGGAATTTTATGTGCATATTTTAACCGGTGATCATTTGCTACCTTATGAATCTGTAATACTGAAAGCTGCCTGCAGGTCAGATACTCAAAAAACAGAAGTTAATAAAATTTAACAAATAAAAATCACACATGGGGAAAAAAACAGCTTTCCAATCAATTATTCACATTTGCAAATACTATAGTTACTCCTCACCTTTCTTTTGTAATTAATTTGGTTAGCAACACAGACTCAAAGGTGATGTCTAAAGTTAAAAGAGAACAGTAGATATGGCAACAGGGATTAAGGCTGATTTTAATCAATAGTGAAAGTTATGCAGTACAAAGCTCTATGATGTGGCACACTGTCCTAGAGGAAACAATCCATGGCCCCAGCCCCATAAACCCTTTGGTGCTTTATGCCTGTGGGAGATGTCCAAGAGGACCAGACCCATATCTGTGGGGTATCTAAGAGGAATAAGAAAATTTGAAACATCCCCTTTGATTGCAAATTAGACAAGTCTGTCAATCCTGCCATGTTTCATGGTAATGCATGTAATTATCTATGAATTTCTAGCCATTTGGCTATTTGGCAACCCACCAAAAAGGTGGACTCATCCCGTATTCCAAGAAGAGTTAAGGGCCAGAAGTCTGACACTTCGCAGGCATATTAATCTGTGGCACATGCGTATAGGCTCATCTGCATCTGTGCCATGAATCCAGTGTGTATGGGCCACACTGTCCTTAGTTTTTCCAAAGAGGAGCTAGGCATTTTGGTGTTTTGTTTTCAAAATGTCAGGAAAATGAGTTTTTGGTTTATGTTTTCTCTTTTACTTAGACTAGTGGAGATGTAATTTAAGGAACCATGTTGGCACGTCATTGACAACACTTTAGAAGTTTCCTTCGGAGTCTACCAAACAAAGGCCTGGAGTTGCACTACTGAATTTGCTTCAGCTTGCTCGATGCAAAAGAAAAAATGAAAAGTCAGGCTTTTACTAACTGTGTGTTCCCTTTGAAGAAAGAATTGTGATTGTTGGCAGAGGAAGGAAGGAGCTAGGACAAAACAAGGGAAGGAAAAAGCTGTTTTTTTCTTTCCATCAGCCGGCTCCTTAAGTTTTTCTGCCAAGATTGTAACTCTAATTTACAAGATAAACATAAATCTATTTATACAGTATTTAAATCTAATTTAAATTACAGAAAATTACATGTCTTTTGGGTTGAAATCTTTGAGTATTCAGAGAAGGAAAAATAAGGGAAATATGGATATGAGGCAAAGGTCATTTTGATGTCAGCAGAAAATAGCCCCAGTCAGAAACAAAAAAGTTTCTGTTCACATTTAACATATTTTTAACTTAGTACATAGTTCTTTCCTTTTTAATGTTATCTTTTATTACAAAGATATGGTCAGAGATCTAAAAATACTTACGTTTACAACTTAAGTGTTTCAAACTCTAAATATTTAAATGTATCAAAAAATGTATCCATGAAAATCAGAAGTGAAGGAGACCTCCCTGTAGTCCTTTTTGAACAATTTATTTTGGATATAACTAGGTCCAAAAGATGTAAAAATAAAAGAACGATAATGAGAAATTTGTTAATTGCCCCAATTATTTAATGTAACATCTCTTAAGACTCATGAAGATAGTATAAATGTTAATGTTATGAGCTAAGTTGTGAGGATCTTCTGCAGCAACACTTACTGTCCTAGCTATTATGAACAAATTTTGAATATGTTAATACTATTTTTAATGCCCAGCTGAAAGATATGCATAGTGGTTTAATTAATAAAGAAGAAATTAGAAACATACCAGTACAAAAATTTGCCACTTAATTATAACTTGCTTAAAAACTGATTTATTTATGCCGCCTTCCCAGAAGAAATGAAGGAAAAAAATGTTTGCAAACATGAAAAAAAAAAAGTTTGCATTACTTTTTGTTGTCACATTATAGATACAAGTCTCACCACAAAGAAAAGCAAGAATTTGGACTCTTGCACATACAGGCTCTAAAGCAATGGAGCCCTCTTTGAGATTCCAAGAACCACTTTTTAACTGAAAATGCAAAGAATCCACTTCTGCAAAATATGTCCTTCATATAGTAAGACTGCTAGAACAGAAACTGCATGATAGGGACAAAATGTGGGAACACAGTTTAAGAAATCTGTAGCAAATTTAGCTAGAGGTAGAAGGTCAAGAGTAAGGAGACTATTTGATTCAGTTTCCATTGATGTAATGTCTTACACTTATTGGAAGAATAATACCTAGAATAATATCTTCTATGCATTATGTTAAAATTAAGACTTCCATTTTTTTTACTACTTACTTATGATACTGATTCTAAAATAAATCTTTTTGCTGCCACTAAGGAACACAGATGGATTAATGGGCCCATGCCTAGAAATATAATGTGAAAAACCTGTGAAAATAAAAAAAGTGAACTTCAGAAAATGAAGCAGTATTTCAAAGCAACTAAAAATCAAGTAGTCAGACTTTGCCTTTCCTAAGAAAACTTTGGAGTTTTCTTAGACTACATCCAACAGAATCACATGTTCAACCAGATTTTGGAGCAAGCTGTAGGTTCAATACATAGGCTAAAAAATATATATGACTATAAATGTAGTTCAAAAACTTACTTATAACAGTGTCACTATAAACATTAAGGTGTCCCATTCTCATAACCAAAATGCAAGTAGCAAAGAAATCATGTCAATCATTAGAGTCTTCATTTCAGTTGCCAAATACCCTCAGCTACAACTTCTTTGAATGGGCGCTGATGTTGCTCAGCACCCCTCAGAAATTACCCCTTAACAAGAACTAAAGAAACAGAGCTGCAAACATCCAAACAGGTTTTTCTTTAGTTTGACCAAATTTCCTAATGATAGAATCATAGAATCATAGAAAGTTTTGGGTTGGAAGGGACCCCTAGAGGTCATCTAGTCCAACCCCCCCGCAGCGAGCAGGGACACCGCTAACTAGATCAGGTTGCTCAGAGCCCTGTCCAACCTGG
>Ga0065711_1011098_pt1 | contig 10835 bp, 6 predicted proteins | sample Hoacrofraction12_FD_59098 | JGI IMG/M metagenome (GOLD analysis project Ga0065711, IMG submission 59098) | Hoatzin crop microbial communities from Cojedes, Venezuela - Epithelial fraction 12 v2 (version 2) | ecosystem: Host-associated > Birds > Digestive system > Esophagus > Crop | place... | reverse complement strand
CCCCCAAAAAGAGAGAAACGTGTCTTTCCCCCCCCCCCGCAAAAGTCACTTTGGAAGATACTGTTCCTTCCCACAGCAAAAGTAAGTGGCATTCTTACATCCAAACCTGGACTTTAAGCGAAGGGTCCCAGAAATAAAAAAAAAATCACCATCCAGAAATGAGGGAAATTCAAGCCTGGATGCAGAAGTGTTAAATTAAAAACACCTGAACTGCATGATAATTGCACAAGAGCTTGTTTCTTTTCACCATGAGCTTCTGCACAGCTCACCAACCAAATACCACAACCTGTGGGGGCTCCACGGGCTGCTCTGTGACGCCAGGTCCCAACAGCGATGAACGGGCGTGCAGTTAGTCCAGCATTTGTCTCGGGAATTTCTATTCTTAGCCCTAGACTCAACAGCAAACAACATTGATGCTCACATTGATGGGGCACTACAGGTCGAGAATTTCAGGAAAAGAATTATACCGTAGTCAAGGCCCTCGATTTTTTTGGAATAAGCATTTCCAGGAAGATTAACAGGTTGATTTTCAAAACCTGATGCCACACTCTTACATGGTCTTCAGAGATCTTCAAATGTTAAGACCAGAAGACAGCATGATAGACGATAAAGCCTGCTAAACACAGGCTGCAGAACCTCTCCGACATTTCTGTGTCGAGCTTGTTGCTTGTCCTTCAGCTTCAATATATCTTATGAAAATAGAAAGCAGTCTTGATTTAAAGAATAAAACTGGTGGTAGCAGAAGCAGTTGTCAGTTAAGATGTTCCAGTGATCGATTTCTTCTCTACTAAGATTCTGTTCCTTTTTTCTAGGCTTATTTTGTCTAGCTTCATTGCCCAAACCCTGCATCTATAAAATTAAATACCAGAATTTTTTTTGCTGTTGTTTTTGGTCTTTGAGGAGAAATACCCTGAGTATCACAAGCCAAGAACAGATCTTTGTGGGCCCTTCGTAAAACCAGTGATATATGTTGTAATTCCTCACCTACAATTACGTCTTGTGATCTATTCGGGGTAACAGAAACATATTTTAAATTTTAGACCTTACACAAACCAAAACATAGAGAATTCTTGGAAACGTGCTTCTTTTCAATCAGCCTTCTATACATCTTGCACAAACTTTCTAGTTGCAACTGGTTTTGCGGTCTGCAGAGGCTGACTGTGACACTGTGGAACGCCTTTTGACAAGCAGGAATGGTCAGGACCCAGAAACCATCATAATTTTCTCTGGTCATGGAGACCCTACAGTGATCAAGGTCAAAGGGGAAGAAAAAAAAATATATATATATTTCTCTTCTTTGCAAACTAGTTGACATTCCAGTACCCACATCTGGCTATCCGCCCACGGCAAAATTCACATTATTTTTTCTATAGCACCAAGATTTTTAACATGCTATTCTTAAACACTGCAAACGAGGAAAAAAAAAAAGACTATTTTTTTCTTAGCAACTGCAAGGCTTAATAATCACAGAGAGCCCATTACCCAAGACTCAAAGATCAACGCAATGCCACCACCAACCCCTGCAGTTTCCCCAGTGCACGGCTTGAGGACTGGATACAAGGGCTGTTGTTTTTAAAGCTATGTTCCAGTTACTTAAAGCAACAATAAATCTGCAGGGCTATTATAGCAATTTAAAAAGTAAACTTAACAGGGAAGCAAAGTTGGTAGCTGTTCCGTCTGGCTGGCAGATTGAACGGGGCCGAGCTGCAGCCCCTGTTTTAGGAGGGACTCAGTGAGGTCAGCCATTCAGACCAGCTCTGGAGCCGCTTCCCCCAGCAGCAAGGAGGAACTGGTTTACTAGAAGACACTGTATAAATATTTTGCTGAGCTGTGAAAGGAGGAAGCTTCCCCGGCCCCGGGCTGACATGTGTCACGATGAGTTCCCGGGCACAATGCTCAATGAACGCTATTATACGAACGGGTGTTTATTTCACATCGCAAAGCGGTTGCCAGAACACACAATCCCGCGTCTCACCCGGCAGCCCTGCAGGAGAAACTCCTCTCCAAAAGAGAATGAGACGATTATGTTGGGATTAACTCTTTGGAGGTGGCAGCGGGACTTCCCCTGGTCCCTGCACCGCTTCAACCCCTGACCAAGGAGCACTGGGGGCACAAGCATTACCATTGATGCACCCCCACACCCCGGAGAGCTAATTAAAACTCTTAATTTCAGTGCAGACAGGTGAGATCAGGGCTCCTTCCACTCCTTCACTGGTTTCGTTACCTCACCAGCTCACGGACTTTGACGCTCTGCAGATGGTCTCCTTCCCTTCAGCGCGAGGCAATGGTCTGAAACTGGTCTGAAAGGGCTGCGCTGGGCAGATCCAGTCAACAGCTGAAGGGTTTTATTTCCCAGGGGTATTTCATTTTCACTCCAATTGTCATTTTCTTAATGAATACAAATGAAGGAAACACCAGGTTCAAAAGCCTCTATCCTTGCAAGTGAAAACAATCCGCCCCTGCTCAGCCTCGGTAACAGCCCTGCCTTGTTCGCTTTCGCCTTGATAACAATTCTGATTTTCTTTTAACTGTTTTTGCACTGGTGTGGCTGCTGTCTTTGAGGCAGCCAGACCCAAAATGCACGGTAAGTAAGATCAGAATTAGGCCTAATTTTACACCCTGCCCCTATCCCTACTGCCAGTTTAAAACTTCACAAATTTATTGAGCAGCGTGTTTTATCCCAGGATCCCGAGTCCAACACCAGCGGATCCTAGAGATCCTCACAAAACCAGAAATGCATAATTCCTGTTCTACAGCTGAAACACGGGATCCTGGAGAAGCATCGCACGACAAGCCGGTATCCCAGACGTCCTGTTTTGCCTCCTTTTATCATGAGAAGCTTCTCTTTTTCCATTCTGAAGAACCAGGCTGTAAGCAAGCAATAATATTTTCCACCCACTTCCCATGCAGCAATCTTTCCCTCGATTCGTGCGCTGGAGCCTCATCCCTTCTCCCAGGAGGCGAGAGGATCGCTGTCTGCTTCGCTGCAAGGTGCTGCAGGTCAGCGTCACCACAGCAAGCTCTGGGAACCAAGAGCTCTGGAGGGTGCTGTCACGCTCCGAATGGCACATTCGGATGAGAAGGAGAGGAGGGGGAAGACTGCAGACTAGCACCCAATCCTCCGACACCAAGAGGGCTTTGACCTCAAGGAGAACAGGAACAGACCACGGGTTTATGTACCTCGTCATGCAAATTTTCATTTCCGTGATCTGCTTTCCTGTTGCTTCACAGTGAGACATGCGCATCTCCATATGGCCAGGACTTTTTGGCCATCTGTGGTACGCAAGGATACCAGTAGACCATCACTTTACGTAGTACCTCTCGCCTGTGTCTTCCCATGAACTATTAACTTTCTGTAATACATTTGCACCACAACAGAGGTCAGGAGGAGAAGAAAAGTCACATTTGAAACTTCTGCGGGACAGGCTCTTCTCCTGTGCACACCAAATTTGGTACAACATCACCCTAAAACACGACTGGGCATCTCAGGTGCAAAAAGGCCTTCTTCAACTTGTGTTTCCCTTTGCTGAGGTACACCAGTGAAAGGATCGGACACATTGGCTGGTTCTTGCAAGAGTAAGGAGCCAAGTACAACCTGGCTTCTAGCAGAAACCCTGGAGAGATGTCTCATTACGCTGGACACATTGCTGGCAGCACAACAGCAAGTTTTCTGGGTGGAGTAATGGTGAACTTACACCTTCTGCAATCCCAGATCAACAGTGTGTGCATGCATGTGAACACCCTACGGGAAGCAGCACTTACTCTTTTCTCCCCCAAAGCTGTTAGGTCCATGGGTGCAAGCCCATGGCCTTTGGATGACCTACTGCCCATGAGAGCTGCTGACACGGACCACGACCTGACACAGCTGAGCCTACTCCTGCTCTGCTCCAGATCTACAGGCAGAGCAAACAATGGCAATGCCTTCATCGTGACAATTATTTGACCAGTATTGCTGGCCCAAAGCTGGAAGGCTGGAGATCATATGAGGAAAGGCTGAGTTGGGGCTGTTCAGCCTGGAGAAGAGAAGGTTCTGGGGAGACTTCAATACTTCAGGGGGCCTTATAAGAAAGATGGGGACAAACGTTTTAGCAGAGCCTGTTGTGACAGGCAAGGGGTGATGGTTTTAAACAAAAAGAGGGTACATTCAGACTAGATACAAGGAACAATTTTTTTACAATGAGGGTGGTGAAACTCTGGCACAGGTTGCCCAGAGAGGTACTGGAAGCCCCATCCCTAGAAACATTCAAGGCCAGGTTGGATGGGGCTCTGAGCAACGTGAGACGTCCCTGCTCACTGCAGGGGGGTTGGACTAGAAGACATTTAAAGGTCCCTTCCAACCCAAACTATTCTATGATTCTATGATCACAGTTCTTGAGGTATTTGGCCTTTCAAAGACACTTGACTTCAGGACAGCAACCTTGGGATCCTGCTTCTCTCACAGATATACAAGAACCACTGCTACTGACAGTCATTTGAACAGTCTGCTCAGGGGACTTAAGCCATTTCTGCTCCTTCAGTTCTTTTGGTGCTTTCTTCTTACTCCACACTCCTCCCTAAATCATCCGTATGCACTAACCCCAGGAGATGACACATCTTAGCACCAGACAAGAGGCCAAAGGTTTTGTTTATGAGCTGCTCACATGGTTGGCTGGGCAAGGCAAGGCCATGAAGTAGCTCAGCAGTGGAGACTTCTTGTTCTTAATGTTAAAAACAATGAACCTGGTTTCATGTGCCAGGAGCTACAGCGAGGAAGCTGTTCACCCCAAGATGGTGAGATATTTTGTGACAGTGTGGGAAGGCAGAGTTGTCTTCTGCTCTCTAAATAATTCTGCAATGCCTACCTCCACCTTACCCAGTATCTCCAGCTCTTGTACTTCTTCCCCATAGCAATAAGTATATCCATGAAGTTTTTAAATGCCCACCCTATTTCCCAGAGGAACCATCTCTTTCCTCATTACTTCCCTTAGCCATTATTTCTCATTCGATGTCACAACGCCATCAGCTCTCCAAAGCACTATGGGACACTGTCCACTTACAGAATGTGTTGCATTAGCTACCAGACACCCCTCCAGGAGAAAGAGCTTGTCTGGTGTTTAATGCAACACTTCAGCCTTAAGGGAAAGGTTAGCAGCAGCAGACCTAATCCAAAAAGTCCTCGCGGCCATGAAGACCTTCATGTACGATCAGCAACTCACCTACGCTGTTTCACCCCAGGGTAAAACCAGTAAAGCTCATCTTCTTTCTAAGAATCATCTTAAGAAAGCAGCCCCAATTAAAATATAAACTCTTGCTGTCACAATACCAACTTGTGCAGGAATTTTTTAGAAGCAGCTTAAAACAGTGTGTGTTACCTTGTTCAAAACCATCGCCTCTCTATTTTGGTAAAGGATGCCATAAGAGCAGTGATACCCGCTCCTGTGTGGAGAGGTACTTCACACCCAGCACCTGGACTTCTACAGACCACCAAGCTGAGAGAAAACACTGAAAAAAAAAAAAAACCAACCCAGAAAGAGGCGAGGAAGTCCAAAATTGGTCTGAACACCTGACTGCCAATGTAATAAAATGCCAAGGCTTAAAGAGAGGAATGTAAAGGGATGAGGCAAAGAAGATTTTGGAAATTACACTGTGTTTCCCACTAAAAAGGGAAAACAAAAATCTGCATTTAACTTTGAGGAAGGGATTTGGTCTATGACAGCCAACCCTGGGTCTGAACCAGACTCTGATGCAATGTGGACTCTTGATTTGAAATGTCATCGCTGCTGTGAAACTAGGTCTCAGTGCAAAGACTTGAGGACAGATCCTGATCTGACACCTCCAGTACACCCTACTGCACCCATAAAGGAAAGGAAAAGGAAAGGAAAAGAGCCCGTGGCAGCAGCACGCATCCCTGCAGACGTGCACCCCAGTAGTGACACCAAGGGGGGCCCTTTCCCCGAAACAGGCTCCAGCTGTCTCCTGACACAAGGACTTGAGAGGGCATCACATCCTCAGGTGTCCACCCGAAACCGCTGCAGATAATAAAATCTCTGCCAAGAGCAAATGCTTCTCCACAGGCCACGCTGTGTCCACTCCACACCTCCTCCTGCTCTTTGCCCTTCTGTGAAAGCACACGGGAAAGTTCATCCCTGAAGACACTGTTGAATCCTAGCAGGACCAAACCCGAAGAATACACCTCAAAACCACCACAGGTTCATGGCACTGGGAAACCAAGTAAGAAAAGAAAAGCTGGAGTAAAAGAAAACAGAAAACAGTAACCACATGCGATTTGAAAGTGATGAGGAAGAGACGCTGCAGAGAAAACCTCTGCCAGTGGACACCGTTGTGCTGCCTGGGGCTCCGTGACACCAAACCTTTCCATTTCACAGACGAAGACACAGAGTAATGGTCATAGCATCCACATAACTCTTTCCACACGAAAAGTCCTTCAGACTTGTAAAACTCAAAGCCATCTTATATTTGATTCAAACTTTCCAAGGAAGCTCACTTCTGAGTGGTGAATAAACATGAAATGAGAATAGAAGGATGAATCTGATGGAAAATTACCTCATTTGACAGATCCTGTTCTGCAACCTTCACTGTGCACGGATACATATGGGCATGAACATATGCAATGCCATACAGCTTTGTTTTGTGAAAATCTGAACAGCTTTTCATAAATGGAAAACAGTAAGAGAAAGACGCAGTAAAAAGAGTGATAGGAAAAGTCAGTGGCATATGCAAATGAGACAAAATATGGCTTTTGGTGAGACACAGAACTGGAAAATTACAGAAGGATTGTTCCAGGGGGAAGAAGCCACGTGTGGGACGGGGCAAGGACGCTCTGCAGACGGGGGGTTTGGCCACACCAGCAGATCAGGAGCAGAACTAGGCTGCTGCCAGAGGGGAGATTTGGTACAATTCTCAAAAAAAGAGAAGCTGCAAGAAGAGAAGAAACACATTTGAAGACCTTAGCAGAGGGGTAGCTGGGCCACCTACAGATGGGCAATATGGGAAAGCTGACAGGAGACGATTTCCTGACAACAGAAAATGCACAAGGAGACGGAGAACTAACGGCTGGCTCTAAATGCTGGATGCAACATAAATCTCCCTAAAAGCCCAACCAGACACAGATTTATACATTGCACCATGTGAAACAACTCAAAAATATTACTAAAACTCAAAAAGGTTTTAAACAAAACTCCTTAGACATGTTTTTATTTCACATAAGTAAAAGCCAGACAGCTAAATTAATCCTAATTAATCTTATTAGGATTATTGAAGTGGTAAGAATCATTTACTGGTACCGTAAGCTGTTTTCCTCCTCTCTGCAAAAAGAACTCCCTTTGTGCACCTGCTTTTAACACCACCTTACTAGATAGCACGTCCAAATATAATTCCATTCTGGTCAGGAGAGATTTCATCTGCTCAGTGAAATGCAATGAATAAACACAAAATCATTCACATTATGTACTCTCTACAGGGATATTTCAGGCTTTTTCCCCCAAAGTAAATCAGTTTTATGTAGTTAAAGTCCTTGAAAATATCAAATCACAAGTGTTTGTTCACAGAACTTCCTTTCTTCTCAAATTCTTGTAACTTTGGGGAAGACATACAGGTCACAGAGCAGGGGACAAGAACATTTCTCACCTGGACTCACTCTTTGAGCCTAACGGAGTACCGGCCTCCCGTGCCTCAGTTTCCCTCTGCAACATGGGAATAGTATTTCTAGCTCTACGACACAGGTGCTGGAAATCCTAATTCACTATCACATCTCTGAAGTCTGAGGTGAAAAGCAAGTAGAAATTATTTTTCCCGTTTAAGCTTAAATTTCCAGAAACAGCTGTCACAGAGGAGACGAGGTCCGAGACCGAGAGCTATTCTGACAAACACCTATACATCGAGGTGCAGCTAGCAACAAAACCCAGCTTTATACTACTCCTGAGAGAGAACCAAGAAACTAATTCTCGTCCGAGTTCATTTGCAACTGATTACCTCTGGGGTCTGTCCACCGTTTTTGTTTTCATTTCCTATTTGTTCAACGCCGACAGTTACAGGGACATAAGCAGTGGCTGTCCACTATATTTTTGGTCTCCACGGGCAGCATCTGGCTCTGTCCCTTTGCATTATAAATACAAGCTTGGTCTATAAAGCTTCATTTATCAGACCCCACGAAAATTCATAAGTCCTGGAATACCACACCCTTCAACATCTCCACCAGAACGAACCTATGTGATCATCCACCGATACAGAAACGCACGGTCTGAGCCAGAGAGCAAAAACCCAAGCGAAGGACATAGACCATCTACTCGGACACATACCCGCTGCCACCCCCAGCAGGTCCGACCCATCCCCACCATCGCCCACAACGGCCTCCTTGGTTCACAGAATCACAGAACCATTAAGGTTGGAAAAGACCTCTGAGATCATCAGGTCCAACCGTCAACCCAACCCCACCACGCCTGCTAAACCGTGTCCCGAAGTGCCACATCCACACATTTTTTGAACCCTTCCAGGGATGGGGACTCCACCACTGCCCTGGGCAGCCTGGTCCAAGGTCTGACCACTCCTCCAGTGAAGAAATTTTTCCTGATATCCAATCTAAACCTCCCCTAAGTTTGTAAGTCATGAAACAAACTGCTTTCGTTTTCCTTCCCTCTGGGTCTCAGCCCCCAACAGCCTTTAATAAACAAGTATTTGCAAAAGGGCAGCCACAAGGTGCGAACAGAAGGTGGCTTTTCCATGGAGAAGAAAGTAAAAAAGAAAACTAATAAATGCATGGGAAGAAGTTGACTTGCCGATTTTCCAAGAAAGCATAGCACCTACTCTTTCCAGCTCCTGGCCGTGCACATAACTGGTCTTGTTCAGGCACCGATGTGGCAAATAAACTTACTTCTCGCTACAAAACTCCAGAGGGGCTGATGAAATCTCTTGCTTTGTGATACAAATCTCCTCGTCCCAGGGAGCTGCGTCGCCTTTCGTACCTTTTGAAGGCGACTGCAGCATTTGCAGGCTGCTGCCACAGTGCGCACTGCCGAAAGGAAGGGGGTGCCGAGTGGGCGCCCAGGGTGCCCCAGCTCCAGCACAACTCCGTGCTCTTATAACTGGTTTGAATGAGGGAACACAGAATGCTTACTAAAATTGCTGATGACACCAGGCTGGGACAGGCTGCAAGTACTTCGGAGGCCAGGATTAGGATTCAAAATGATCTTGATAAATTGTAGAAATGGTCTGGAAAAAAAAAAAAAGAGAAAAAGAAAAAGACAATTCAGGAATGATGGGTGAACAGTGCTAGGACAGGAATAATCAATGACACGGTCACGATGGAAATAAATAGCAACTCACAAAGGCTTTTGGGTTTTTTAAAAGGGTCTCAGGATTACCATGGATCACAAACTGACTGGAGCTGAACACTGTCACATTACTGCAATAAAACCAAACATCACCCTGCGATACACAGAGAGGTGTTCACCAGATACAAACAGGGAACTTTGCATTCCTGTAGCATTGCTGAAGCTCTGATCTTGGACACTGCATTTCAATAAAGTTGTAAAGTCCCAATGCAGACAGAAAGAATGATCAGAGATCGAAAACTGGATCACACTGGAAAATCAGTGAAAAAAAATCATGTTCATCTGGACTAAAGACAACAGGGAGGCTTGGCAATGGTCTTCAAACACACCAAGAGGGTCACAACACAAAGGCTTAAACTATCTTCTCGGCTTGCCAAGAGTAGCACAAGATGTCACAGCTTTAAATTGCACCGAGGAGCACAGGTTAGATATTCGGATGAGTTTCCTGACTAAGGGAACAAAAGCATTGAGATAGAAATTCAAGGGCAGCTGTGGGCTCTCCAACACTTGGATCAGAAAAATTACGGCACTATCCATCAGGAAAAGGCATGGAGGAGGTGGGTCTACACAGAAGTCTTAACTTTCTTTGTTTCAAAGGGTAAAATAAAAAGTAGAAAGTAACCCAATGACTGCCCAGCTGAACCTACATAACTGAACTGCTAATTAATTAACAACATCATGACAGTTGAGGCCTGGGCGCCATCCACCACATGACCCACACAGGCAGCCCACCTTCCCCAGCGGCTGTCTAACCAGGCAGACCAGGGAGGGGAAAGCAGTACTGTTACGTCCATATTGTGGAGAAGAAACAGAGCCTTGAAGAGACCAAGACACGTGCCAATGTCATACAGAGGATCTGCCACGTGACAAGAGTAGCCCTGTCCAGTGGCGGAATCTCAAAATGACCCTTCTACTTAGGGAAATACTAAAGTATATTCAACAGAGGTCTCGCTCACATATTTGCAAATGCCCCACTTGTGGCAGTACGTAATAGCATCTCAAACCAGTTTTATTATTGAACAAATCTGCCTTCCCACATGGCATCCAAAATATTCATTTGCAGGTGAAAGAGTGCAACATAACTGCTCGGAGCACTAATTTCTCATTAGAAGTAAACTGCACAGAATAACGATGGGGCTGGAGGGCAGGAGTTTGATGGCTGATGAGTGAAAGCAAATATTTTTAGCATTTTTCACTGAGTGCAAAAATAGATTTCTAATAAGCTGCTCTCCCAATCCTGCAGGCTGCTGACAGCCATGGTGGGGGCTGCACCGGGGCACCTCACCGGGACTGGCAAAGGGCCTGCAGCGTCCTGCCAGTGGCTGGGGGACAGTGAGGTCCAGCCTCATCACCAAGCCACGCAGCCTTCACAGGTTCACAGAATCACAGAATGTTCGGGGTTGGCAGGGACCTCTGTGGGTCACCCAGCCCAACCCCCTGCCCAAGCAGGGTCACCCAGAGCAGGGGGCACAGCACCACGGCCAGGCGGGGCTGGAATATCTCCAG
>Ga0065711_1050443_pt1 | contig 10836 bp, 7 predicted proteins | sample Hoacrofraction12_FD_59098 | JGI IMG/M metagenome (GOLD analysis project Ga0065711, IMG submission 59098) | Hoatzin crop microbial communities from Cojedes, Venezuela - Epithelial fraction 12 v2 (version 2) | ecosystem: Host-associated > Birds > Digestive system > Esophagus > Crop | place... | reverse complement strand
TTTTTTTTTTTTTTTTTTTTTTTTTTTTGTACAGGCTACTATTATAAAAATCCCTCTGTCGGAAGACTCAGATTTTATATCTCCTTCTGATTCTTCCTACACATAAGAAAAGCAACTGATTTAAGATTCTCTAAGGACCTCATCCTGAGTACTTGTTAATGTCAATACTTTTTATTTTATTTTCTAGTCTTCGTTTGAGAAATTTTAAAAAGAAACTCCTGTTTGCAGGGTCATCTTTTACTTGGGTCAGCCCGCAGAAAGGTTAAAAATACAATGCCAAAGATAGTTATATCAGAATCTCATGATTTTTAAATGAGAAAGTTCCTTCAACTTGCTATGATACTAGAGCTCCTAATATCACCTGGTTGTAAACTCAGTGGAAATTGCTGTTTTATTTCACTACAGAATAATTCACAGAATGGATCAGAAAGGGCTTTCCTCTTACAAAGTACCAGAATCAGAAAAATCCAAACCCTTCTGACCCTACTGATTATGATTCTGTTGAACAATTACTAACTGTGTGCTACAGTGTTTACAGCTGGTAAAACTGACAGGAAATTTATCATATTAGTTGGACTTTACTGAGAAATTGTGATTTACATAACCCACAGATTTCTAAAGAAAGGTTTTGGGTATCAGACTGTGAAATAAAGTTTAAAAACTTTTTAAAACTGTCAAAATATTTCATTTCCACATATAAAGTAGTAGGAAAGAACCTTTTGTTAAAGGATAATATAAAGATGACTATAATAGAAAGAAATGAGATTGAGATATTTCAAACTTGATTAAACCATTTTGATTGGCCTAAACTGACTTCCTTTGGCAGGAATATTTTTCTTCTGGAAGTCCACAGTATTTGAGCTATAACAAAATCATGCCTGCTCTACTAGCAAGAGATTTGACAATGAGTATGCTATAAAACACTTGTATGCACATTATGTACATTCTTTTAACAAACAAAATTACATTCCTCTAAATATTTGTTTTCACTTAATATTTTACAGGTGCTCTTCATCTATTATTACTCCTGTGTGACTGGACTTGACCCTTTCAACTGAAGCGGTACAAGAATCAATGCATAACTATGTTTTCCCTGGACAGCAGAAATGCAGAACTTACTGTTTATATGGTGTTTGTGTGGATTTGGTTGAGACAGGTGTTTTTCCCTATATTCCTTAAGTACGATAGGTTGTGAAATATATTTTGAAATACCAGTCTTTATACTTTCTTTTTACCTGTGATGCTAAGTAATGTTTCACCATTTCCATGCCCTGTGTTTCACCATTTCCATGCCTTATTGCACACCTTCCCACTTAATGGGGCTCGTTGTTACTATTCCTCCTCTAGATGTTCTATGGTGTCAGTATTGAAGACATTCATAAAGTAAATGGAAAACTAAGAACACTCATCATCTGGCAATGATGGTGTGCATTATACTGTGATTCTTTAAGACATAAATTATGATGATTAAAAAATCGGAAATTGATACAAGCTTGTCCTTCCTGAAAGATTCAGAAAACCACTTGATGTTCTGTGGGTTTGTTTTGTTGATTTGGCTTGTTTGCTTGGTTAATTTTGTGGGAGTGAGTTGGGTTTTTGTTTGGTTTGGGGCTTTTTTCAGGATTCCAATATGAATAAACATTGAACCACTTTGATATTATGTTATTAAAGACAATTTAAGTTGACAGCTCAAAGAGAATTCTCTGTCAAAAAATTTCACATGTTGACTATGAATAGAGTCATAGAATCATAGAATCATTAAGGTTGGAAAAGACCTCTCAGATCAAGTCGAACTGTCAACACAACACCACCATGCCTGCTAAACCATGTCCAGAAGTGCAAAATCTACACGTTTTTTGAATACCTCCAGGGATGCGACTCCACCACCTTCCCTGGGCAGCCTGTTAAAAGGCTTCACAACTCTCAGTAAAGAAATTTTGCCTAATATCCAATCTAAGCCTCCCCGATGCAACTTGAGGCCATTGCTTCTCGTCCTGTCACTAGTTAGTTGAAAGAAGAGACCAACACCAGCCTCACTACAACCTCCTTTCAGGTAGCGGTAGAGAGCGATAAGGTCCCCCCTCAGTCTCCTCTTCTCCAAACTAAATAGCCCCAGTTCCCTCAACTGTTCCTCATAAGACTTGTTCTCTAGACCCTTCACCAGCCTCATTGCTACGCTCTGCACATGCTCCAGCATCTCAATGTCTTTCCTGTAGTGAGGGGCCCAAAACTGAACACAGTAATCCAGGTGCGGCCTCACCAGTGACAAATACAGGGGCACGATCACCTCTCTACTCCTGCTGGCCACACTATTCCTCTTACAAGCCAGGATGCCCTTGGCCTTCTTGGCCACCTGGGCACACTGCTGGCTCATGTTCAGTCAGCTGTCCACCAACACCCCAAGGTCCTTTTCTGCCAGGCATCTTTCCAGCCACTCCTCCCCAAGCCTGTAGCATTGCATGGGGTTGTTGCGACCCAAGTGCAAGACCCGGCACTCGGTTTTATTGAACCTTAGACAACTGGCCTCAGCCCATTGATCCAGCCTGTCCAGATCCCTCTGCAGAGCCTTCCTGCCCTCGAGCAGATCAACACTCCACCCAACTTGGTGTCATCTGCAATCTTATTGAGGGAGCACTTGATCCCTTCATCCAGATCATTGATCAATATATTAAATAAGACTGGCCCCAAAACTGAGCCCTGGGGAACACTGCTTGTGACCAGCTGCCAGCTGGATTTCACTCCATTCACCACCACTCTCTGGTCTTGGCCATTCAGCCAGTTTTTTACTCAGTAAAGTGTACACCTGTTTAAGCCATGAGCCGCCAGTTTCTTGAGGAGAACGCTATGGAAGACAGTATAAAAGTCTTTACTAAAGTCCAGGTAGCTAACATCAACAGCCTTTTCCCTCATCCACTAGGTGGACCACCTAGTCATAGAAGGAGGTCAGGTTGGTCAAGCAGGACCTGCCTCTCACAAACCCATGCTGGCTGGGCCTAATAGCCCAGTTGTCCTGCACATATCCAGTGAGTGCACTCAGGATTAATCACTCCACAGTCTTTCCTGGTACCAAGGTGAGGTTGACAGGCCTGTAGTTCCTGGGATTCTCCTTCTGGCCCTTCTTGTAGATGGGTGTCACTTTGGCAAGCCTACAGTCATCCTCCAGGGCCTCCCCTCTTAATCAGAACTGGTGATAAATGGTGGAGAGTGGCTTGTCAAGATTTTCTGCCATCTCCCTCTGTACTCTCAGGTAGATCCCATCCAGTCCCATAGACTTGTGAGTGTCCAGGTGGTGTAGCAGGTTGTCAGCTGCTTCCTCCTGGATTACGGGGGGTTTATTCTGCTCTCTAACCCTGTCTTCCAGCTCAGCAGGCTTAATACCCTGGGAATAACAGGTCTGACTATTGAAGACTGAGGAAAAGAATTTATTAAGTACCTCAGCATTCTCCTCATCCTTGGTGGCAATATTCTCCCCCACATCCAACAAAGGATGGAGATTCTCCTTGGCCCTCTTTTTGTTGTTAATGTATTTGCAAACACATTTTTCATTATCTCTTTAAACAGTGGACAGATTGAGTTCTAGCTGGGCTTTTGCCTTTCTAATGTTCTCTCTGCAAGACCTAATGAGATCCTTGTACTCCTCTCGAATGTCCTGCTCCTTCTTCTAAGAGTGGTAAGCTCTCCTTTTTTTCCTGAGTCCCAGCAAAAGCTCTTTGTTTGGCCAGGCTGGTCATCTTCCCCACCGATTCGTCTTACGGCACACAGGGACAGCCTACTACTGTGCCTTTAGTGGTTTTGCTGACTCCCTCCTTACTTCACCAAGAATTGAGAACTTAATTATTTCATGGTTGCTAAGGCAAGACGGCCTCCGACCACCACTTCTCCCACCAGTCCTTTTCTGTTAGTAAACAGCAGGTCAAGCGAGGCACCTCCCCTGGTAGGCTCACTTACCAGCAGTGTCAGGAAGGTCTCTTCCACACACTGCAGGAACCTCCTACACTGTTTTCTCTTTGCCGTGTTGTATTTCCAGCAGAAATCTGCTAATTTGAAGTGTCCCATGAGAACAAGAGCTAGAGATTGCAAGACTTCTGCCAGTTGCTTGTAGAATGCTTCATCTACCTCTTCGTCCTGGTTGGGTGATCTATAACAGACTCCCAGCAGGATGTCTGCCTTGTTGGCCTTCCCCCTCATCCTTACCCATAAGCACTCAACCTTGTCATCGCAGTCGTTGAGCTCTATAAAATCGAAGCTGTCCCTAACATACAGAGCTGCCCCATCACCACTCCTTCCTCACCTATCCCTTCTGAAGAGCTTATAACCGTCCATTATAGCACTCTAGTCATGACAGTCATCCCACCATGTTTCTGTGATGGTGACCAAGTCATAGCTGTCCTGCTGTACAGTGGCTTCCAGATCCTTCTGTTTGTTGCCCATGTTGTGTGCATTGGTGTAGATGCATTTGAACGGGGCTATCAATTTCCCCCTCAACACTGGCATGCCACCCCTAGGCTCATCTCTAGTGAGCCTGGTTGTATCCCCTTCCCCTTTCAAACCCAGTTTAAAGCCCTCTCAAAGAGCCCTGCCAGCTCATGGGCGAGAATCCTTTTCCCCCCTTGAGACAGCTGAACTCCATCTCTTGCCAGTGGGCCCGGTGCCATGTAAACCTCTCCATGATCAAAACAACAATATTCCACGGACAGTACAGCCTCTGAGCACCTGTTAATCAGGTGAGTTTTCCTGTTCCTTTTGGTATTCCTCCCTGCCACTGATGGGATTGAGGAAAACACTATCTGTGCCCATGATCCTTCCACCAGTCGCCCCAGTGCTTTGAGGTCTCTTTTGATCACTTTTGGACTTCTTTCTGCAACCTTGTCACTGTCAACCTGCATGACCAGTAGCGTGTAATAATCAGAGGGCCATACTAGACCAGGGAGCTTCCTAGCAACATCCCTAACCCAGGCCCCAGGGAGGCAGCAGACTTCCCTGTGGGATGGGTCTGGTCTGCATATCAGGCCCTCTGTTCCTCTCAGAAGGGAATCACCTATGACAATGACCCTCCTTTTCTTCTTAACCGGGGCAGTCATAATGCATGGGGCTGACTGACTCACCCTAGGCAACCCCCTGGATGGACCTTCACCTACATCTTCATCTGTCTGGTCCTCAAGTTCCAGAGCCCCATATCTGTGGTGTATGTGCAAATGGGGAAGTGAGAGACACCAGGAGAGGATTTGACTGCAGCCCGGAGCAGGGACCTGTTTCCTTTCCCGCATGCCTCTTAGGTCCCCTCCTTCTTCTTAGTGGCAAGAGGGTAGAGGATCCTCTGCTTCTTCAGGAGCCTCCACCTGCTGCCTTGGTCTCAGGGATGGCAGGGTGCGGCCCCACCAATCGATCTCTCTGTTGCACTCCCTGATACTGCTTAACCTTTCCACTTCCTCTTTCAGCTCTGCCACCAGGCTGAGCAGACCTTTCAGCTGGTCACACTGAAAAGAGCTGCTGTCACTCCTGATGTCTGGTAAGAGTGCCAGGCTCAGGCGCTCCCTGCAGCTGGAGACCTGGACAGCTGTGTGTTTGTGCAGGAGCTTCATTTGGGTCACCACATTCCTTCTGGCAATGGCTTTTAGGCGAGTGAAAACCATAGCTAGGTCCTCTCCTGGGAGGGCAGTGACCACTAGTTGAGTTACCCTTTAGAGCCAGGAGGGGGACTGCAGCCTGCCACACTCCTTCCCTGTGCAAACTGCCACAATATAATATATTGTATACTGCAAATATATAAACTATCTTAGACAAAGTATTTCATTATAATATTTTGAAAACAAGAAAAGTGTGGGAATGATGGCAATATTTGGTCTTGTGATGTTGTACAATCTGCTTCCAAGCAACTGCTTATGATCTGCCTATTAAGTTCATCTTACCATATGCTATGCAAACATATAATAAATATTTACAGGAATGTGGTTTCAGAGTTATTGATGTAAACACGTACAGGTTATGACATAACAATTAAAATCCTGGTATACTCATTTGGTCCTATTTCCTTTTGCTGACAACGCCAGTATCCCTGCTCAAGGTGCGGGATTATTTACTACACACAACATGATTGTAGGTACATTATTGTGTATATCAACACAAACATACCAAAGATCATGTGTATTTGCAAGCACTAGTATAAAAAATACTTGAAATTTTTATTCACATACAGTAAGACAAATTTTTGGTCATGTTTTTATCAGCATGCTGAGTTTAAACAGTTTTGTGATGAAATAATTATCTTTGTATGTCAATTGTTTGGTGCTTTCTCAGTGTTAACCAAACCAATCTGGAACTGAATAAATATGAATCTCTAAAAAGGAGGCTGCTTTGTGTTGCAATATATTTTTGAGTGCATTTCTTGATTAAAAACAGCTTGTGTATACTCTGTACATTATTAAGCATGTTTCCCCATCAAGAAAAGGGAGAAAATAGATTTTTAAACATTATTCAGAGTGTTTATTTTTCAGATTATTGAACCATGCACTGATTTTTCTTTTGAATAATGAATGTAGTATTTACTACCATGAGATTTTATATCTCCACGCAAATACTGTTGATCAAGTGCTGTAAACAGCACATGGGGGAAACAACGAAGGGACAAAACAAAAGAATTGACTGGCTGGAGCAGAAAAAAAGTTTGTTTTCATAAACCACACCTGCATACAGGCACACACACACACAAGTATACAGATGTTTTAAAGAAAGACATTTGTTTGCTTCGTATCGTCATCACTCAAGGATTCAAGTGAATGAGAACCAGTGTGGATTAGAAATACAGTTTCCTGAGACAGTCTAAATTCACAAATAATAAGTAAGTGTTCCTCTTGGTTCTCTAAGTACAAAATATAGATCCAGCTGTCATGATTTGTACAGATAGTAAATCTCTGTGCATAAAAAGAGAGTTTTGAAAATAAATTAACAAATATCATCACAAGCTGAAACAGGATAGTGCAAAAATAACTAGTGACCAGAAAAATACCAATTTTAGAAATATATTAAGAAATCAGATTTACAGAATTCTCAATTCATGCTTTAGACAACATATTACCCATTGGAATATCACTTGTATTTATTCTCTCATTTTGTAGAAGAGAACAACATAATTCTCTATGCTAAGAAAAGCAGACTACGACAAAAGGAATGGGACACAGAGAAAAAGTATTCTAATTTTTAGTGTGACTTAATAGTCTTACCCTTAGCTCACTCTTTGAGCTGAATTTTATTTTTCATATTATTCATATTCATAATTTGCTTGTATGGGCAATACACCTGAGGATAAATGACCTAAGATTCCCTTATTTAACACTGATGTATCACTTCATTGCACTACATTCTTCAGTGGAATTTGGCTCAGCTATTTCCTGATGATATCTCTGCATAGTCACCTTCTTGCTCTTTTCTGAATTCTCAGGTGGTGTTACTGGATGTTTTGCTCTACAGAAAACAGACAGAAGACACTGGCAGTTGTACTTGGGTGTTATTATTCAAATTCTTATCAAAATACTAATTTCCTTGTTTTCCAGAAAATCAGACTGACTTTACTATCTTTAATGGTGTGAAACAAAGGCAGATTTGCATATGGAAGGAAATCCCAAGGCATTGCCGTCTTCTCAGTAGTCTCTGGGCTTTTAGAGTAATATTTCCAATCTTACCTCAGTGGTCAGGAACAAATCTAGGGTGATGCAGCTGCAAGGACAGAACCACAATCACTCAAGCGCATAACATGTTTTTTGAAGCAGGATGGGTGCAGCGGGTTAAGAGTAATTTCTATTCTAAGGTTTCTGTTCTACCACATACTCCTTGCAGAGTGCACATGTGCACGCACGCACACACACACACACACACACACACACACCCCCCTCTCTCTCTCCCACCCTCTGAGGTCCCAGTCCCTCGATGTACTTCAGATGGGCACCACAGGTCCAAGTGAATCAGGGTGATTTTGACTGTTTGCCATGCCATGTCCCAGCTGATGTCCAGCCATGGTGCGCAGCAGCTCCACTGCGGTCACAGTGCAGCACAACCTTGTCCTCTCTGCAAGTATGCTGCCCTGTGAAGGGCTGTTGTATTCACTGTTTATTGCCTCTTGAGATAGTGATTATAAACCACTGAAGGCTTCATTGATCACACTACTCCAGGCTAATCTCTTTGACCTTTTTTGTTGTTTTGAAAGATAATATGCAGTTGTTATTTGCATTGCTATTATCTTGTAGTCTCCAAATGTGTTACAAGTGTAGAAAACTGCTGAGAGTTTATCTGTACTTCTTTGTTTTTTCCCTGCACATGGCTAAAGCATTTTTGGGTAACCTCAATTATCCATGCTTTGTTTGTTTTCCTGGCAGATGCCAGAATCGTTTCATGGATTAGAGCTGGGTAGGCACAGTCATTTTGTCACTTGTCTACAAGATGCTTTCAGGTAGGCTTTACACCACAATACCACCATATAATTCCAAATTAAGAGAAAAGATGTTTTACTTTCTCTGATCATCCATATTTAAATTCTTTTGTCTATTGACCTTTTGGTAGTCCACCTAGAAAACCAAGACCAAACACCCTTTGCAGCTGGAAACTGTGTTTATTGCTTCCTTTTCTGACCTCTGATTTGTATACTATTTTTCTTGTAAGAGAGGTTTTAAAGATTATTTAAAATTATGCACATAATAAATGTATCTGCTTTCTTAACTAAGTGCTGTCACTCACTTTCTTGTACTTCAGTAACACAGTTGTAGTAACAGGTGTATACTATTTTGTATACTATTTTGTTTGTAAGAGAGGTTTTAAAGACTATTTAAAATTATACACATAATAAATGTATCTGCTTTCTTAACTAAGTGCTGTCACTTTCATGTACTTCAGTAACACAGTTGTAGTAACAGGTGTCATCAGAAACAAGTTTTTCTAAATGTTATAGAACATTTTGGAGGAAACCCTTATGTGAAAACACAAGTAGAGTATACATATTTAGCTACAACTTGTTGGTGTAGTTAACTGGTATCTAGATTTGATAGTAGTACATCTTAATGCTGCAGCATCTGATCTCAATACTGTAAAATGTAACAGATTCATTAAAGAATACCATTTTCTTTAAGACAGATATATTAAGAGATATGTTTAGACAACTCACCAAAAAGAAATAAATAAAATGAAAATAAACACATCTGTATATTTATAAGACAAAATAAATTTAGAGTAATAGTACATGCAAACAGCAACATGTGTACTCATGTGTCTGTTTAGAGTAAGAGACTTCAATATAATGAAGTAACGCCTGAGGCAGTTATAAATCAACTAACTTGGATACAAGTTCTTTAGTTTGATGAAGTCAAGATGGTCATCAGCACAGGTCACTTCGCTCTTTCTGTTGAAGAATTACACGCTGCTGAGGCTAGGCTATGAACAAATAACAAATTCAATGAATAGCCAGTGTTTATCTACCTGGGATACTAATGACTAAATGAAGAAATAACAAGTAGGTGAAAAATTAAAAATACTAACTTCTTCTTGTCCTAAATTCAACTACATTCCAGGCATGTGGGTCTATATGGTATATAGTGGACAGATGCGTACATGTTTGGCTCATGCATAGAGCAACATATATGCATTCAACTCCATTTATGTTTGGGGCTAACTCACTCACAGCTAATACAAACGTGCTTTCAGTAAGGCTTATTAGGCAGATTCTGACAAGGTGCTACTTACATGTATTTACATGAATTTTGGTTGCCCTGAAGCAGAATTAGATACAGTTTGTGCTTGCCCACAACATGGCTTATACCAATTTTTTAGTCATCTGTTAATTTTTAATTTCAAGTATATATCTTAATTTATTGTTGTAAAACATTCAGTAGCCCCATATGCTATGTCTGTAAAATTCGTTTTTTTGTGTCCTTAAGGGCTGCTAAGAAACCGATTGTCTCATGTCTTGAACATTTATTTTCTTTATATGTCCCTTTTATTCTAGGGCCATTGTGCTGGCCCAAGATAGGTGGGCTACATATCTTGTAGCACTATTCTGCCTGTAGGAGCTAGTGGAGCATCCAGTTTCTCTTCCCATTGCAGCCTCCATCTATTCAAATACTCTGTGCAAACACTGTGGGAGTGATCTTGCCCCTTCTGCAGTCAGTGGGGACCTCCCCAGACCGCCACGACCTCTCAAATATGATGGAGAGTGGTTTGGCAACTTAATCCGCCAGTTCCCTCAGGACCAGCGGGTGCATCTCATCAGGCCACATGGATTTCTACACCTTCAGGTTCCGTAGGCAGTCTCAAACACGGTCTTCTCCTACAGTGGGCAGTTCTGTGCTCTCCCAGTCCCAGCCTTTGCCTTCTGCAACTTGGGCGGTGTGGCTAGAGCACTTGCTGTTGAAGACTGAGGCAACGAAGTCATTCAGCACCTCAGCTTTCTCCATATCCTGAGTAACCAGGCCTCCATCTGCCTTCCAGAGAGGGTCCACATTTACCCTAGTATTCCTTATCACTAATATACCTGTAGAAGGCTTTCTTGTTCCCTTTGACAACCCTGGCCAGATTTAATTCTGTCAGGGCTTTATCTTTCCTGACTTGCTCCCTGGCTACTCAGATGATTTCTCTGTATTCCTCCCAAGCTACCTGTCCTTGCTTCCATCCTCTGTAGGCCTCCTTTTCCTGCTTGAGTTTGGCCAGGAGCTGCTTGTTCCTCCACGAAGGCCTCCTGGTGTTTCTGCCTGACTTCCTCTTCGTCGGGATGCATCACTCCTGAGCTTGGAGAAGGTGATCCTTGAATACTGAGCAGATTTCTTGGGCCCCTTTTCCGTCTAGGCCTTTATCCCA
>Ga0065711_1014964_pt1 | contig 10836 bp, 7 predicted proteins | sample Hoacrofraction12_FD_59098 | JGI IMG/M metagenome (GOLD analysis project Ga0065711, IMG submission 59098) | Hoatzin crop microbial communities from Cojedes, Venezuela - Epithelial fraction 12 v2 (version 2) | ecosystem: Host-associated > Birds > Digestive system > Esophagus > Crop | place... | reverse complement strand
AGCAGGAGCCGCGTTCTGCCAGGCAGCCCCGAAAGCTCCCGCTGTCTGGAGAGCGATGCCGCGACTGCTCATGCTCGCAGCTCCTGCCGACATGCCGGGCTGGCCGGGGCACGGCTGCCACGCACTGCTTACGGATCAAGGTTTCATATGGTGTTTGTTGGGCAGCATTGGACAGCCAAAGCGTGGCAAAAAAATCATGGCAACCGCTTCCTGAAAATCCCCCAGCAGAAGAAGATACAGGGAAAGCGGCTCGCTCTTTTGCTGACAGTTCATGGCTGCCAGAGGAGGATATCCTGGTTGCCAGAAGCTGCATTTTGTCCATAAACTTTGGGACTTTTTGGGTCCCATGTGGATTTTTTACGGTCTGCAGGCAGTATCTGTACTTGTATGGGGCATCAGCTCCTTGACTGCGTTCTTTCAGCTCGTGGCTGGACCCGATGCCATTACAAGCCCCAAGGCAGAGGCTGCAAACACTGGCACTGGGATCACTGGTGACCCGAAGCCCCTTGCTTTAGCAGGGGGTGTGGGTGCTGTCTGAAGGGCTAGATGCTTCCTTTGCCCCCCTTATGTAGCTGGACACCATGCCATGTGCTGCAGCTGCTTCGCTGCCGGCTGCGGTGCCTGAGCAAGCCGGGGTGGGACCCCGGATGGAAGCACATCTTAAATACTGGTGAAAACCTGTGCAAATACATCCTAACAGCTGCAGCCGGTTGTACAAACAGCTCCTGAGGGGCCTCTGTCAAGTACAGTGAGGTTGTGCTCGTATTAAATCAGCAGATGAACTTTTATGACCGTATCCAGATTGGCTTCACTTAGGCAAGATGATGTAGTCAGTCTGAGATTTTACTGGCGTTCAGGGTAATTCAGTGACTAAATGCAGTTCTTCTGCAGGGTCAGTCCTAGGCAATCGGCCGACTTCATGAACTTAATTATCTGTTCCCCTCCCACACATCTATACTAAATTACATCAGTGAAAAGTGCAATAGATCACTCTGCATCTGAAGCTTCATTAAATGCACAAGAAGAAATAGCAGTTTTACTGAAGTGCCCGACATACAGAAAGCAGCATTCCCAGCCGAGGAACCCTACAGGCAGCAAATTTCCTTAACCTTGTACAAAAGTTCAGTAAAAAAGCAAATTTATGTCGTGCGATGGAGCTCAGGTAATACCTGCACATCTGAAGTGTCACTCTGCATTTCCCTTCTCAGTATTCAAAGGTTCTGAGTAACCTTTATGGGCCTGAGACACAGTGTTTGTAAGTTTGTGCCTCCTAACTCCGACTTTGAGGTCAATCTTTTCAGGCTCCTCATAACGTTTAATTTTGCAGCATCCTACAGAAACTTCTTCACTGCACTGGAGTAAGTCATGACTGAGAAACACATCGTTCCTGCTCTTAGGGTTGAATCAGGGGGGAAAATCCTTCGAATGTAAAACCCAAAGAAGAAGAGGAACGACTGCAGATAGTCTGAAAAACAGAGAATGCCAGGTTTGTGCCTGTAAACACTCGGTGGGGCAGCATTACCCAGGAGGAAGGAGTTACATGTCCTCTGTAAAAATCTTCAATTTTTCCATTCCCCTAAATTTTCCTGCATATTAGAATTTTGTTACCTTCTAAAGTAAGGGTGAACAATTACGCTTTTCTTAATTCTCATTAATTCCCAGTATGATTTGTAACTTAACCTGTCCTTTCATTTTTCCTCTGCATGCTTAAAGCTACTTCATATCAGGTACATCTTCCATTCACATGCTAAACAACATTCTTTTTAAATCCATAATAACCTCCTTGTTATCTCACTGCCTGCCTTTTTCTCTTTCCACTTTTTGTTTCTTTAGAAGAAAATGTTCCTGCAGAAATCCAGCGACTCAGATGTACTGAACTCATTCATAAACTGTTCTGTTCTACCGTTGTAATTACTTTTCAATCATGTTGTCTTTATCGAGCTTACTTCCTTAGGTTTTATTTCAGATTTGACTATATTAATATTTCAGTGCCTGTTTTTACACAGCTCTTGGATTGTTCAGTGATCTTTTATTGCATAATTGAATTATATTGTTCCGTCTTCTTTCAGACTTGTGAATTGGTGGGCATACTTGCTTGACTTTTCTTATATTCTGTTCAAGGCTGTTTGAATGATTCTGGCAAGGATCTATCTTTTATTTTTCTTGATAGTTCCTTTTATTATCTCTCTAAAAACTCCTGTGTCAGCTCAATTGAACAAACTGTATTTGTACCTGTGAAAACGCAGCCATCCAATTTATGATAAAAGACATTTTTGTAAAGAATAGCATTAATGTTCCATTCCTGTGGATTTGGAAAGTTTTCTTTATTTTTTCCAGTTGATGCTGGCACCGTTGTTCTATCAAAGACACGAATATTTAGATTTTCATTTCAAACTCTGTGTTTCTCGTATGAGATGGGGCATCCTCAGGGAGCCGTGGTACTCTCTGAAGAGGGGCTGGTGCTCCCTCTCTTGGGCCACCTTCCATGACAGGACGCATTGGTCACTCTGCCTGACAAAGATACCTTTTCTGTGGTGATTAATGTCTTACACTGGCTCCTTGATCTGGGAAGCCTTTTTTTTGTTGTTTAAATTGCTGTCCCTTACACACATGTAGAACATTGATATTTTTTTTGAGAGATTTGTTCGATTCCAGTGTAACCACCCAGCTGCACCTGGTTTTTTGTTTACCAGCTCTCTTGAATTCACTACTTGAGGCAATTTATGATAAGAACAGTGATATAAAATAATCTAATCAAGTGAATAGTATACCTAGCTTTCACACAGATTGTTTTTAAACAGTAAATCTCAAAGGGTTTTATGGAGCAGTCATTATCAGTCTCCAGTAACTTGGTGGGGAGAACAGAGGTGAAGTGATTTATTGAACGAAGTTGCCAAGTGCAGGATAATAGCATCCACGTCTCCTGGGGTCCAGTCCTGTCCTGTTTACGTTATGTTGCACTGCTAGCTGGCTGTGTGGGCTTTTCTTTTATGTGTTTCAGGTAATTTTAACTGTGGATAAGTATCTTAGGGAAAATTAAATAGTAATTATTTTAGCACAGTGTTTCTCAGTACACAGTAAAATCAATATGGAAATAATGTAAGATGAGTTGGAGAAGAGGGCTGTGACTGAGAGTAGGAAGATACTGCATTTCTGTTTCAGTTTTCCTGTAGCAGCGTCCCCACCAGAAAGCTGATGAACAGTGTCTGGGGACAGGCAGTGGTGTGCTGCTTTTGCCACTTGCATTTTAACAGCACGTGAGTCATGGTATTTCATGAGTCTGACATTTTTTCTATGCTGTTTCTTCTGGGGGAGGAAAACCACCTAAAAGATAACAGAAGTCACCCTTTAGTTTGCTGACCTGCATATCTGGTTTAGAGGGAAGAGGCAGCAGAGACAATATTTAGCTTTCAAAGGATTTGTTTCACTTCAGGTATAAGTGGGCATATTAAGAAAGACATACGCAGAAAGCATGTGATCCCTAAAGACTGCTTGGAATAAAGTAGATCAATGTACATTAACTGATTAGGTTTAGAAAATAAGGCAGTCACAGACACCCTCATCTGATACGCGTTTGGAGATTGTGAAATTATTCAGAATAGGGAAAGAATTCTTCAATACTTGCTGGATATTTTGTGCTGGAAAACAAATTAGCTGATTTTTTTTCAAATGGCTTGTGGTCTGGCTTGTTATATGTCAGAAAGAAAATCTTTTGCATAATTTAAAATAATAATTAAGAGATAAAATATATTAACGGCCAAGAGTTCAGTGACTCTTAAGTTCAGGACTACTTACAAATATAAAGACAGTATCGCAGTTAATAGTGTTGTCTGTCTGCAGATGATTTAATTTCCCTTTCCATGGTATGAGCTGTTGCACTAACCACTGCACTTGTGTTTTAATTCCTCCTGAGTTCTTATTCCAAGCAGGGAAGGCTTCAGCTGCAAAGAAGAGCTGTTTTGTGCATATCCAAGATTGGGAACAACACAGTCTCTGTTATCATCAGGCTTAGCTACAGCCATTTGAAACCCCAGGTGAACTGCAAACGCCTGCAGTCTTGGGGTGAAAATGTCCACTCACGCTGTGGAAAATCACTGCTCGCTTTGGTGTATGTTCCTTTGTGAGCAGCCTTGTGAGCTGCCAAAAGTCAGGAAAATACTGCAGAGCGGTGGGACAAATGTGCCATGGTAACTTCTCGTTTTCCTTAGAAATGCATCCAGTCTCCAACATGCAAGTGATGCAAATAAATGGAAATGTGAAAGATACCTGATGTGCGGCTGGTTTTACGAACAGGACAATGATTATGGTGGTTACCTGCAATCAGAACATTTTCTCCAGCCATTCAGAGAGCGGGTACCTCCCAAGACAGGCATCTTTATGTCCAGCCGGGAATTTTGACGGTTATCAGACTTGCAGATGACGTTGAGCTATTGCTGTGCTTCCATGCAGTTGGCCTTCAGGTGGCTGTGGCATGACTGGCAGCGCTGGGGAAAAGCATCCCCTTGATAGCAGCCCCCCACATGCCGTGTGTGCTGCCTCCGGGGGGCTGGCTCCGTGGGCTGCTGGAGGCAGGAGTGAGACCTCATTACTGCGTTCAGCCCTGAACCCCTAAAGATGCTGTGAGTCCCGGGGCAAGTCTCCCACGGACCCTGGGGAAGGAGAGCTTCCCACTGGGTTTGCAGAGATGTCCTGTTGTCCATAAGTTCTGATATTGCCTCTGGACCCTGGTAGGGGAATAGAGAGGAAAATGTGTCTGTCTTTTCTCGTTCCCTTTTTTTTTATTCTCTTTCTGTTCCTGTTCCAAGATGTGTTCCCCAAGAATTGCTGCATTTTTCTTATGGAGGGATAAGTGCTAAAAGCCTGCTCAGCCTCAGTGCAATCTTAATAAGTAATGACAGGTATTTTGTGATGAGCCCCACTGTATAGTAGAGGACTGTCTTCATCCCTAAAAATCTGCCATTTCACATACGAGATGAGAAAAGGGTTCTCAATCTCTTATGGAGTGTCTGATTTAGATATTTTTGAGTCCATCTCCCTATTTCACCAGAGGCTTTTAGAGTATTGAGGCTCCTTATAGTCCATGTGACACTGAAATTGTACCTAGATTGTACCTGGAGTGGGATTGCTGGGTGTTCCTGGTATCTGTGGGTCGTCCAGAGAGGAGCTGCTCTTCAACTTCGTTTCTCAAGGCTTTTTCATGTAGGGTTTTACTGCCAATTTTTTTTCTTTGGATTTGCCATTAATATTTGACAAATGTAGTGATGAAACTCCAGTGTCTTCAAGTCATTTTCACATCATAATTCTGTCCATTTCAGCAAGCACCGGTGAACGTGGCTGAGTGCGCTGTCTGGTTCAGAAGGTGTAAATGCTTAGAGGTGAAAAGTGTTCCTTCCTGGGTGCACGAAGAGAGTACCTGGCTTATTTGACTAAGTGCAGGTAAAATCTCAAGCAATACTGTACATTAAAAGGGAAGAATTATTTTCTGGTTTTACAGCCTCACTGTTCAGTAGTTTTGCTGGTGTTCAATAATGACTGTGTTTTGGTTATCAGTATAACATACTTTCTAGCATGCATTATGGGAAAAGAAATGGTTGGGTACGGACAGGTAGGATTCCTGCTCCAGGGCTGTATTTTCACTATGCTTTGAATCCTACAATGGACGGTATTAATGTGTAATGAAAAACATATTCTGAGGCATATTTTGATATCGAAAAAGCACTGTGTGTATTTATTCTGATAGGTCCCATCTGTCATTTATCCTACATGAAGTAACTGACCTTTTTATAGAGAACTTCGATTTCTTTCTTTAAAATATGTTCTTAGTTACAGATTATGGTCTTCGCATGGGAATCACCTGGTGAAACTTCTAGCCTTTGTGATGCATGAGTTCGAAGAAGCCATAATAGTCTCTTCTGGCTCCAAAATCTATGAATCTTTGAAAATCTCGTCTAATTTAATAAGTGCAAAAGTACCATGATGATTTCACTTGGGTTCAGTACTGCCGTGGGGATAAGTAAGAACAAAACAGCTACGCTGGGTCAGGCCAGTGTAAGGAATTGTGTTTCCAGCAGTGGCTGAAGGCGGTTACTTTGAGGAGACTTTGTTAACTTCTTGTTGACATGTGCTCAGAAGATTTCTACTTGTTTCCTCCTAGCTGGGTAGAGCGTACAGCTGGGGAGACCCGGCCTGCTGGGGTGATTGGGGGTGTACCAAAGCCCTGCTCGGGTTTGTCATCGTTAGCAGCGTGAGAGAGCCCTGTGCAAATGGGGTTGTTCCTTGTCTGTTCGGTCAGACTCCCCCAGACCTGCTGCGCTGGAGCAAGACGCTCCCAACCGTCCTTCCCTTGCCTGAAATCAGGCTTGGACATGAAGAGAGGAACCCCAGAACAAGCTGTGCAGTTTTGTCACCCTGCTGCGTCTCTGAGAAAAGGGCTGGCTTGCTTTGCTTATTTATTTTTTTCCTGATGAAATGGTATTTTTAAGTACTGTGAACAAAACAAACGCTGAAGGAAATTCGATTCACAGAATTGACCTATGAAGCTAAGGTCAAGTGATCTACTAATGGTGCTATTTAATGTGACCTTCATGATATAGACATTTTTGTCCTTTACCTGATACCTTCCTAGAACTGAAAGAGTGCCATTTCCATTTTTATGCTCCCAGATCACTGCCACCCAAAATATCTAAACTATAGTTATAGTGTAGAACTACGAGAGATTTCTTAGAAGACGGAGTTCCTGTGTTGTCCTTCCCTAGCAGGTCTGCTAATGGAAATCACTTCTTCAAATTTATCTCAGTGTGGCCATTCAGTGTTCACTTCACCAGTGCAGGACTGATAGTAGATATGTTTAAAGAGGCTGGTGTTTAACGAGAAGGTGTTTTGGTTATAATTCATCCAAGGAAATCAGCAGAACAGCCAACACATTTGTAAGAAATTCTGTGATTATTTTATGGAAGTTAATCGTCCTTCCTACCCCATCTTACTCCCCCCTCCTTATTTAACACAAAGCATGTTTTACCTGGAAAAGCAAGCAATTGTCGCTGTTCAGGATGCTGCTCTGAGGTCAAAGGTGCCCATAAAACATCAGTGGTGCAGACAGCGTATCACATTTGCCTGCTGTAATTATTCTCCCTCGAAACCCTTTATGTCCACTGGGTTCATCAGTGACACCTCATGCTGAGCAGCCAGGGATGCCAGAGGGAGGCAAAATGGAACGTGAAATGAAAAAAGAATTAAATCTTATACCTTGCAGGTTTATATCACTTAGCCATCTTCAAAGAGCAAACAGCAATCATGCCATCTTCATTTCCTCCGTGCCCGACTCGAGGCTGAAACAGCTTTCTGTGTGAACATATGGTTATAAGCTGGGAAAAAAAAAAAAACAAACTTCCTAGAGAATTTAAGTGGGGAATAAAAAAGGAACTTGAGCTTTTTTGAGATGTTTATCTCGAAGTCTCCAGAAGACAAGTGATACTTGGTGAAACACGGCTGGGGTCACGCTGGGCGCCCAAACCACCGCGGCAGGCAGAGCAAGGCAGCAGCGACGGACACACCGCGGCACGCACCGCTGCCCGGACACCCTCCGGCTGTGCCTACGCTGGCGTTGCAGCTCGGAAGCTCTTCTGAGGCAAAGCTCCTGGTTTTCTGCGCTGATGGTGCCCGGGTTCGTGGCGTGGAGCGCCCAGGCTGCAGCCCCATGCAGAGTGGGGAGAGCAGGAGCATTGCCTTAGGAACCAATTTTGTGGTCCAGCTGCAAATGGCTGTTCAGTCCACCTGGTCCAAAATCAAATGAAAGGGAGAAGTCCCAGCCCTGAACTGGGAGGGGAGCAGCTGTGAGGACCTTTGTCCTCCTGCCCCGCAGTGTCACACGGGCAGAGAGGCACAGGCTGGAAACACACAGCTGTTTTCAAAGTGACATTTCACAAGGTCAAGCGTAAGTATAACTTAAATTCTTTGATTAGTCTGAATTTTCCCTTTTGGGATTACAAAAGCAATATTTGGCTTATTCTTTTATTAGACTGTGCCAGCTACCCTGACCCTACGCCTCTCTGAATTTTGGCATAAATCCAGTTAAAATCACTTAGCAGGAGCCTGACCTTTAACAAACTGCAGTGCTTGGAGTCATGACCAACCAACGCACATAATCTTCAGTAAAAATAAAGTCAGGTGTAGCCAAGTTAATTTTTTAACCAAAGGCTTGAGGAAGAACCCAAAAATTAACATTAAATTTTAATTTGTTATTCAGTCCCGTAGTTTAATTATGCAGTGTTCCTCCAGCAATAAATGTTTTAGTCTAGAGTGATTGTTAATTTATGAATGTATTCTGTATTGATTTTTGAGCAAAGCTGTTTAAGCAACATCACCTTTCTTTCAGCATTTTATCTTTAGCAGGCTGAGGGTATTTGAATTTCTTATCTTCCAGTTCTGGTTCAAGGATTTATTAGAGCAAAGGCCAAATATAATTACATTAAAATACAAAATTAGCCTAATAATTGCAGGCAGATTTCTATAATACAACAGATGAGATGGTGCCATTACAGTGCAGAAGGTTTCTGTAAGGAAGAGGTGTCAGGCTTTTCAAAATGTTTTCACTTTTGTGTTTTACAGTAAATAAATACTACTGCACTGCTTCAGAAATTTGGGGATTTGGGGTAAAGAAGTCTGGGTTTTAACTGAGGGAAGAGCAAAATGCTTTGGAAGTTACTTGTTTTGGTTTTTTTTGGTGATTTTAGTGTGGGTTTTCTTTTTTTTTTTTTAAATAGATGATAGTATTTAGGATTGTGGAGCGGGAATTCCAGCCTTCATAGCTAAACATGCACCATGGGCTCGCTTACCCAGATACAGCCGTGAAAAGGCTTCTCTGACAGCCAGGCTAATACCTGCTAGTTCTTGGCTGTAAGATTGTCTTGGCTTGAAGCTGCTGCACTGTCCAGACTGTATTTAGCTCACCTTAAAGTGGCTTCTCTACACCATTTTTGCAGTGTAAAAAATAAAGTGGTAAATTTAACACTGCTAATCCCAGGAAGTAATCTGGCTTTCCAAAGGGGTAAAGGCTCTTTGAGGGACCAAAGCTAGCTGTAGCTATGAATTTAATGCGTTTCTCAGTTTGGGAGGCAGAGGAGAGAAAAGCAGATGTCAGATTGGGAAGGTAAGGGGAGAGCTTAGAGAACTGAAGAATCAGGTGTGATATTTTTTTAAAAATATTAAATTTTGGTCAGGCCAACACCATTTTGTAAGGCTATGTAAGCTTTCCCTTCACCCTCAAACAGCTCTGTGTGGAGGGATGTGACGAAAAGAAGACAGGGAAGACAGACACCTGGCATTGAAGAAGCAGGACAAGCATTAATGGAATAATTGTGGGTTTTTTTGCTGTTTCTATAACCCTGCAAAGAATAATTGTTTGTGAAGTTGACAAAACAAAGTGAAACAACCCTGCCAAAAAGGCAGAGGATGTGTTTCATTTAGCGTCGGTTCATTCCAAGAGATGCCCCAAAAAACTCACTGATGGGAGGAGGGTTCACTGCAACATCTGCAGAACATGAAGTGCACGCAGAGGTGATTTTCTATGCCAGAGTGACCTTGGTAACCACAGAAAAACAATCCACCCCAGTTTTATGTTACTTGATTTCCCAAAGGCAGACCAAACCTCACGCCCAGGTGGTCTTGCACATTGATACGAAGGCAGCCCTTCCTCGCAGGGAGGAAGACCCCAGCCCTGCAGGCAGAGGCATTTCTGGGCATGCCTTCACGTGGCGACGCTGTTCTTGCGCTGGTCCTAAGCTTGCATTACACGCTTTGGTGCATTTTTTCGACTTTGTAATTTCCAAAATCAGTAGTGCTGTTTGTTTTGTGCTATTTAACAGCCTGTCTAGAAAACAGCTCCATTTGATTACAGTGCAGCCAATAAACAGGGTAAGTAATTAACTCAAGGCACATTTCCTAGACCATTTATTAGTTGCAGACATCCTTCATTTCAAAAGGAAAAAAAAGGCAAATCTTTTTTCCCAGATCATCTAGGGTGCTTTCCAAGCCAGGCAGACGTGCACTTCTAAGGACAAGTTTGAGCTTTTCAAAGCCAAGGGCAGTGCCATGCCCGGACTCTGCTATTTTTCCCGTGTGGCTGCACCATATTCAGTGCAAATCATCTCCCAGGTTCCAGCGGGATCTGGTAGCTTGGAAGCAGCCTTGTATTTCTTCTCGTCTGGACCCAGTTTAATCGGGGACATCCTGCAGATGTCTTGGCTCGGGTGTTGTGACTCTGGCGAGCAGGGACCTCTTCCATCCCACACGCTCTGCGGGGATGTGTCGGTGCACCGTGGAGGCCGTGCTAAGCAGGGTGACGGGTGGGACCCAGCAGGTCCTAACTTGAAGTCAAATTTCATTATTGCATCAGGAGATCATGTATTTATCAGAAATCAGTATTGTAAATTTAATTCATCCTGCTGCATGACCACAGCCAGTAATACAGGTTGGCATTTTTGAGTGAAATTTATTTTCTCCACAGTAAAAACACAGGACAACCTCTGAGACAATGAATAAAGCAGCTTGTGTAGAGATATACCAAAGAGCAGGCCTGACTGTGACTACAATAACGAGTGTTTTCTATTATACAGATATAGAAACATTCAACTCCGGAAAAATACAGAAGAGTTCTGCATGAAGAGGGAAAAGACTCTCCATGTCAGGGAGTGTCATCTGCCTGTTGGTCCCCAAGCGCCGGGGGCCGCTCGGGAAGGAGGTTGGTGACAGCCAGTTCATCCCAGCTTTGGAGATGAGCTGTTGTCTAAAATGGCTTTTCCTGCTTTAATTTAATTTTTTTAGTACTTGTGCTTTCCA
>Ga0065711_1050442_pt1 | contig 10837 bp, 5 predicted proteins | sample Hoacrofraction12_FD_59098 | JGI IMG/M metagenome (GOLD analysis project Ga0065711, IMG submission 59098) | Hoatzin crop microbial communities from Cojedes, Venezuela - Epithelial fraction 12 v2 (version 2) | ecosystem: Host-associated > Birds > Digestive system > Esophagus > Crop | place... | reverse complement strand
CACACTCCTCCTAATGCACCCCAGAATGCCACTGGCCTTCTTGGCAGCCAGGGCACACTGCTGGCTCATGGTTAACCTGTCGTCCACCAGGACACCCAGGTCCCTCTCCGCAGAACTGCTCTCCAGCATGTCCACCCCAAGCCTGTACTGATGCATGGGGTTGTTCCTCCCCGTGTGCAGGACCCTGCATTTGCCCTTGTTGAACCTCATCAGGTTCCTCTCTGCCCAACTCTCCAGCCTGTCCAGGCCACGCTGAATGGCAGCACAGCCTTCTGGTGTATCTACCACACCTCCCAGTTTGGTGTCATCGGCAAACTTGCTGAGGGTGCACTCTAACTCTTCATCCAGGTCATTGATGAAGAAGTTGAACAAGGCTGGGCCCAGTACTGACCCCTGGGGGACACCCCTAGTTACCAGCTTCCAACTAGACCCAGCGCCGCAGTTCCTCTATTACTTGTTTAGCGCTAAAGTGCTGTATTTGACATGTAAAATCAACTAGTATTTTTTTTCCCCCATTGTTCTCTATTGACCCTTTGTGTGACATAAAACTGCTCTGAGGTAGTCTAGATGAGCAAAGCATCCCACGCGTTCTGTGGCAGTTGCTTCCCTTTTTGGTTTCCAGGTTGTTGTGAACATCAAGTGTTTTTCTGCAAGATCCCAGCTGAAATGAGCCTTTTTGTCTTTTTGAGCAGCCTTTGATATCAGCCTTGGATATCAGAGTCTGAATCGGAGGTTTGGTTACAGAATGCCTTATTGCTTCCTTGTCCCCACAGGGAATGTCAGTTAACTTCCCGAGAGATCCTTGCCCATGGAGTTGCTGGGTTGCAGTCCTGTAATTGTGAACTGCTGCTGTTTTAACCTAACCTAGAACTCAGGGAAGTAGGAGGTCTTCCAACCTCCCAGGATCTCTGAGAGTTGTTAGATTTTGTTGTTGTTGTTGTGTTTACTCCCCTGAGTGGCACTTCGGTAGAGGGTTTCCTTGCACATGGTCAGTGGTCTGTTGTCCTTGGCATTTATAAATGCTTGTCCAGCCCCTGGAGTTCCCATTTGTCTAACAGATATTTTCCTTTGCAGCTAGCCTCAGCAGGTAGTTTGGAAAATCAGCCTTAATGAGGAACCTGAATGAAAAGCAATAACCATGATACACCTTCAGAGTTCATATCTATATGTTCATAATTACTGTTCATTAGTCTCCCTGTTTTGAGGCACTCAAGGACAGGTGGCAGATAGTTCATACTACTTTATTTTGGACTAATTTCTAGGAGCTTTAATTGGATTATAGGATTTATTATGTTGATATAAGCATGATATTGTGTCCGATAGCCTTCTCTCAAAAGGCTCATAGCCTAGAAGGCAGCTTACAAATCAATAACATAGAAAGAGAGTAACAGTGGAGCAGAAATTAAGAGGTCTTGGAGGTAAGAGCTCACCACCCTGCTTAACCTGCTTGTGACATCTCTACCCTGTGTTGTAGTCCCAAATGTCCTACTAGCAATCATGGTAGTACCAGACAGTGATGAGAAGAAGGAAGACAACTCACCCCTTGTTCAGTTTGCGAACATTGAATATGAATTTTTTTCAAGCAGTAAGAAGGGGAAGCAATTTGTTTATATTTTCACATGAGTAAATCCAAAAGGAAAAAGAGGAAGGAGGGCGGAAGCTGGGTTGATATCAGCTGGCCTGGTATCAGCTGGCCCTACCACTTTGAGTCCTTACGGAGTGCGGCTGTGTTACAGAGTAAGCAAAGGCAACCATTCCAGAACATTCCTGCATTGCTGCTTTGCAAAGTAGCGAGTGTGATTCGTCTTTGAGGATGGGGTGAGGAGAAGTGTCCTAAAAAAACCTGTTTCATTTCTTCGAACAGTTGTGTATGCTCTCAAATAGAGAAACAGAGAATGTAGAAGCATAAGATGCAAATTATTTTTATAATTCGAGTAGAGAATTGTCACCAAAGGTGAAAATATTACTTGCAACAGATAAGTGAAATGGTCTTAAAAATACAAGAGAAAAACAGTACATTAAAATCAAATCACTTTGACCTTCTGTCATGCACTAGTGAACTTTTAGAAGTAAAAGATGAAAATGTGTTGTCCAGAATGTGTGAAAACTGTAATGGTGTCGCTTGCGATGACAGGCAATGCTAGTTCTAATTGTGCTTAATGCAGTATCTGTTTAAATTGTGTCAGAAAAGAATCCATAGTTGAAAAGAACTGACAACAGTAATGAAAATACTATTTTTCTGAAACTTACACCACAACAACTAAAAAATCACAGTATCCCAAAACAGTCTGTGACACAAATGATAGATGATACAAATGAACTGTTTGTCTTCCTGGTTGTTCTCAGTAATTTCTGTAGTGTAAAATAATTAGTATAATTTTCCCTATTCAGGTGTAAAACTGGGAACAAATTAAAGTTAAATATCAATATTAGGTAATGAGAAAGCTATATTAAAAACTGAAATTAAGACTAATGCTGTCATGCTCACAAGATTAGCACAACTTTAAAGCTCAGCTGTTAAAACTGGACGAATTAGCCAGGGTCTCAAATATATGTACTTGTAAGTATTTGTGAAAAATGAGTGCCAATAGAGAAAAGAAATATGTGAGTGCTTTGAAAGATTACTGTGTGAACATGAACATTGTGCATGGTTGAAAGATGACTGTATGGGCCTTCCGGTTGAGTAGAAACAGACGTTAATCATTGGTGAGGTAAGCCTAAAGGAAGTCAGGTATCTGTATTCTTGCTGCTCATGGAACTGCTTGCTTTTCTCCACACCCAGGGTTTGGTCTTACCTAATTTGTGCTGTCCAAACCTACTAAGTAAAACACTATTGTCGATGTCATATTTTCTGTGTGTTTCACAATTGCTTGTGAATTGAATTGATCTCCATAGCATGCCTGTGAAAATAAGAAGTAGTATTATTAATAAATTTTATACCTGTGAAATTGTGCTACATAGGAATTGAGGCTACAGGTGCTGGGACTGTGCGTTCAGTATTGGGAATCAGCTCCAAATACTGCTAAGTTTCTCAGAGAACATAATGTTTAACACACAATTCCAATGGAATTTTCATGCTCAGAAGCATCTCTAGATTTTAAGGTACGCATACTGGTGCAGTGATCTTCAGTCCGCACAGGAATTATTTTGTGCTGCCTCTTAGTCCGTGAGTCCATTATTTGCTCCTGACAAATGTGGCACAGCTCAAGGACTGAGATGTCCTAATAGTTGAGCGGCTTGCACTACCTTTTGCTTGTAAGCGTAGCTCACTCCTAATTTCTTCTTGTCCCTCCTGCTCCTGTTCTTTCCTAGCGTGAGTAGTTGTATGGAGATCTGCATAGCATCTCAGCCCTCAGAGACAGCATGCTCGCTTGCTGGGTGGAAATGTCTGTTCACGTGCAATGTCTCGGGGCATGTAGGAAGAATGTTTTCATGAAGCAGGCAGGATCTCCAGGGAAGTTCTGTAACCATGTTAGCCAACTTTCTAATGTAGGCAGATAAAGCAAGGAATAGAAGGTGTTGTGAAGGTATTTGAAGGTATTTTGCTGTTTTGTTCAGTTCGTGCAGCTGTTTCAGCTTGAATGACTTTCTGGGTGCCTCAGGGACCATGACGTTTGGCATTGGAGGAGCTGAGGTGGACAAGTCAGTTTAGAATGAATGTCACTCACTGAGGCTGAACATGACAGAACTCATCTGTCAGTTTCCTTAAAACTTTCTAGTGCAGGCTTTTCTACTCTGCTAAGTCACTTGGTTATAACTTGAATTGTCTTCTAAGCTGGTTTAAAACACCATGCAGACTTTATCAGTTAAGGCTCTGCCAAAAAAAAAGGCTTATTTGGGTTTAGTGTTGTATTTGATGATTTGAAAATATATTACATTTCTGAAACTTCAAAAAAAACTCCAGTGACTTGTGTTGGAACACCTGAATAGGTTTACTGATTGTTCGTCCAGTGTTTTTGTCAAAGGCAGTTCAGTTTAAGTTGAAGGCATTTTAGCTGAAATTAATAAATCACAAACTGCAGTGACTTGAGAGACTGGTATATGTTACTTTTGCTATTTCTCTCCCCTCTATGCAGGTAATAACTACCATCAGGCAGATATGTTGAGCAGCCCAATAAAGTAATCTTCCAGGGGTTTCCGAAGTTTTATTTGTGAGGTTTTTCGGGTAGGCAAGGTGTGTGCTTGCAAAAGCACAAGGAACATAGACAAGTTTATAACAACAGAGGGGTTTATTGAAGATGGGGAGCTACTTGTTTCCAGAGGCAAATTTTTGTTTCTCAAAAAATGGATACAAGGCAGCTGGAATTCTGCTGATTAAAATTTTTGTCTAAACTAAGGTCACCATAGCTCTTCAGTTTGATGTTCCTCTGAGTTTTACTGGCAGAGCTGTGGCAATTAGCAGCGTGATCTGTTTCTTAACTTGCGTAACAAAGCCCGCAAGTGACACTAACAGTCACACAAGAACAGTTAGGCATTGGCTCGTACAATTTATGCTGTGAATTGAACTTGGTACAAGTTAGTACACTAACACCATTTTATTTAAATTAGTCTAATTAGATCCGTTCTAGAGCGTTTACCAGTGTAACCATCTAAAAGTAAATCTGCCTTGTTTACAAAAAGCCACCTTGTCTAATGTTGATCAATGTGTTTTTTACTGGAGCAAGTGCTGCTTCTTTGTCGCTCTGAAATGTTTTTCTAACTTAAGCAGGCAACCTGAAGGCATCTAGAGTGACTCTTAGTTACCTGATGAAAGAACACCTTTGTGCTTTATCCAGGTATTTGGGACTGAAGAATAGTTCTTTGCTTGTCTTATGGAAGGTTTTTATTCAAGTTTTTCAATTACGGTCCAAAGGTCAGTCTTTCAAACATGGAAATAAGAACATTTAGAACATTGATAGAATTCAGGTAAGACGACTGATGTTTCCTGTATTCTGTTAATATGTCAAGGTGTGTGTACAGTATGTCAGATTGCTTTAGATGACCCAGTAATTTAAAACATGAAGGGGATTTTCAGAGGGTCCAAATCTTCATCTACTTCTCCAACATTTGACTCATGTTTTATAGAAACAGAATTGTCATAAGAAAAGTCGTTATTCTGGACAGTTTTGTTACTTTTAGCAGTAATCTTACAATACCTGAAAAGATAAACAGATTCCTTGCAGAGTTACTCAGATTCAGTCTATACACAGGGCTTTATCAGAATCACCATTTTAAAATTCACCCTTCCCATCCCAGAGGTGGTAAGTCAGATCATGAAACACTGGTAACTTCCTCTCCTGCCCCCAACAGATAACATTTTAAAGAAAGCTGTCAGTTTTATCAAATAGTAAGAAGGGCTGACCCAAGGATAAATAAGTAGGTTTTGCAAAGACTGTCTGAGAGCTATGGAAGATTCGGGAAAAATCCTAGTTTGAGACTAGCAATCAGCAGAACATCTATTCAAAGGAAGAATTAAATGGGACCTTTGCAACATCTGTCCACTAGCAGTGGGAACAGAATTTGGTTATTGAGCACTGTCTGTGTCCATTGCAAGTACCATGCTAAAGAATTCTGTTCACAAACAATTAGGCTTTGTGTCTTTGTCATTGACAGGGATTCCAAAAATTGGTCACTGTAATCTTTTAGTTTATTTGTAGCTTGCGTGGGTGCATTTGCTTTGAGGTGGCGCTTTTTTAATATAAACTCTTTAGATTTTTTTTCTTCTCCTTGTGTTTTGTGAGATTGGCTGTCCATTCCGCTAGGTTACCTTTGCACTTGGGCTTTAGTTCATTTTCTCGTGAGTATTGCTCTGCTCCCTCCAGGCTATAATTAGACTTTCAGCAGCTGTACTGTTTAAGCTGCATGGAGTCATTTCCTTCTCTATCTCCTAACTAATTTGTATCCCAAGTCATCCACTGGATTATGCTAACACAGTGTTTATATGGCCCCACAGTGAAGCAGGCCAGGGAACTGAGCTCATTGAAACAATTCTTCTTGGCCAGTTTATTCTGAGTTTAGCCACTCCCCATTGTGATTTACTGTTCAGCTGTACTAGTGCTAGAATGAGGGAGGTCAGCTGGAGTGAGTGGGAGTTGCCAGTCAACCTATTATACAAAAAGCCGAATAAGTACTTGAGTTTATCCTGTCCACTTATCCACTGCTGCGCTGAAGCTGCTGTCAGTTCCTAATTTACAGCTGACTGTTTATTATCTTACAAAACCAAAAGGGTAACAGTACTGGGTTTTTTGGCTTTTGGTTTGGGGTTTTTTTTGTTGTTTTTTGGGGGGTGGTTTTTTTTTTTTTAATCTGGAATGATCTGCATCTTTTACTTCTGCTTCACTGTCTGGTAGATAAGAAGTAAAGCTTTTCAATGAGTTGAGGTGTGGGTGTAGCATTAGGGTTTGGTTGTGGGGTGTTTTTTTTTTTTTAAGAAAAAAAGTTGTAATCCACATCATCTTAGTCTAAATGTGTTGCTCAGTAAGATACTGTTACTGCATGCAATTACAGAGTTCTGAAGGAGAAAAGACATTTATATAACAGTATGGTTTTCAAAGTTTGCTAACACTTAATTTGTGATGAGTGTTGTATCCAAAAATAGTCAGGATTTTTTTATAGGGAAGTGAGAAAAGCATTTAAGAACATAAAGTGAAACAAAGTTTTAGAGTTTGTGTTAGTCCTAAGTTTCTGTACTGGTTTCAAAATTCTGCTTTTTTCACAGCGAAGTTTTTGTTCTGAAATTTTAGTCAAAAGACCCACAGAAGCAGAAACAAATGAATCAAACTAGGAAAGAGTGGCTACCAAATACAAGTTGAGCAATTTTTTATTTTTAGACCAGTGCTTGTATGCTTAATTAAACAGTTAAGCATGCTTTGATAAATCTGTCCTTTGTTTTGAAGCAAAAATACCAGTCCAGTATCACTCTCATGGTACCTTTCTTCTCCCATAGAGTGTTGTCCTATTGTTTTGTCATCCCATCGTGCTCAGCTTGGTAGATACTGGTGGGGGGAGAGCATCAAGGTGGTAGAGCAAGTGAGCAGTCCAAAGTTGTTGTCAGATGATGGAAAGATTTCAAACGTTTCAGTCAGAAGAGGGGAAGAACTAAACTGTGGGAATTGATTCTACTATGACACTTCCTTAAATGTTGGAGCATTTTGGAAGGGGCAAATGAAGTTAGGAATTGAGCATCCAGATGGCTCTTTGTACCACCTAGTTTAGCATGGTGCCCCTGTGCTAAATTCTTTTTTTTTAAGGTTCCTCTCAACAAAGTTGTGCTCTGACCAGGGCATCCTCCCTTTTAGGAGCTATACATGTGTGTGTGGTGGAAGGGGGTGTTCTGGGTGTAAACCCTCTTCCTGTTCTTAGCCAGTCAGGTACTCATTCAGTTTGTGGAAGGACTTGTTCTTTTGACTGTCTGGAGACTGAAAAAATGGGCGGTTACATATCTTCTTTCCCTTCTGACTACCATTGGCGATCATAACAGATGGTGTTGGAGATACACATGTAGAAGAGTTTTATGCACAGCATCTCTTTACAACATCCTTGAGCTTAGGCTGTTAAAATTTGTCATGTAAGATGACAAAAGATGTTCCTGTATCGTCTTTCAGGCACAATATCCAAATTTTGCCAGATACCGCTTCAGTGTTTTTACTCTAAGCAGCCACAGAGGCATGCAAGAGATCTTGTTCTGCATAGAGATGTTCAGATCTAGTAAGTTTGCCATCAAATCTCTAGCAGCAGTGGATCCTCATGTTTCAAACTACACACGTGTACAGCCATAGTAGACATAATTCCCTGCACTACAGATAGGAGATCAGGGACTGTAAACCATGAAACATTTTTGAAGAGTGCAGGTACCAAGAGTTTGATTTGTCTAGAAGCTATAGCTTTTCATTTTAGTTGACCTTTTAGTTTTCCCAGTGTTTTTTATTTGTCCTGTAGTTGGTAGAATACATGTCATTTCAGCTGTGCTCTGTAGGCTAGGTTGTGTGATTTAGGTAGGACATCACATCGTGCCATCTATCCTGTTGGCCTCACTCTGTCTGAAAGAGTTCATTTACTGTAAGTTTGTCCCCCACACACACACCCTGAAGGAAGCATTGTACTGGACCAGTGATCTCCGTGCAGTTAACCTGTCTTGTCATATTATCTGGCTGACTTAATTATTGAAGAAACTTGAGGATTCTGCCACACTGTACCTCTTACTTGAGTTCTAGACTTGTAGCGCAGCCTGGATATGATGAGCTTGCTTTTTGATTTGGTCGCAAACTTGAGTCCATCCTTTTAAAAAAGGGCTTTCTTGGTAACCATAGCATTTGCAAGAAAGTGAAATCCAGAGACTGGTTTCAAATACTTTTATTTTTTAGAGTTGCCTTATTTTCTACATAAGATTTTAATGAAATTTAGCAGCCATATGCCAGTGTGAGACCAGCAGATTACCTGTTCATGTTCTTCCCTGATCCTTTTGTTTGGGATTTGGGGCATCTTTGCCTGTGATGTGAAAATAGTTCCGTGATTTTACCTTGCAAAGAAGTAACTGCCCTACTGCTTGCATAGCTATCGTGGAAGCTTTTGGAGAGAAAATGTTGTTGGTATGGTGGTTTTCCAGTAACGTGCCTGGAAGGTTCTTGAGAGTCTCTTCCAGGTGGTAAAGTTCTGGAGCCCCACTATGGAGCACACACAGAGCACTCTGAGGAGGCGGCTGCTGGTCAGTGGAGTTCAGATTTTGCTGCAACATCACATTCCCTTCACTGTGTGCTTACTTTCTTTGTTGAAAGTCTTGGAGCTTTGCGGTTGAGAAATGCACCTCATGCTTTTTAACTTCTCAGGAGGATACTGGAAAGCACGTTGTAGATGTAGGGCTACTATGCAAGATCTCAAAGCAAACAAAACTCCCCCAACCCAAACCTTCTAGGGGCTGATTGCTTGTAGCACATGTATTCATTGAAAATTCATCTTGAGGAATTTCATTTAATGGCAAATATTCTTGCTTGGGTAAATAATTTGAAATTCTGTGCTTTATTTGGGAACATTTGCGTTACCAAGGTGCAGGTATCAGAATTCTACGTAAACAGCAACCAGAGGGTTGTTTGACTAAACATGTTACCACTTATACACAAAAATAAAAATAATAAAATGAAAACATTAACTTTGTCAAATTGGAAACTGTTTAGAATTTTTCATTCTTGAACAACATTGGTTTAACTTTTTTCTTATTCCTGGAGAAATCAGAGTTCAAGGTCTTGTAATTTTATACAGGATGGATGTTCAGGATTTTTTTAAATTACATTAAGAGTTCAAAAATAGCTGTTGTGAAAAATGCTTATGTCAGTTTGAAAACCCTGACATGCATTGCATGCTGCTTAACAGTATTTTGTATCTGTGTAGGTTCCTCTAAAGAGGGAGGAGCTGGAGCTGTGGATGAGGATGACTTTATTAAGGCATTTACAGATGTTCCTACTGTACAGGTAAGATGCTGTATATACTTATGTTTGTTTTCAGAAACACACTATTTACAATCCTACATGTTAGGCTACTTTTAAAACATCTATAGTTTTACAGTCTTGAAGTGTCATTACTTTTACTTCTTTTCGAATACTTCATTTACACTGTCCATGGAAAGCTCCTTACTTTTTGCAGTTGTGAGATACCAAAAAATCTACCCTTTTTTTACTGTCCTACTAATTATAATCACAATGTGTTTCAGCTAAAATCTGTTATTGCTTTTCTTAATCTTTTCCGGGGAGCTACTGAAAATAATTGTATGTTTTAATTTTGATAAGGAAGAGATTTCCATAATGTTTGGAAAATTTAGGACTGCAATTTTGTGGGATAATAAAGTAATAATAATACATGTAAATAATTTAAAAAGCAAGAATTGTATTTTCAGATGTGAGTGCCTGAATTATAACGGTCTGTGTCTGGCGTACATGTCCTCATTTCTAGCAATACATAAAAAACCAGTCTGATGCTTTATTTGAATACTAAACCTCTTGAGCAGTGAGTTCTTAGTTGAAAGATCAGATTTTAATTTCTGTTCTTTAATTATGGGAATTACATATATATGGTACTTTCACCCAGTTGAGTCATTTAGCATGTGTCTACCTAGACCTATTTTGAATATGTTTTCCTTAAGCAGCTGAGGTGTGGAAGACAGTCAAAAACTCACAGTTCCCAAATCCCAGAAGGATTTTGTATGACTACCTTATCTGGATATGTATTTTTGTTCTGTTTTTATTTCCCAAGATGTTAGTATAGTTATTTGTTAGATCTACTTCTGCAGGTGGAAATGGTGTCTTGTTTTTATGGAGGAATGCTTTTATCTCCATGGTTCCTGTCACTTTGAGGAAATCTTTGTTTTATACTGTAAGAGCTTTATGGTTCTTTGCCTTTCAAAACTGTGTAAAGAATTCTTTAGAGGGCAAAAACATGGAGCTCTTAATATTACTTATCCCCATTATGTTGAACAGAGCCGTATTACACAGCACAGAAAATGTGTAATGTGCCTGTAGTTCAGTGCCTTAATATTTGCAGTCTGGAGCAGAGTTCTCTAATCACTCAAGATGGTTAGTAACATGGCAAGAACAAAAGTGGGGTAACTATGTCATTGACCAGCACACGTGGTTTTCTGTCCGATTGCTGGGTGATCTAGGAAGGTAGGTCCTAATCTGCGAAAGGTGGAGGAGAAAGACCCATTTGTCATTACTAATCTCACTGGAGTTGACGTGAAGAGGCAGGGGAGAAATGTGTAGCTGACCCAAAAATAACCTATTTGTTTCATAGATGAGAATGTGAGAAAGACCTGCTGACCTGGCAAAAAAAAAAAAAAAGGGGGGGGGGTATCCTTAGGAATAATGACTTG
>Ga0065711_1012555_pt1 | contig 10837 bp, 6 predicted proteins | sample Hoacrofraction12_FD_59098 | JGI IMG/M metagenome (GOLD analysis project Ga0065711, IMG submission 59098) | Hoatzin crop microbial communities from Cojedes, Venezuela - Epithelial fraction 12 v2 (version 2) | ecosystem: Host-associated > Birds > Digestive system > Esophagus > Crop | place... | reverse complement strand
GGCTCAAATTTGGCAAAACTATTTTGCTCAAGAACGCGCAAAACACTATGCCGCAATGGGTGGCAACCTGTTCTACGACGGAAGCCAAATTGTGCAAGTAGGAAATGACGTACCGTCGTCATTGAAAGAGCCTGTAACACAATCTTTTAATACACTCCAAGATTTAGAAAACTATTTTATATGGAGACAAACAAATGATGATCATGGATATGATATACCAGAAAGCCCTTATTCTGGACCAAATGATTTAGCTGAATACATGGGTAATCGTCGTTATACTGATCCAAACGATCCTTTGTTTTACGCAAGAAACGAGCGAGAAGCACTTGAAGCCGTTAAGCGCGATGGGGTTGATGAGAATGGCCGCTTAAAACGCCCTGTTAATGTTATTACCACTGATCCTGTACCTTCGACATTTAATCCTATGGGAGAGGAAACCGTCGAAATAAAGATGAAGGATGGGGTACAAAACTTGCTTAATAGATTCCATACAGCAGTTCCCGATAAGCATGTAAGAGAGGCTATTTTGGAACCACTTTACTACGGTTATAACGTAGAAACTTTAGAACCATCCCCAGAGAATGACACACCTAATGATCGTCTTTCACGCTTTTTGGATGTATATGATTATGCAAAGCGCCCTAATATAATAAACAGTCCACTTACACCAGTTTATGATACTTTAGGAAATCCGAATGATTTGAGTAGTCGTGCCCAAACTTTCCGGGATGGTACCATATTTATCCCTCGATCAGACTGGATGAATAAATACCTTATGGGAGATGACATATTAGCGGAACTTCCTCATTCAATTGATATTAATCGATTTAAGTTTGTATCACATCACAACACCCTTCCTGATTTACCGGTTGTGACGGATGATACCGTATATCCTAGTGGTTATAACACTCCAGGACATTATGAATATAAGGCACATACAATCATAGAACCCATAATTAGGGATTATATTTATCAATCAAACTCAGAAAGGGATATCACTTCACCATTTTTTAAAGCTCCTTATACCCATTACAGCACCCCTAAAAGTATTGAAGAAGTGGATCAATATATTCGGAAAATTACTGGAGACGCTTATAAGTATGCACTAAAGCATGACATTAACTCTAACCGTGATTTAAGTAAAGGCCCTTAAAATAAGATAAAATACTACGAGGATATATATTGTGATGTGTATCCACCATAGGTTTTTGCGCATTAAGAGTCTTATCACACCGTGAAGTGCTGTAATACATATAAGTGCAGTCACTATAATAAACGTTCCTGTTCCGCATCCCATAATTATAAATTTTTGTTGTTAAAGTGATTTAAAAGTCTGCGCAGTCTGCGGTAGTCTGCGCGAATTAAACGTCCTTTTTACTGTTTATACCCTACAAAGGTAAAAAGTAAATCGGAGAAAGTGAGTTTTTTATCGAAAAAAAGAAAAGTGGGACCGATGAGAGCCTCACTTTCTTGTGAAAAGAGTAGAGGAGGTTTTTATTTCTCTTCATCCTCCTTCTTCTTCTTCATTTTAGACACTTTATGTGATTCTATCGCTGCAATAACTAAAGCTATCTTTAAATCATCGTCAACTTCAGCACCACACATTAATGTTTGCACAGGAGGATAATTGTAAGTAACTCTTACCTCTTTACCTCGTTTAGTGATAAGAAGAAAACCATTGTCACTCTGAGAGAACGTCTGCGTAAGTCAGCGCAAATTTTGAAGCACGATAAAGAAGCAAGTTCGTTCAATTTTGAGTGCTTTTTAGAATGCAAAAATGGACTCAAAAAAACGTCTCAAAATCGATTTTTTTATTGCAACATTTTTTTTAGAGAAAGAAAAATCGATTTTTTGCTCAACTCTTATAATAATGTGTACCCAACATCACAGCAAATACTTTATTTATCAATCTAAAATATTTCCTAATAAGTCCATTATTTCATTGTATATTAATAATTCTTTATATTGTAAAACAGAAAGTGCAAAATCCCCGTCACAAAAACATTTCCTCGTTGATTCATTTCACACGTTTTTTTTCGCACGCAGATTTTCTATAAGCGAGAAGCGTGGAGATATTGTTAGGGAATATCTCCACGCTTAATTTTAAGTCCGCGCTGGTCCGCGCTGGTCCGCGCGAGGAAAAAATAGAACGTCTGCGAAAGTCTGCGCGAATTGAACCTACAGCGGCGAAGCCGCTATAACTCAACTCTCAACTCTCGACTCTCGACACTGCAAGTGCGTTAGCGCTTGTTAGTGATGGGGCGCCAGGCGCGTTCTTTGATGTCGCCGGTGCGGTAGACGGCGAGGAGTTGCTTGAGGTCGTCGATTTGGCGCATCAGCTCGGTGCCGATGTCGGTGTCGCGCACGAGCATGCGGTGGTTGGTCATCTCCACGAGTTGATAGGTCGACTTGATGTCCTGGCCCTCTTCGACGGCTTTGGTGATGGAGGTGAAGGGCTCGTGTTGCACGAGCTGGAAGCCGCGGGAGTGGTAGACGAGGGTGTAGCCGGCGATACCGGTCTCGGGCTGGTAGGCCTTTGAGAAACCGCCGTCGATGACCATGAGTTTGCCGTTTGCCTTGACGGGATTTTCGCCCTTGATGGTGCGCACGGGCACATGGCCGTTGATGATGTGGCGGAACTGGCCCTTGACGTTGAATGCGTCGAGGATGCGGTCGCACACCGCCTCATCGTCGCGCAGGGTGTAGTAGGCACCCTTGGTTTCCTTGTGCGTAGCCTTGTCGGCGATGAAGTAGCGCTCAAACGTTGCCATCTTGTCCTTGTCGAACGCTGGCGAGTCCTTGCCGCACCACAGGTACCACACATAGTCGAGCGCAAACTGTTGCTGCTCGGGGTCCTCGTGGCCGTAGTAGGCCTCGCGGATGAGGGTGCCAGCGCGCTTGAGCAATGCCTCGCCCTGGTAGCACTCGCCCTGGATTTTCACGTCCTTGAGCGTGCCGTCGGGGTTGAGGGGAATCGAGGCGTGGTAGAGCAGGTTGCCGTTGACCACGCTATAGATGCAGCCGTTGTGGAAGAGGCATTTCATGTGGCGACGCAGTTTCTCGCTGCGCACCATCGACTTGTGCAACTGCTTGACGATGCTTTCCTCGTCGGCTGTCAGCTTGTAGGGGTCGGCGGGGTCGATGGTGGGGAAGTTCTTGTCGATGAGTTCATATTCTTTCCCGCCCAGGGTGATGACGCCGCGCGTGTAGTCGATTTTGTCGAGCAGCAGGCGGTCCTCCATCTCAAAGTCGGGGCGGCGCTTGATGATTTGCGCCTCGAGTTTAAACTGGATGATGCTGATGGCCTTGTGCATCTGCGCCGTGAGTTGGGCATCGCGGTGGCGCGACGGGTCGTCGGCACTGCCATCGCGCGGCATGAACTGCTTGCACGGGTCGTTGCCATAGACGTCGAGGGCAAACGTTGCCAGCGGCAGCAGGTTGATGCCGTAGCCGTCCTCGAGTACCGCTTGGTTGCCATATCGCAGGGCGATGCGCAGCACGTTGGCAATGCAGCTATCGTTGCCCGCCGCGGCGCCCATCCACAGGATGTCGTGGTTGCCCCACTGGATGTCGACGTTGTGGAACGTGCACAGGATGTCCATGATTTTGTCGGGACTGGGGCCGCGGTCAAACACGTCGCCCAGGATGTGTAGCCGGTCGATGGTGAGCTGCTGAATCAGGTAGCAGATGGCCACGATGAAGTCATCGGCGCGGCCGGTGCTGATGATGGTGCGCACAATCACATCGACGTAGGCCTGCTTGTTGGGGTCGCTTGAACTCTCGTGCAGCAGCTCCTGGATGATGTAGCTGAACGACTCGGGCAGCGCCTTGTGGACCTTAGAGCGCGTGTATTTCGAGGAAACGTTGCGGCACACGCGCACCAGCCGATTGATGGTGATGAAGTACCAGTCGTTGCGCTCCTCGGTGTCGGCGAACGAGGCTTTCTCGAGCTCGAGTTTCTGCTCGGGATAATATATTAATGTGCACAGGTCTTTCTGTGCGCGGCTGCTCAGCGTCTCGTTGAAGATTTCCTTAACCTTGCGTTTGATGGTCCCTGAGGCATTGCGCAGCACGTGCTGGAATGCCTTGTACTCGCCGTGCAGGTCGGCGAGGAAGTGCTCGGTCCCCTTGGGCAGGTTCAAGATGGCCTCGAGGTTGATAATCTCGGTGCTGGCGGTGGCGATGTTGGGGAAGTTGCGCGACAGCAGCTCCAGATAGTGCATGTCGCAGGGGTGTGTCGTGTTGTCGGTTTTCATTGAAATAAGGATTTTATTGGGGTTAGTGTTAGCTATTGCGATAGGCCAGCGGCGTCATGCCCGTGTAGGTGCGGAAGTAGCGGTTAAACGTCGTGGCGGTGCTGAATCCCAGCGACGAGGCGATGCGCGAGACGGTGAGCGTGGTGCCCTTGAGTTGCGTTTTAGCATCCATGATAATCATGTTCATAATCAACTCTTGCGGCGTCATCCCCGTGGTCTTGCTCACCACGCTGCAGAAGTGCGACAGCGTGAGCCCCACCTCGTGGGCGTAGAACGTGATTTTGTGCTCCTCGCGGTAGTTCTCAAACGCCAACTGCAGGAACTCGCTCACGATGGCTTGCTCGCGCGTGTGCGGCGTCACCACGTTTGCCACCATCTTGGCTTGGATGGCGTTGTGCAGACTCTCGATGAGGAAATTCATCGCGCTGTGCCCAATCATCTCGCTCTGGAACGCTGCCGGCAGGGCGCTGGCGCGCGTCATCAGTGCAAAGTAGTCGCGGTAGATGCCGCCCAGCTCGTCGCCCATCGAGAACACCGGCTGCTTAATCAAGTCGACCAGCAGCGGTGAAATCAGCTTCCAGAAATTGAGGCGCTTCAAAAACGCCGACGAGAAGCCCATGAAGCTCACGCGCACGTCGTCGCTCACCTCCTTGATTTGGATAAACGACCCCGGCGTGACCAGCACAAAGTCGCCCGCCTTGATGTCGTGGTCCCACAAGTTGACGCTCGCCTTGACCTGTCCCGCCGTGATGTAGCAGAACACGCAAGCATAGATTTTGCACGGAAACGCGCCATAGTAACTCAGCAAGTCTTTCCTAATGTCGTCATACACAAGGAAATCCATCGGCATGTCGAACTGTGGCAGCTTTGAATCCTTTCCAATTGTTAAACGAGGTTTTTCCATTGTTCACTGCATTGAATATGCAAAATTACAACTTTCCTCGTATTTCCCCACATTTATCGATAAATTTGTACATTTTTTAGTTAATACTTGTTAAGCCTGTGTCGCAGTTAATTCGCGCAGGCCTTCTATCAGAGTGAAGAGTGAAGAGTGAAGAGTGAAGAGAAAAATTAGGTCTGCGCTGGTCTGCGCTGGTCTGCGTGCAAAAAAACGAGTAGAGGCTACGCTAGTGTGGGGGTAAAGTTGTAATTTTGTGGCGGAATTTTCATTGAGAGACGATGGCGCGTAATCGGATGTTTCAGTTTAAGCAGTTTGCGGTGCGCGACGAGGCTTCGGCGATGAAGGTGGGCACCGATGGGGTGTTGCTTGGTGCCTGGGCTTCGGTCGAGGGCGTGCGGCGTGCCGTGGATGTGGGTACGGGCTGCGGACTGATTGCGCTGATGCTGGCACAACGGGCACCCGAGGCAACGATTCTGGGTGTCGATATCGACGAGGCGTGTGTCGACGAGGCTCGTGACAACTTTGCCCAGTCTCCGTGGGCCGACCGGCTCGAGGCGCGTGCCGCCGACTTCACCATCATCGACGACATCCCTGCCGAGAGCATCGACCTGGTCGTTTCCAATCCACCATTTTTCACGGCTGGCGTGCTGCCGCCATCACCTGGTCGACAGCGCGCTCGGCATGCCGACACGCTCACGCTGCCGCTACTCATTAGCCGTGCCGCGCGATTGCTCACCCCGCAAGGCCGCCTCGCCATCATCGTCCCCACCCAGATGGGCCGCCAACCTGCCATTCAAGCCACCTTGGCAGGTCTGCATGTGCAACGCGTCACCCATGTGCATACCACCCCCACCGCCGTCGCAAAGCGCACCCTGTGGGAATTCTCCCGCCTCGTCCCCTCGCATCCCGTCGACCCCCAGTCGCTCACCATCGCCGACACCCCCGGCCACTACACCCCCGCCTACCTCTCCCTCACCGGCGACTTTTACCTATAGGAGAGTTGAGAGTCGAGAGTCGAGAGTCGAGTTCTCTGTCGCAGGAGGGCCTCACGCAGACTCCGCAGACTCCGCTGACTTTTAATTTTTCCTCGTGCATTGAAAAAAATTCATCTGCGGTGAGGTCTGCGGAGTCAGCGTAGTCTGCGTGAGGCCCTTTGGCATGGTTGTTGCATCATCGAGGGGTGACGGCGGTCGAAATGTGAAAAAAATGCCCTTTTTAGGTTTTTTCACGCAATCACGCGATGCAAGTATCGAATTAATTTCTACCTTGCACCCCAAATTTAAACCTTTTAGGCTTTCGACGGTCTAACAACCCGAGAAAAAACAACAATTTTTATATATCGAATTCTAAACGTAATTGAAATGATGAAAAACAGATTCTTCGCATTCATGGCCATTGCAGCGCTGAGCTCAACCAGCTTGCTGCATGCCCAGGGCTACGACGACGACATCTATGGAACGTCGACTAGCTCGACTACCACCACGACCACTGCGTCGACCTGCGACACGAAGACGTGCACGGCAAGCAAGCCGCGCGCGATGCGTATGCGCAGCACNACCAATCCCACCTACAAAGTAACGGTGCAAAAGAACTATCAAGGCCGAGCGCGACGTCGACGAGTACAACCGTCGCGGCGTGGAGTACGGNTATCCTGCCGATACCACGGCTCTTGACTATAACGGCAACTACGACGGCACAGCGTTTGCTAACACGCAGCGCATCGAGCGTTTCTACAACCCCGACGTAGTTGTTGCCAGCAACGATGCTGACCTCATCGAGGTTTACTACGACAACACCCCCGACGTGTCGATTACCATTGGCACTGGCTACTATCCCCGCACCTGGGCTTGGTCATCGTGGTATGACCCCTGGTACTCGGGATGGTACGATCCTTGGTACTCATGGCATAGCCCCTATTGGTATGGCTACTACAGCCCGTGGAGCTGGTCTTGGGGCCTCGGCTGGGGCTGGGGTCACGGCTGGTACGCTGGCTGGGGCTGGGGCTGGCACACTCCATGGCACTGGGGTGGCTGGGGATACGCCTGGGGCGGTCCTCACCACGGCTGGGGCCACGGCTGGGGCGGCCACCACGGCTGGGGTGGTCACCACGGCTGGAACAACCACAACTGGGCCTACAATGGCGGCCACAACGGACGTCGTCCGGGCATGGGTGGCGACAACGCTCGCTATCGTGGCACGAGCCGTCGCTCGGGCAACGTAGGCAACATGAACCATGCAGGTCGCATTGGTAACTACAGCGGTGCATCGCGTCGCTCGGTAGGAGGCACCACCCGCGGCTACAGCGGTGGCAATCGCAGCTACAGCACTGGCAGCAGCCGCAGCACCCGCAACTATGGCACGCCCTCGCGCTCGAGTGGCAGCAGCCGCAGTTACAGCTCACCCTCGCGTTCGAGCAGCTCGCGCAGCTACAGCAGCGGCGGTGGCTCGCGTGGCGGCAGCTTCGGCGGCGGTCACAGCAGCGGTGGCTCGCGTGGCGGCGGCTTCAGTGGTGGTGGCGGTCATCGCCGTTAATCCCCGCGCTGGGCTAAACGCAATTACTCAATAATGTTTATATCACTGTCGTGGCGGTGGAGGCGCTTGAGCCTCCCGCCCACGCCTCCACCACGCCCCGATAGCGATAAAATAGCCACAATGCTTTAACAATCCCTTTTTCACACTCACTTTTTTCAAGTAAGATTTCAATCATGAAAATGAATAAAAAACTCGTCGCAATTGCACTGTGCGCTCTGCCCATGGCAGCCGTGGCACAAGACGCATTTGATGTACTCCAAAATTCACAGACCGAGCTCCGCGGTACTTCCCGCTTCATGTCGATGGCTGGTGCCTTCGGCGCCCTCGGTGGCGACATCTCGGCGCTCAACCAGAACCCTGGTGGCATCGGCGTTTACCGCAGCAGCGACATCGGTATCACCTTCTCGCTCGACATTAACAACTCCAAGCAAGATGGCGCTGCCGACGGTGTAAGCCAAACCAAGTTCAACGTCAACAACGTGGGCTATGTGGGTGCTGCTCGCCTCAACAGCGAGGTGATGCCTAACATCAACTGGGGTTTCACTTACAACCGCATCAACTCCTTCAATCGTCACTATCGTGGCGGCATCAACGACATTCAGTCGTCGATGAGCAACTTCATCGCCGACCAAGTTAATCAAGCCGGCTATACCGAAGATGACTTGGCTTACGGTGATAACTATGACCCCTATTTCAACAGCTACGCTCCCTGGATTGGCATCGCAGCTTATAACGCCTACGCCATCAATGGTCAAAATGGCCAACTCGTGGGCATCGCCGATGGTTATTCCTCGGGCTACAGCGACTTTGAAGTCATCGAGAAGGGACACACCGATGAATATAGCTTCAACTTCGGTGGCAACATCAAAAACGTGGTTTACTGGGGCCTCGGCTTCGGCTTGACCGACCTCAAGTACGACAGCTACAACTTCTATGGCGAAAACATCAGCAACGCCTACGTTTATGATGCTGGCAACAATGCGCTCGTTAATGGTACTGCCAACTATGGCGTAACCAACTACCTGCGTACCGATGGTACTGGCTTCAACTTCAAGATTGGTGCCATCGTGAAGCCCGTCAACGAACTGCGCTTCGGTCTGGCCTTCCACACACCCACCTATTATCGCTTGACCGACAGCTATAGTGTGGGTGTCGGTGCTACAATGACCGACGATGATGGCAACGTCCTCACCGACGAGGAGGCTTGGAGCAACGATGGCTACGACTACGCTATCGATTACACCATCAAGACCCCGTGGCGCCTCATTGGTAGCGTCGCTGGCGTTCTGGGCCAAAAGGGCATTCTGAGCCTTGACTACGAGTATGTCAACAACAAGTCGATGCGCGTGGGCTTTGACTATGACGACTATGCCGACGTCACCGACCGCGTGAAGACCTACTTCAAGCCGTCGCACATCATCCGTCTGGGTGGCGAGTATCGCGTGAGCCCCGACTGGAGTCTGCGTGCAGGCTACTCTATCAAGACCAGCGAGGTCGAGAAAGACGTCGACAACGGCAATGTAGAAATCACGACCGTTTCGACCAACCCCTCTTATAAATACGACAACAAGGTGCAATACATCACCGCTGGTGTGGGCTACCACCACAAGCAGTTCTACCTTGACCTGGCCTACGTTTACAAGAACCGCCAGAGTGTCTACAACGCTTTCTCGCCCATCATCGATGGTAGCAACTACATCACCAACGAAGCTGCCGACATCAAGGACAACAACCACCGCATCTCGTGCACCCTGGGCTTCCGCTTCTAACGGCGGCACCCACCCTCACGACCGCGGTCAAAACCTGACCACAAGGTAATTACGTTTATAATTCAATTGAACCGCGAAGGCGATGCGCAGCGACAGCGCGTCGCCTTCTTTGCGTATTAGGCATTAGGTGTTAGGCATTAGGCTTTAGGGGGGGAGGAGATAGGGAGAATGTATTAGGTGGTAGTGAAGTGGGTCCTCGTCGAGGACCTGATGGGATGATAGCCAGTGCCCCAGGACTCTTTCCTCGCTATCGCTCGTCAATCGCCCCGGGGTTACCTCACTGTAGGCTCTTCGAGCCTCGTAGATTAAATGTTAGGCAAAAATGGGCGTTGCCGACTTTTTTATTTATTGAGATTGCGTTGAACGCATTGATTTACTCATTGGATCTGGAGAAAGGAATGTGGAGAGTTTTGTCCATCTAGATGGGACGACAATTACTTTCGTTATCATGAACATCATCCAGAAAATTAAAGAAAGCAACAAATTGTGATGTTTACAATAAGTATATAAAGTGGAAATAAGGTTCTCAGTGCTTGTGCTATTCCGAGAACCGCGAGTTGACACGGCATGCTTGTGATAATAAGAATAGACAGGGTGGACCATGCATATATAACCTTTCTTCCTAATTCGAAATCCTAAATCATATTCTTCACGATACAAGAAAATATTAGTATCAAAGCCTCCAACTTCCCAAAAAACGTTTGTTCTAAACAACATAAAACTTCCATTTATTTCTCTAACGCGAAATGGAATGGTTTTGCTAAAGTCTCGCCTGGGGGGGTATTTTTTCGGCTGCAAGAATTCATAAATTTGATTAGGTAAGATAGTATGACCGATTCCAAGACTATGCTTGAATGTTGGAACAAACTGTCCTTTCTCGTTTTTCTGTTGTGGCGTAATACAGGCAACATCGTGGTGCTTACGTAGATAAGCGCATAGAGGACTCACACAATCATCTTGCAAATATGCATCGCTGTTGATAAAGCAAAGGAAATCACCTTTGGCAACATTAGCGCCAAGCATATTGCCAAGGCCAAAGCCACCGTTGAATCTGCTTTCAACTAATGTGCACTTTCCTGCATTGTTCCTACGCAGTTTTTCTAGTTCGTCGGGTCTGCTCGCGTTGTCAACTACAATGACTTCAAACGCTTCGCCCGATATGTGCTGATGTATAGAATCTACGCATTGGGTCGTCTCCCGACATGTGTTGTAATTAACTATAATAAACGAAACCATTGATGGCTCTTTTTTGTGCCAGCCAGTCCCCAAAATCTGACGGTTAATAATAAAGGAAAAAGCGTGGGACATTGTTACTGTTCATCTGCTTAGAGGCATCGCCAAACGCCCACCTTGTGATAAACAGCCCAACCCCACGCGAA
>Ga0065711_1050441_pt1 | contig 10838 bp, 11 predicted proteins | sample Hoacrofraction12_FD_59098 | JGI IMG/M metagenome (GOLD analysis project Ga0065711, IMG submission 59098) | Hoatzin crop microbial communities from Cojedes, Venezuela - Epithelial fraction 12 v2 (version 2) | ecosystem: Host-associated > Birds > Digestive system > Esophagus > Crop | place... | reverse complement strand
CCTCATCCTCGCAGCCCTCCGCTGGACTCTCTCCAGTAGCTCCTCATCTTTCTTGAACTGGGGAGCCCAGAACTGGACACAGTACTCCAGATGGTCCCTCAGCAGGGCAGAGCAGAGGGGGAGGAGAACCTCCCTGGACCTGCTGCCCACACTCCTCTGAATGCACCCCAGGGTCCCATTGGCCTTCTTGGCGACCAGGGCACACTGCTGGCTCATGGTCAACCTGTCGTCCACCTGGACACCCAAGTCCCTCTCCGCAGAGCTGCTCTCCAGCAGGTCAGCCCCAGCCTGTATTGGTGCCTGGGGTTGTTCCTCCCCAGGTGCAGGACCCTGTACTTGCCCTTGTTGAACTTCATCAGGTTCCTTTCTGCCCAACACTCCAGCCTGTTCAGATCCTTTAGTCACTCAGGCTTTCTATTTTGAGCTAACTGAAATGTTCCTGCAAGAATGTAGAGCCATTTCCTTGAGCATTAGCCTAAGTACTAGAATTTGTTATTCACATTTATTATCTGGGTTGACTCGAGGTGGACAGAGACAGATGTGGGTTGTGGAGGCTGGCAGGTTCCTGCATCAGTCGTGCTCAAAGAGTTAAGCTTGGGTCTGTTTGTGAATTGTCTTTATGGTCTGAAAATGATAATCCATGGCACAGTCTCGGCAACATGTGTCCGACGGTGGACAGCTCAGCTCACATTACTTTCACCACTCAAAAATCAGGAGCTGAGTGAGCTCTCCGGGTTCCCTTATGATCTATAGAGGGAAATGAGAACATTTGGAAAGGCATGCTCACGTCGCCTGTTTGGGAGGCTTCTCCAGATGGAAGGAACATCATCATCTGCTTCACAGACTGTTCTGGGTGGGAGGAATTACACATGGAGGTTCTGCTCTTGCTCCAACAGTTACAAAAGAAGGCCAAGCAGTCAATTTTAGGTGAATAATTTTGGAATGCAATTGAACTTTATCTTAAACCCAACGACAAAAAGCCAGGCTGACTGCTGTGGCTATTTGAACAGCCGATGAAGACTTCTGCTCCCTGGTAGGTTCTGTGATGACACATCTTTGTGGTAAGCATGTTTGTTGAACCCATGGTCCTTTGGTCTGTGCCTGTTGGGAACCATTTTGCTGGTTCTTTTAAAGGATCAGAGCAGAATCTACCTAGAGCAATGCCAGCTGATCGCAGCGAAGAGGAAGGCATTGCAGGAAGCTCCCCGTTCATCCGCAGGATGCACAAACATCTCTCTGGATGCATCGCTGTTTCTGGAGCCAGCTCAACAGGTTCAGGTGTGGCTTGGTCTGCTGTACCAAGGCTGAGTTGGTGCCAGCACTGATCACAACAGCAGCCCACGTGCTGTGCTCTGCGTTATGCAGTGCTTGTGGTAGGATGGCTGCTCTTCTCATGCAGGGTTTGCAGCAGGCCTTCTCAAGAAGGACATGGCTGCTTCAGATCAGTGCAATGGTTCTGTGTGAATTGCCACCTGGCTTGCTTCATGCAGTGAGCTGATGTATGTATTTAGGGCAGTGATTTTGGATACACATCTCTCCAACTGTTGTTCCACATGGAGCTGACTTGTTTGGTCTGTGGGTGTTCCCTAGGTCATAACACTTCCTTCCAAGATCCATGTGGATGATCTAAAGTGTTGCCTGATGCAGCGTGCATTGGAATGAGCCACTCTCAAAATGGAAAGAGCAGGGATGAAGATGGATTGCACCCAAAGTAGTCATTCACAAACTCAACAGATAGGTGGAAACCAGCAGCCCTTCCGTAACTCTCATGCATGGTGCTGAGGGATCATTAGTTAAGGCAAGCAAAGGGGATGTTTTAGCTCAGACCTCACAAGCAAAATCACGGGTCATGTCCACGAAGCCTCACCTCCTCCTGATGGGAAGTCATATATTGTCCACTTAATCTTTACCTGAGCCTAAGAATGGCTCCATGGTCACACAGGAGTTTCAGTCTCAGGATATTTCAGACACAGTTTGTCCTATGAAGAATTTTGCAGGGAGTAGATACAGCTCTGAAAGCACCTTTCATCTTGACTGAAATGTGGGAGTGAAGGAGAACAACTTACGTGGGTTTCTCTCAAGATGCACCAGCATCTAGAAACTACTGAGTCCAACTACACAAAAATATTTTCTGTTCTGTTTTAATACCCTAGTGCTTTGGCAAACCATACCCAGACGTGTTGAAATGGATCCATTTCCAGGTGTCCCCCCACCGACTTTAAAATCATGGTCATTACACATTTTCTGTGTTCACCACAATTATTCTTTCTAGTGGGACACAGAATTCTCACTCCAAGTCAGATTTTTATTTAAGTATATAAAAAGGGGAAATTCAGTGGGAAATTTGGTTGAAATTCTCAGTGAAATGTAGGTAACTAGTAGAGATTAATTACAAAAAAGTAGCCCAAATGGAAGATCTGGGCTACCAGTTGGCCATTCCTGGTGTAAGGCTATAAGAGACCAAGTATGATAGGAAGTAGTACTTTTCATCTGGTTGCCTGGAAAACACTGTGTCTACTTCTGGTAAAAGCCCTTCTTCTGGTCACTGAGCATCCAAAAATCTTGTCCATTTCTAGATATATCAGCTGGTCTAATAACAGCTCTTATGTCTCCCTACAAAGCATTAATTTAGGGCATTTACGAGGCACTTTCCAAATGGAGCCAGAGCAAGGATTACAAAGCCCTGACCACGTAAACTCTACATAGCTGATGGGTTCATAGTGTGGCTTTATCCAGCACCTTTGGAAGCAAGGAATAGTGTGACCAGCTGGAGTCAGGCAGGGATCGTCCCCCTGTACTTGGCACTGCTGAGGCCGCACCTCGAATCCTGTGTTTGGTTTTGGGCCCCTCACTACAAGAAGGACGTTGAGGTGCTGGAGCGTGTCCAGAGAAGAGCAATGAGGCTGGTGAAGGGTCTGGAGCACAAGTCTTATGAGGAGCGGCTGAGGGAACTGAGGTTGTTTAGTCTGGAGAAGAGGAGGCTAAGAGGAGACTTTCTCGCTCTCTACAGCTACCTGAAAGGAGGGTGTAGTGAGGCGGGTGTTGGTCTCTTCTCCCAAGAAACAAGCAGTAGGACTTGAGGAGATGGCCTCAAGTTGCATCAGGGGAGGCTTAGATTGGATATGAGGAAAAATTTCTGTACTGAAAGAGTGGTCAAGCCTTGGACCAGGCTGCCCAAGGGCAATGGCGGAGTCCCCATCCCTGGAGGGGTTCATAAGATGTGTGGATGTAGCACTGCAGGACATGGCTTAGCAGGCATGGTGGTGTTGGGTTGACGGTTGGCCTTGATGATCTTAGAGGTCTTTGCCAACATTAATGACTCTATGACTCTATCCCCTTCAGGTGAAGCCCAGCTCCTCCTGATGCTGTGTAGTGGAGAAAGAGAGAGGTGCTCGCCATGCGGAAATTGCTCCACCAGTGCTTTTGGGGACAGTGTGCCAGATCTCAGTTGTCATCTTGAGATATTAGTGAAGGCTGAAGACTCTCAGTGGAATTGTCAGCAGAAAGACTTGGCTCCCAAATGCCTTTTAAAGAGTCCATGGTTGGTGAGTCTTGCACTGGAGCGTGCTCTGACTGGAAAGGTGAAGTCCTGCATGGAGATGAGGAGAGGAAGAAGGGATGGATCAGGCAGATGCTCAGTGAGAAAATCTGGGTACAAAAGCTTGGAGCTCAGCTCTGTGTTTCATTTCCCAGCTACCCAGCGCCTTTGAAAAACAACAATCCACAAACAGGCGGTTTTGGTTCATGGTCTAACTGCTCCACATGGAAGAGCAGTCACAGCAGAAGGGGCAAGAGTCCTCGTATATGGAAGTGATGGGTCGTCTGTTCCCAAAGGTGGCCTCTTCTTCATCTTTAACAGTTAAATGTTGAGTTTAATTGAAGTTTATCTCGGAAATGTCTCTTTTCCATTTAAAACTCTGTATCCATCTGCCTAAAGCTGAAATTGATACAGACAGATTCCATTTTTTCTGTTTTCTAGACACTATTTCAGCTTTGTGAACCAAAGGCAGATTTTTTTTTACATGCCATTAGCAAGAAGACCGGATTGCAACCCCTGGCCTCTCCCTGCAGAAGCAATACTTACTCTTGGGTGGATGTACTGTTAACCAGAGAAAAGAGAGAATAGGAAACTAAGGGAGCTGTAGTCTTTGTTTTCTGTAGTAGGTGCTCCTGGTGATGCGGTGAAGCAAGGTGAGCCACCCCCAAGCCAATATGAGGACAACATCAAGGCCTCGTGATGAAATGAAATGCCAAAAGAGGTGGGGAAGTTTGAGAGGCAACAAACCGTTGCAACGTGCGTGGATAACTGTGCGAATTGTAATTAATGATGGAGGGCAGGCTAATGAGATAAGCAAATCTTATCTGAGCAAAGCCCATGAGTCAAGCAGGGTTTGGGGAATTTCACAATTCCTTCATTGGTGTGTGGTGTTTACTGACCTCTCTTCAGGCAGCCATTAATTGCTGCCTGATGAACCAAACCCAATAACAACATTAACAGACCTGCTAATTACCACGGAATGGAGACTAACTCCTCCAGAACATATAAAGGAGAAATTCCGTCACCCCCACCCGAGGAGCTGAGGATCCTTCACTCGCATTTCTCCTACTGTTTTACAACCTTCCCCACCTGCTCTCTCGTCTTCTCTCAACGCTCCGAAAGTGACGCTATGAGCCAACATTTCTCCAGATTTGGGGATGGGAATTTCAGTTCTTCTTCCGCTCACTGTGGCACACTGAGGGGTGGGAGAAGTTCATCAACCCTAAGTCACTGCGAAGACAACAGAAGAGAAGAAATATACAGTGGTTATGGGTATGGTTATGGTTATGGCAGCAGAAGTCTCCACAACCTTGGTGGGTTTAGGAATATTTCTGCTGGTGGAGGCTACGGAGGAGAAGGAAGCGGATACGGAAGGTGCCTGGGATTTGGTGGTAGGAGACATCTTGACAGGGGCTTTGGCAGAAGAGGATATTTTGTGGGAGCTTTTCAAGGTGGTGAAGCAGGGCTTGGTAGCATGTATGGAGGAAGTTCAGGCAGGGAGGTACTTGGAGAAGATCTTGGTAGAAGTGCCTTTGGTGAACAAGCGGCTGGACAGGGTGTTGGGCAGGCTGGTGTTAGCAGAGGCATCGAGGAGGTCCATGTCAATACCAACCTGCTGAGGCCAATACAAGTTCAAGTTGACCCCGAGTTCCAGAGAGTGCGGTCTGATGAGAAAGAGCAGATTAAGGCTCTCAACAACAAATTTGCATCATTCATCGATAAGGTGAGTCCCTGTTCTGTTTTCACTTGTTATCTAGTAAGGGGGAAGTCTAAGGGGTGCTGCTCTGCCTGTGTGAGACATGGGGACACCTTTACATTGCACCTTCTCCCCCTAAGAATCACAGTGTTGGCTAGATTCCCTCCTGCTGGTGTGAAAATCTTAACAGCTTGCTATAAATGCTGCTGCATGAATCACTTTTAGCCCTGGGATAAGTATCTCTGAGTCGCCTTTTGTGGCAGGACAATAACAAACTACAGGGATGTCACCAACGCTTTAACTCACTTCTCTTTTGAGGAAAAGTGCTTCTGCATGGCTAGTAATATTCTGGGCCCAGAGAATTCTTGGTACTAGCAGGATAAATGGGTGACGGACTGGACATCCTCGATGTGTTTTGCTCCTTTTTCTCAAGCAACAGAGAATGTTGCATTCCTCTGAATTACAAAACAACAAGCGACTTCTTTGCTGGGAGGTCCTAGCGTCTTGCAAGTGGCCAGTAGCCCCCACATCTTTCTTCTTTACCTCTTTCCTTGGTTTGCACTGCAATACCTCTCTGTTTGCAGCCTTACCTTCTCATTCGTTTCTACTCACAGGCACAGGAACAGAACAGCCACAGAACCACTTCCACCCACGCAGCCCTGACATGCCTCTGTCTGGGTCGTGACACATGTCTCTGCATAGGGTGGAAGTTTGTATTATTTGTTACATGTGAAGACTTAAGGGCTTCTTGTACTAGCCCACAGAAAAGATGTGGGTTACACCCAGAAGTTTTAAGCACACTTAGTCCTGGAAAATAGGAGTGCCTTTGATTTTTTTTTGTTTTAAACCTTCTGGAATCAGCTGCCAGGTTACAACCTGCTCAGTGTCCCAGCTGGAGAGATGCTATCTGTCTGGCGTTCCAAATGTACCAGCTCTGCATGCTATAGGTCTTGCAGACCCTCTTCTCCAGAAGAGAGCAGTCCTCTGTGCTCTTCTGAGAGAGGGCTAACGCATGTGTTTGGGTGTCTAAGCTGCATCAGAAGCAGCTGAAGTCTTACTCCACCCCACTCACACCGTTAAATATTGTAGATTTGAGAGATGAAAAGCCAGCAAAGATTTGAGTATCAGCTTTGAGAAGCAGCAGTAAAAGCACACCCTTCTTGTGCAACATATTGGGGAAAAAAGAGGTGTCTCCCATTACTCTCAGCTGTCTCGTGTGTTGGTACCAGTGTTACTCCACTTGGTCCCACCTGACAAAACCTATACATGTTACTGCACTGGAAGTGTTAATTAGGATTTGTTTTGCTATAGGTGATAGTTGATGTTGGTGTTTCTCCCCGTGCTTTCCAGTGGCTGAGATGCTCTTCTACTTTGCCTTTCAGGTTCAATGTCTTGAGCGGCAGAACCAGGCTCTGCTGGCCAAATGGGAACTTCTGCAGCAGCGAAGTACCCGACCAGAAGAGAGCAGAAACATTGCCTCTTTCTTCCAATCTTACATCAGCAACTTGCAGAGGCAGCTGGAAACGCTCCAGAACCAGAAGGAGCAGCTGGATCCGGAAGCATATAATATGCTTCAGCTTGTTGATGATTACAAAAAGAGGTGAATAATCACAAGTCTAGGAAAAGGCAGACTGGGAATTCCCAAGGCAATGACAGTCCTACCCTGGGATGGCATAGCTCAGCTTCTTGCCTGAGTGTTGTAGGCATCATAGCACGAATCTGCAGCAGGTTCTTTACAGGACTTGACTTTGAAGCTGGAAGACAAAAGCAGATGTGGTGAGGGTAGAAGCCAGAACAGTAAGAGGGAAATCAGAGGCTCTGTGGATCTATCCCACTCTTTTCTCCTCCCCTCCTCCTTCACACCCTTCTTCCCCCAGGCAATGAGTAAACCAGAACTCCTTACTTCTGCTGGTAGTTGTGAAGGTATGGTCGGCCTGTGCAGTGGGGAGGGACAGACCAGAACAGCGGCGTGAAGCTGAGAAGGGTCACTTCTGGCTTAGATGCACCCAAAAGAGAATTTACATCCACAGCTCTGCAGTACGGAAGGTTTAGTTCAGAGTTACAAGGATGTCAGCACTGATCTGTATCTACCATGTTTTGCTGGCTGATTTAGCATACGCTTTGCGGAGGGTTTGCAATTGCCTTTGCAGTTGCCAGAAATTGCAGTTAAACGAAAACTTGACACTTTCCCTTTTTGGATGATTCCCTTTGGTTTCTGATCCACTTGACTGAAAAAGTAAGATAGGTAATGAGCTACAGATTTTTTTTCTGTGCTGCAACAGATTCGAGGATGAGATCAACAAGCGCACGTCGAAAGAAGAGGAGTTTGTGGAGCTTAAAAAGGTGAAGTAATGCAAGACACTGAGCTAAATCAAAGCCTCAGAATCAAAGCAATACCTGGATGGTTGCAGGGTATTTACTTAACTTCATTTAACTCCCCTCTAACTGAAGCCATCAAAAACCTAAGCTCTTTACTGCAAGGCTGGAGAGAAATAGTTTCCGCTAGAGACCAGTTTGGTCCTTTGTAAGGTGGTTATCTAAAAGGTGATGGTCTTTCTCTGTTCACTCAGTCACAACCTAGATGAGACATCGTTATTATGGGTTAAATAATGTGTATAGGTGGCTTAGACAGGAGAACAGAAAACTTAGTCAACTTTTTATTAGAAGAATTAATGAAATATGTGTTTCTGTATTTTGCACTTTCTCAAGGAACTTTCTCTCTCTATTGCCACAGCTATTTTGCTTATTTCCAAGCCATTCTTTTCTTCTAAGAGTTAAACACTTTCTCTTTGTTCCAACTGCTTTTCAAATGAAAGCTGAGGTTCACAGGCCATTATTTGACTCCAGGAATGAAGGCTTTAAAGAAATGTACCAAGTCTTGCAAGAATTGCACTTCAGTGGCGAGTTTGCCATCAGAGAAATATAAATATGCCTATGGTTTTTTTTACAGGAACTGGACAGTGCCTACATGGGAAAAATGGAGTTTGATGTTCGGGTCGAAATACTGAGGCAGGAGCTTGAGTTCCTCAGATGCTTACATGAAGCTGTGAGTATGCTTCTCAGATTAAAAACTTGCCCTCAGGTCTTGAAGGGCAGGTATCTTGTGGACGTTCCCAGAAATTTCGCCTGAACAGGACTTTGTAGAGTGGTGTGGAGAGTGGATCATCCTTGGCCTTTGATCTTGTTAAAGTCCTTTTTTGTTTGTGAGTGAAAAGGGGGTCTGGTGTGTCACAAAGTTAAATTAAAATTGGAATTAAAACTGGTGGTGGAACAATAGGACCTGAGGGATGCAGGTAGGGAAGTTCCAGCGGGTAACCGGCCAGAGGGTCCCATTTCTTTCCTCATAATACAACCTGGCCTGTTAAACTCCAAAATCTTGGTTTCCTTGCAGGAGCTGTCCCAGCTGCAAACAGTAATTGGCAACACCAATGTGGTTCTGTCCATGGACAACCACAGAGAACTGAACATGGATGGCATCATTGAAGAAGTCAGGCAGGAGTATGAGACAGTTGCTCAGAGAAGCAAAGCTGAAGTAGATGCCAAGTACCAGGGCAGGGTGAGTAGACATCAACAAGACAGGAGCCAAATCTGTCTGCTTAGTGGAAAAGAAACTAAAAATATCTGTTCTCTTCTCTGCACATCAGTACCAGGACCTTCAGAACATGTGGGTAAATCAACGTGAGCAACTGAGGAACAGTTACCAGGAAATTCAGGAACTTACCAGGCAGATCCAAAGACTCCAACCAGAAATTGAAATTGCAAGGAAAAAGGTAAAGCTGATACTTTCCAACATGACGAAACTATTTAAGTCACCTTTCCATGGGGACTCAGTGCAGTATAAGGTAGCCTGTCCTTTGGAGGCAAACCTAGAGATGATGTTTTCTCTTCAAAATAAACAGATTTAGATTTTGGCTGTCTGCACTGGGATTTAATTTGGGTTAATTTACCCTGTCTAATGTATCTGCTGAGTTCTGTCACTGAGACAGGTCCAAGGACTGCCCAGAAGGGTTTGAAAATCCCAGACCCATAGAAGGGAAATGGACACATTCTGTTTGTACCCTCTGCAGCACGCCAGCCTCCAAGGAACCATTAAAGATGCTGAGCAGCGTGGGAGCTCTGCCATCAAAGACGGCCAGCAAAAGCTTCAGGAGTTGGAAAATGCCCTGCAGCAGGCCAAAGCTGATCTCACTCGCCTTCTTCATGATTATCAGGAGCTCCTGAATGTGAAATTGGCCCTGGATATTGAAATTGCCATGTATAGATCACTGCTTGAGGAGGAGGAGATCAGGTAGGTACAAACTATTCATCCTGGATAGAAGAACCTGTACAAAGCAGGGTGTCCCATCCTTTGACCTGTCGCTTAGATCTCCAGGACAAATTGCTGCCTGGTAGCAGTGAGCTCTTTCACTGGCTTACTGATAGAGCTGGGCCTAATGTTTACTTTTGGCGGACGCGTTATCTCAATGTCACTTTTCCTTCGCAGGATACAGGAAGGCTCACCAGCCACAATCTGTAAGTATCTCCAGGCTTTGCTTGGCCATTTATGCGAGCACTGCTATCATTTTATTGTCTGTGGTAATTAACACCTACCATCAGAACAACCCATCTTAGTTCCTGTCTTAGTTTACGAGGGAAACGCAGCAAATGGTAGTCTCTCGTGAGGGTGTGTGTGTGAATACACATGTATCCACATGAATATGTCAAGAACGAGCTACTGAATTGAGAATTTATTGGCTAGTTTTACCCAAATTTGTAGGAAGTGGGAAACACTTCACTTACTCTATAGGTGTATGCAGTGCATGTCAGAACTGAAGGCAGAAACCACCCCTAGACCTAAAGGAGAGAGAAACCTGTACTCCTGGCCTTCTTAAAGGGAGGGCTGTACTCAGTGTGTGGTATGGAGTGAGATCTAAGTGAAGCTAAAGATGAACTGGTAAAGCCAGAACTACATGAAAAAACACTTCATAGGTAGATCTAGTAATGAAGAACCTTGTTGCTTGTTTCCAAAGACATCACGATGAACTCAAGCCGAGGTACAATGATGGCCACACATAAGTACTTATATCAGATGTGCTAATAATATTTCAGAGTAAAAAGGAAAATGTAGAAATAATTTTCATTTCTTGCAGGTGTCATTGATCACAATGTGAGTGCCACTGAAGTCCTTGGAGTTGGATCTGGAGGCTTCAAAAGTGGGAAGGGTAGTGTGAGCTCTGGGGGGACAATCAAGAACAGAAGAAAAGGGTCAATATCTGGAGGAGGAAAAGGCAGAATCTATGGAGGAAGGGAATCAAGCTCTAGCAGTGGTGTGCCCATTTGTGGAGGAGGAGGAGGAAGCGGTGACCCAGGGTACGGAAGAGGAGGAGGAAGCTCAGGTCATGGAGGCTCCATCTCTGGTGGTGGCCAGTCCATTTGTGGAGGAGGAGGAGGAGGCTCAGGGTATGGAGGAGGAAGCTCAGGCAGTGGAGGCTCCATCTCTGCTGGTGGCCGGCCCATTTGTGGAGGAGGCTCTGGGTATGGAGGAGGAGGAGGAAGCACCGGCAGGAGAGGCTCGATCTCAGGCAGTGGAGGAGGAGGAAGCTCAGGTAGTGGAGGGTCCATCTC
>Ga0065711_1050440_pt1 | contig 10838 bp, 14 predicted proteins | sample Hoacrofraction12_FD_59098 | JGI IMG/M metagenome (GOLD analysis project Ga0065711, IMG submission 59098) | Hoatzin crop microbial communities from Cojedes, Venezuela - Epithelial fraction 12 v2 (version 2) | ecosystem: Host-associated > Birds > Digestive system > Esophagus > Crop | place... | reverse complement strand
GCTCGTGCCTCCGCTGCCTGCAGCTGGGCGAGGATGGGCTGCGTTAGCACCTCCCCAGCCCCCGTCTCTCCCAGACCCCCCAGCGGGCCCCCTCCTCGGTGCGATGCGCATCGAGGGCCCCTCGTTGCTCCGGAGACAACGCGGGACCTGGCCCGGGCTGCCAGGCACTGCGGAGAGGCATCGCCTCCTGCTCCCCGAAGGACTCCCTGCCGTTCACGCCACGCAACGAATGCACGACTCTAACGGGTATTTTGGAATGAAAAACGCGCCAGCAAGACGACCCGTGTCTGGGTCTCTTTTGCGTTTCTCTTCTCAGCAAACTCTCTGAGGACGGCACGCGTAAAAATTCACAACGTACCCCTGTGCGGGAAGCTGCCTGGACGCAGCCGCTCCTTCGGCCGTTACACCGAGATCTCCAAGGCAAACTGCCCTTTTAGTGACCCCGATGCAAGTTGGGTTCAGATTTGGAGTTTGACCTAGAACTATGGGAATTTGTCTTCTTTTATCTGGCCTATCTCCAGAGCCCCACCGGCTCCGCCTCGGAGGGAGCGAGTCCGCTTCTGCTTCCTGGGCAGCTTAGCGACGCTCCAATAAAGCACTTCGGCTAATGGGATTACTCGTGTGTGTAAAATTAAATCCATGCACTCCAGGAGGGTGGGTGCAGGCACAGAGCCGAGGCAGCACAGCACCCACCGGCACCAACCCCAACGTCAGCCCCATCCCAGGGTCAGCCCCGTCCCATCCCGGCACCAGCAGCTCGGGAAGGGAGGAGGGAGAAGCGGGGCTCTCCGTCCCGAGAGCCTTGCCAGGGAAGGGGTCTCCAGCCCAAGGCCATCGCCGGCAGAGCCCCGCAGCCCGCCCCGGCCCCATCCTGCCCGCAGGGTCCGGGCTGGGGCATGCAGCAGGCAGACAGGGCTCCTGCGCCGCGCTGCTCCTGGGGCACGCACAGCGCGTTGGGAAATGGAGAGGAACCCGGTCGCTTCGCAGAGCCAAAATGGCTTTGTACCACCAGGGTAGAGACCTGGTCTGGGGTCAGACAAGAGCATGGCATCCATGACTGGCACTGGCGATGCGGGCAGACACCAGAGGACGGTCAGATGGCCCTCGCTCCTCAGCTCTGGGTGGTACGGACTGGGGAGGAATTACCTTCTCCTGAAGGCTCTGCTTCTCTCTCTTCACGTCCTCCACCTGCGTCTGCAGCTCCCGGATCTGAGCGATATCCGTTGCCGACTGCGGAGGGAAAAAGCCCAGCAGTGGGAGCAGACCCGAGGGCTCGGAGCGGAGGGCAGAGGCCACGAGCAGTGCGGTGCCGAAGTCTGGCTCATGCCTGCACCTCCTCCCACCGAACCAGCGAGCCACTCCTGCACTGGCCTGGAAGCGCCGAATTCTCCTGACTCAATGCAACTTCCCTAATTTTTTAAACAATTATTTGTAGATCAGGAATGAAGCCGTGTTGTCAAGGTCATTTCTGTCCTCAGGGTCCTGTCAGATACCTCCCAGCTCCGTAACACCGCTGCAAGGGGCAGCAGACTGTGACTTGTCGGTCTCGCCAGCCTGGCCCCGCTCCGCTGGGAGCCGAGGGGTCCCTCAGCTCCAGGTACAACGCGTTGGCAGAGCCTGCCTTAGCCTGGGTGCTGCGCAGAAAGCCCCACGGCTGTCTGGCAGCACTTTGTAAGCTCTGTGTGAGGAAACAGCAGAAGAAAGAACAGCAAGGGATCCAGATAGGGATGCTATAGGATTTCCCAACTATTGAAACTAAAGCTGAGACACTTCTTGAAAGAAGCCTTCCAGTGCCTGAAGGGGCCGACAGGAAGGATGGAGAGGGACTTTTCACAAGGGTGTGCAGTGATGGGACAAGGGGGAACGGCTCTAAACTAAAAGAGGGCAGATTTAGATTAGATATTAGGAAGAAATTTTTCACCATGGTAGTGGTGAAACACTGGCCCAGGCTGCCCAGAGAAGCTGTGGCTGCCCCCTCCCTGGAAGTATTCAAGACCAGGTTGGATGGAGCTCTGAGCACCCTGGACTGGTGGAAGGGATCCCTGCTCATGGCAGGGAGGTTGGAACCAGATGGTCTTCAAAGTCCCTTCCAACCCAAACAATTCTATGATCCTATGATTCCATGAAGACTCAGAACTCCGGGTGAGAGGAGCCATCCCTTCCTCTCATCACAGCATCAATGATTCTGTGATCTGCTTCCTGGGGTCCCCAAGCTGCTGCACACCGACGGGGACTGCTGTTCGCTCTCAGCCAGGCTGCAGGGCTCTCCAAGCACCCTCCGGGGGAGGGGGATGCTGCCCAGCCCCCACTGCCCCAGCTCCTACCTGGGCGATCAGAGCCTTGTGCTTTGCCATGAGCTCGTTCAGGTCTTCCTGGTCCTCGTCGATGCGTTTCAGGAGCTCGGCTCTCTCACGCTGCAACTGGTCCAGCTGCTCGTCCACCTGCGGGAAGACCCCCGGGGCCGCTGGCTCGAGCATCGCAGGGGGGACCCACCAGACACAGCACCCCCAGACAGGGCATCCCCCGGGACGCGCTGCCGGCAGCCTCCGGCCCCGTGCCTGCACCGGGAGAGGCGAAGGGAGCTCCCGTGCATCCGCAGCGGGGCCGCTGGGTGCTGCGCCGGGTCACTACCCATTGCTGCACCCCATTAAGCCACCCCGGGGGCTGTTGATCCTAAAGAGCCCTGGTGATTTAGTAAATATGCTGGGTGATTTAGTAAATTATTGCTGATTTAGTCAAAAAGCTGAACATTGCTGCCAAACACGAGGAGGTCGGACCGCGCCGCTGCCCTCCCCCGCCCCGGCTGTGCCTCCGCACCAGGGTCTTGTTTCTGCCGAGGGTCTCCAGCTCCGTCTGCAGCGTCTCCAGCTCCAGGGCCGCCGTCTGCTGGGACCTCTGGGCCTCCGCGCACTTTGCTTCGCTCTCTTCCAGCTGCAAAAAGTGGAGGGAGATCATCACTAACGGAGCGCTCGGTCTCTGCAGAAGCCACGTGCCGATTCTGCCAGGTCTGTTTACACTTCACCCCCAGAGCTTTTCTCCCCTGCTGACGCGCGCGGAAACTCGACCTTTTAAAATCTGTGCTGCGCTTCAGCCCGTCTGCTCCTGGTTTACAGCGAAAAGGGCTTCCTTGGCAGCTCCCGGCATCCCGAACCACGGACCCAAACCCCGCTGAGCGCCGAAGTCAGCGCCCCGATCTGCACATCCACCCCCCGCCTTGGCGCTGCCGGGGGCAGGCGGAGCGGGGATCGTTAATTTGCAAAATTATGTGAATTATGTCTAATTCCTGATTAGAGCAATTCATGATTCGGAGTTTGCAAATGGGCTTTTCATGTGGCATAAACTGCATTTGCAAATACACATGGAATATCACATTTATAAATGCTAATTTGCTCTTGGTTTTTATAGCCCAGCCATTAAGACTACAACGACCTTAAATGGGCTGCAAACATCTGGGAGATGCAGCACCATCCCAAAAACTCACCGCTGGGGCTGGGACGGAGGAGTTTCTGCAGGCTGTACCTGAACACCCAGTTCCTTCCCTTGCTCACTTGGGTTTCTTTCTTTTCTTGATGAAAAAAACCCTAAACCCCTCTGCTTGCTGCTCTTTTCCTGTGCCCAGTCCCCGGTCCCCTGCAGAGGAGGAAGCCGCTGTGCGCTGCGACGAGAGTTTGAGCGTTTTCAGCTATTTTCTCTGGGTTTACTCGTCTTTTATTTACTCTCTCCCTCAGAAATAGGGGGATTACAAAGTGCTGTAAGTGGAGCAGTCCTTGGCTCATTTCCCTCAACTAATTGATACCTGCTACAACAATGTGATATAATATATATATCCTTATATATAAGATATATAATGTTATTATATATAATATGTATATATATATTTTATATATATAATATGTATATATATATAAAATGTATAACATATAATTATATATGAAAATGGAATGATATATATGAATATAATAATAGTATAACAATATATAAGAATATAATGATACCTGGAAAAGTTGAGCAGGTAATTCTCTTCCTCAGTGCCTCCTCTCTAGAGGAAATGGAAGGTGTTTTTCCCTTCAATTCCACGATTCTTTTTCTATCCCTGGCACACTGCGATCTCCAACGGCCGCTGCCCAGCCCCGCGGCACGGCACGGGCACACCAGCCACCTTCCTCGCCGCCCGCCTGCTGCATGGCCGAGCCCCGCGCTCAGGGGGACGCAGCACCCGCGCCCCAAGGGCTGGCCATGCTCGGGGGGTGACCATGCGCTGGCACCAGCGGAAACCTTCACCCCTCCATCCCAGGGCCCAAGCAACAGCCTGTCTGGTGCATGTGGAAACATCAGAGGGTTGTGACCTTCACCCTCCACCTTCCTCCCTAAATTGCCTCCCTTCCTCACTCCTTTGAACTCCTTTGGTGAGCAAATCTCTGCCCCCTGAGACCAGCACTTCCATCTCCGAGCCCTTCTGTCACCCCTGGACGAACCGAGGAACGGATGGGAAGAAACAACCCCGACCATCGTTGGGTCTCCAGCTGCAGCGCCCGCCAGCAGCTGCTCACCGGGGGAAACACAAAGCTGTGGCTGGGGGACATTCCGCACTCCGAATCCCACCAAACCGTGACTCAGAACCGCGTGCCTGTGTCCAAACCCAGCCCGTGCCGACGGGTTGGCCGCTCGGTCCGGTCACACAGCTGCAGAGCCGCTCGCACAGCAACGCGCGCCCTGATCCCCTGCCTTCCACCAGCCTCTGCGCTTTGCACCGAGCTTGGGCAGCCGCTACTGGAACGACCTGAGCGGTGGCGGCTGGGGCACGATGGAGCTCGCCGGCCTGACCGACTGCTGGTTTCACGGCCAAGGGCATTTCCACCGCCCGGCTTCGGGCTCCGACAGAAGCAACCCCGTCCCTCACCCACTCCTGGGACTGGCCTTTCCCCTGCCACGGTGACACTCAAACTCCAGATAGTTTAATCAGGGACCAATGCATCTCCAGGACCTCAAACTCCAGATAGTTTAATCAGGGACCAATGCATCTCCAGGACCTCTCCTTAAATACCAGCTACCATTTCACTTTGTGCAATGGAATTTTCCCTCTTGGGAAGAATATCTTGAAATCCCCCCCCCCAAATGCATAATGTATGAACTTCTGAACAACATCAGTTTGCTGTGCTACACCATCTGTTAAATACCTGCGTAAAATGGAGGCTTCAGCCTTATTAAGAAACAATGCTACGCTTCTAGCCATATGGATTTTGATTAACGGAAATGTATCATTTTAGCAAAGTTTTAATTCTGGAGGAGGTTTGTGGGCTGGTGGTAGGATGTATTGGCTTTTGAGAAAGTCGTCACGAATGCCATTAGAAATCGTTAAAATTTAAAGGACAACATCAACATGAGGCATTTTTAACGCACGCAGAGCCTCAGTGTTGGCGGCGCAGCAAAGTCTCAATATTCCCAGTATTAAGGCTTTCTGCTCTCCTTCTCCAAAGCGCGAGGAGCCAGGCAGAGGCCGCTCACCGACGGAGCCGGGAGGGAGCCGGGGCCGGGCCGCATGGCACCACGGCCACAGGCAAGAGAAAGCAACCTCCCGCACGAGCCTGCCTCGCTGCGGGGACCGGGCTGCTTGGGGAACGAGGCGTCATTCCCCGCCCCAGAGGTGGCTGGACGCCACGGAGATGGCCACGCTTGCCGGGCAGAGCGAGTGCCCCGGCATCGCTGCATGGTCCCTCGGATCAGGAGGTGGACGGGGTCCCTCAGCACCAGCCCACTGCAGCGAGCTCCGGTGCTGAGTAGGGTCCAGCCCCATTAACAGCACCCGGGGCTGGGAAAGAGCAAGGCAGGGGCTGCACGGCATCTCCAGCCCCAAAGTGGGATTCAGGGAATACCGAGGGATCGATGGTTAAGCGCAGCATTACAGCATCAGGTCTGTAACACTTCAGAAATAACTTAGCAGTGCCCAGAATGGCCATTCCTGCTGCCTGCCCCGGCCATGGCCATCCCCTGCCCTGCCTGTCCAGGACAGCGGCACAGGTACGGGCATGGACACGTGTGTGGGCATGGGCACGGGCACTCCGTCGGCCACATCAGGCCGAGCTCACCTTCCCCTTCTCCCGCGGCGCAGGTGGGAGCAGCTGCTGCTCACAGATGTTATTTATGCAGAACTATTACCTCAATTATATATGTGTGTTGTTGGAATCGCTCTTGCCTCCCGATTAGTTTGTTTCCAGGGGAAATGTGCAGTACAGAACCGGCACCGTTAGCTCAGCCCTGGCGCTCGGCGGCACGGGATGCGCATGCACGGCCAGCCTGGGGACGGACAGCCCGATGCCACCCCTGTCCCGTGGCAGGGCACCCCGCGGGACCCTGAGCTCACCCCAGGGCTCAGACCGTCCCCGGCCGCCGGCACAAGCACAGCACCCGCCTGCAGCCGCTCAGCGCCGGCTGCGAACCGTGCTTAGACTGTGCCAAATCCGCCGCGATCCCTGCTCCCGCCCTACAGCATCCCTATGGCAACACGGCCCGAACCAGCGCCGCTGGAGCTCCTTACTACACAGACAGAAACCGCGCTGAACAGAAGGTAATTAACAGGTCGGCGGAGGAAAAATAAAAGGAAAAAAAATACTTAACCACTGTTGGCTTAATTACAGGGAAGTGCTCCTTACAAGGAGACTCGGCAGCGCACGCAGCACGTCTCGCCCTGGCCTGGGCGCGCACAGCACAGCGTCACCGCTCGCCAGTTCAAACCAGGAGGTCTGTAAATACTCCTTGCAGCTTGCCCTCAGCCGAGGCCATGGGCGATGCTCCAAGGGCAGGGAGCCGCCCGCTCGCCCGAAGCACCCACCTGCTTGCGCAGCCGCTCCAGGTCCTGGGCGCCGGCGCCGGGCTGCGCGGGGGCTGCCAGCAGCAGCTGCAGGTCGGCGAGCAGGGCACGCGTCCGCCGCAGGTCCCGCCGCAGCCGCTTCTCCACGTCGAAGTCGCGGTGGCCGATCTGGGACAGAGAGGGGTGTGCTGAGCCCCGCCGTCCCGCAAAGCCTCCGTCGGACCTTTCCACCCCAAGGCGTTCCCCGCAAAACGAAAGCTCCGAAAACCACTGATTTGGAAGCATTTTAGTAATGCTGAAGTCATAATGCAAGAAGATATTAAATATCTATGTATAGATATTGCCATTTTCCCTCTCTATCAAAGAACTGCATAGTTAAATAAAAGGGAGAAAATAAATTACATAAACATCAAAACTGGCAGGTTCCACCAAAACACCACGTTTTTTCCCCACCAAAAAGCTGTTCCAGCCCTAGTCTCCAGCAGCCGCGTGCCTGCCGAGCGAGCCACCCCTGCGACCAGCGGGACAGCCCAGCCGCGTGCCCGGCAGGCATGGGGGGCCCTGCGGTCCCCAGAGCCACAGAACCCTGTCCTCGCGGCCACCGGGCACTGTCACCCCTGGGGAAACCACCCTGGCCAAGGGGTAGGGTCAGAAGACACAGGTGTGCGCCGAGAGCGGGCAAAGAAAATGCAAAAGAAATTCTACAAAAAAGCCAGAAAAGCCCCTCTGCCCCTCTGGGGAAATCCATGAGAAATGCAGGAGAAAGCCCGAAGGGGAAAGAGCGGAAAACCGCGACACGCTGCTGAGGAAAGCTTCCCCAGGAGTTATGGACACTTCGGTAACGCAAAGCATCCGGAGTCCCCGCCGCCGGGGCGGGCGGCTGCGGATCCCCAGCAGCGGGGGGGTTTGCTCCCCGCGCGGTGCGGTGTCACCACGCTGCTCTGAAGTCTTCGAAAGAAGGGAAGTAGGAAGCACCTTGGAAAAACCCAACCCTCCTCGCTCCCCTCTGAAGCTGAGAGCAACCATGGTTACGAGGATAAAAGCACTAGAAAAATGCCAAATAAACAGGGCCACGGTTTCAGTGCTTGGTTCCAGACTAATTGAAGGACAAGAGCCTTTGCCATTCAGTCTGTTTTCCGCAGCTCCTCTCCTTTCCAACCCGTTCTCCTCTCTCCTGTTCACTGGCTAAAACTAATTGTGAGGATTTGACCTTGTAACCTGGTTTCGAGCTGCTGGCATTTGCTGGAACCAGAAATCGTTGGCATCTCCATTTCCTTAATTAGTTTTCTGGGTTGGCTTTTTTTTTTTTTTTTTGTTTTTAATAAACCGCTCTGGAGCGCGCTGTCTGCTGTGAATCCGACCGCACTGACAGCGGCTCCGCAGCGCAGCGGATCCGCCGCCGCCCCTGCAGCCTGCGTCTTGGACACCGCTCAGCAGCCTTTTCCCGTGGCTCGGGGTCTGCTGGCCGCCACGGACGATGGATCCTGCACCGGGACCGGCAGCAGCCGGAGCGGCAGCCGCCGCCGCCCCCCGCCATCGCAGCCCCGTGCTTCTGCAGGTACAAAGCTGGGCTTTCATTCCACGGCTGCTTTCAGGGCCCCGGCTGTAGCGATACCCGGACTCGCCTCGCCATCTCCCCTTCCCCTCTTGGCAGGGGCCGGGGGCTGCGCGGGCAGCACCCAGGGACAGGCTGGGGAAGGAGAAGGTGCCTTTCCTCGAGAGCATCCCCGGCGCTGCCCCGGGCAGCTCCTGCCGCCTCCTCATCCATCTCAGTTCTCCTCCAGCGAACAGGAGGGAGGGGTTGGGCTGAGAGGCAGTTATAATATCCTGCTTTTACAGAGCAAGATTTACTCTGACAGTTCCCAAAACATTTTATAAGCTGGGGGGACGTTATGGATAAGCCTCGTCAGACCATTTTGTGTCTGCGTGAAATACGCCTTGTCATTTCCGCGCCGCAGAGCTCCCAGGTTCGTCCCGCTAAACCAACGCACGCAGTCGCCAGGGCCGGTGAAACGGTGGAACCCAGCCGGCTCGTGCCGTAATTACGGCAGCTCCAGATCACCGGCTCCTCCCCACCCGGGCGCGCGAGGTGGGCTGCAACGCGACGGGGGCTGCGCAGGGGGGTCCGGAGCCATCGGCGCAAACCCAGCCCTGCCGAGCTGCTGGGCATCACCGTCCTCAGCCCTGGCTGCACCCAGGCCCCAGGGAAGGGCCAGGAGGGACCTTTCTTTGTCCCCAGGAGCTGGTGATGAGGCGGCCTCGGGGCCCGGCTGCTCGGCGATGCCGAGCGATGCCCAAGCTGACAAACGCTGTTCAGCGCGGCTGCGTTCAGCCCCTCGCCTTCTGATTTACCAGGGAGCAGCTGTGCGTGCTTTTCCCATTACGTGCACTTCAATCACTGCCACAGACACATTAGAGAGTGAAAAAGGATTTGTTCAACAAATGTGTCTGGGACAGAATTCCTCTGCAAAGCGCAGAATCTGATAAACGGCTTTTCTGGGCAGCTGGAGCTGCTCCAGCTTTAGTCCTCCTTAGTCTGGCTCTCATGAAAATACCAGCAAAAAGTGGACGCCTCCCCCTGCTTAGGTAATTCTCCTGCGGAAAAGCGAACGGTCCCCCTCCGTTGGTCCTTACTGGGACCGGCCAGCTCCTGGTCAGGCACTGGGACAGGCTGGCCCAGGGCAGTGGGGGAGTCCCCATCCCTGGAGGGGTTCAAAACCCGTGTGGATGTGGCACTTGGGGACATGGTTTAGCAGGCATGGTGGGGCTGGTGTGACGGCTGGACTGGATGATCTTAGAGGTCTTTTCCAACCTGAATGATTCTGTGATTCTACGCCTCTGTACGATGCCCCCAGTCCCGACCCCCCCGGCCCCCGGTGCCCGCTGCAGCTGTGACGGGTGACGCTCGGGAGAGGCGCGGGACGGAGGGCAGCGCAGCCGGCCGCACGTGCGTGAAGAGCCAAGCTGCTGCCCACGCACCCGCGCGTGCGTTCGCGCTCCCTGTTTAGGTGCAGGGCTTCCAGCCAGGGCACGGCCGGCGAAGCAGCGTGGCCGGCCGGGAGGTCGCAGCAGGGAGAGCGGAGCACGGGTCTCCCCGCCGGCGTGGGCACCCTCCTCTTACCTGCTCGCACAGGGTGCCGACGAGCCCTTCCAGGTCCTGCTTCTCGTGCAGCACCATCTGCTTCTCCTCGTGCTCCTGTTCCAGCTGCACCTCCAGCTGCCGGAGCTGTGTGGGGAGACAACCCCAGCCGTGCTCAGAGCCCGGCCGCCCCTGCCGAAGCCCCTCACCGCGGCAGGGCACGGCCACCACCGCAGCGGGGACCCGGCTGGCCGGGCAGCCCCCAGGAGGGGCTGAGCACCAGAGCCCCCCGTCACTGCATCCAGCATTGGGGACTGGGACCGGGCCACGTCCCCCGGAGCCCCCACTGCCCCCCAGGCAGTGCCAATGCTCCTGGCCAGGAGGAGCAAGGGGAAGCAGTCCAGGAGCCTGCAGGACTCTGGGGACACGATGGGCTACTCGAGCCACCCTGCCTGCCAGGCAGGCTGAGATGTCCCCCACGACCACGAACCAGGCGGGCAGCACGCTCCTCGCTCCGGCTCCCCACCAGTGACAGTGGCCTCGCGGGGACGAGCGTGCCGTAACGGCAGGTACTGCTCCCGGGAGCAAAGGGAGCCCGAGAGCCAGAGCCGAGCACAGGAACCTGCACCCCTCCGCCCCTGCCTCTGCTCAAGCATCGCTGTCCTGCAGCGCTGCAGCAGCGGCGAGGGCTTTGCAGGAGGGAACCAGACCCAGGCGGCACGGCAAAGCTCTGCGTGCGGCTGCGAGGGGCCCAGCAAGCCCAGCCAGCGATGGTGGTGGTGGTGGAAGGAGGTTCTCCTTCCCCTCTACACTGCCCTGGTGAGGCCCCATCTGCAGTGCTGGGTCCAGTGCTGGGCTCCCCAGTTCAAGAAAGATGAGGAGCTACTGGAGAGAGTCCAGCGGAGGGCTACGAGGATGAGGAGGGGACTGGAGCATCTCTGCTACGAGGAG
>Ga0065711_1012334_pt1 | contig 10838 bp, 3 predicted proteins | sample Hoacrofraction12_FD_59098 | JGI IMG/M metagenome (GOLD analysis project Ga0065711, IMG submission 59098) | Hoatzin crop microbial communities from Cojedes, Venezuela - Epithelial fraction 12 v2 (version 2) | ecosystem: Host-associated > Birds > Digestive system > Esophagus > Crop | place... | reverse complement strand
GGTAGCATCGTCGCTGGCTTTGTAGACGATGAGGTAGGTCTCGCCGGCGCTCAGGTCGTCGACGCTGGTCATCATCTCATATTCCTCGCTCTCGAAGTGGGTGTAGGTGCCAGTGGCTGCACTCGAACGAGTGCCCTCGCTGTTGACAGCGTAAGCCGTCAGGGTGTGTGCGCTGCCGCCCGCCAGGGTGACGGTCGCGGTGTTGCCCTCGACGGTCACTTCTTCGCCACCGTCGAGCACATACACGATGCTCGTGGCATCGCTGCCGCCCGTGATGGTGACCGTGACGTCATCGTCTTCGATTGCCTGACTGCTGGGGCTGATGGTGGGAGCGCTGGGAGCCGCAGCTGCATTGCGCGTGTAAGTCGCGCTCACGGTCTCGCTCTCGGTGCCGTTGTACGCCACCTTAGCGGTAACCGTTACGCTACCACCCACCTCGTCAACGGTAACCGTGAACGAGCCGTCGCTGCTCGTTTCCCACGTCGTGGCATCGCCGACTTTGTAGTAATAAGTCACGCCATCGGTCGCCGTCGCATCGCCCACCTTAGCAGTAATCGCACCCGTAAAGGTGCTGCCGGTGAACGTGGTGCTCTCGGTGATGCCGGCGGTGAGCGACTCAACGACCGACGTCAGCGTCACCGTCTTGCTGGTCACGCCGTCGCTGCTGATGGTGAGCGTGCCCGTTTCACCGTTGGTGCTACCCGTGTAGGTCACCGTGATGGTGGTTTCTTCCACCGTGCCATCGCTCGGCGTGATGCTCGTGGGCGACACCGTGAAGTTGCTGTTATCGCTCGCAATCGTCACATCCCCCGTCAGGTTCGCACCCTTCACAGTGAACGTCGCCGTGCCACTGGTGCTACCCACCACAACGGGAATCTCCAGCGCCGTCTCACTCACCTCAATCCTCGGCGCCGTGTTCGCCATGTAATACAAGCAAGCCACAGCCTGTGAACTCGTATAGCAAGCAAAGCGGGGGCTGTTCGCGTTATATTGCAGCACGCGACCTGTGGTGTTCACGTTCTTAAGGATATAATCGCCACTGGAGTTAGCAGTGATGGTCCATTGAGCGTTGGTGCTTGTGGCATCGGTGAGCGTTGTCAGCGAGTTGCCACTGCTCCATGCGAGATAAGCGCCAGCGCCTGTGTCAAAGGTCCATGCACCCTCTTTTCCGCCAAGGGTCATTTCAAGAATTTCATATCCCGATATATCCACCGTATTGTCGCTAATGGTGGGACCGGTGATGCTCTTGCCCATCGAGCTGCTAATCTCGCCCATAAACGCGGGCGTCTTCTCATAAACCAAAATATAATTGTAACCTGCCACCAGCTGGTCAGCACTCGTCACCTTGGTGTAACCAGTTGATTCACCAGCCGCCTTGTAGTTACCCGTGAGGGCCACCGTCTTGGTCAGGCCGTTGGTCTCATCGGTCACAGTGATGGTGCCCGTGGCATCCTCCGTGCCCGTGAACGTCACCGTAATTTCTTGCGGGGAAGTTGCATCCGAGGAAATCTCCGTCGAGCTGATGGTGAAGGCACTATTATCGCACGAAAGCGTGATGCCGCCCGTCAAGTTCGCAAACGTCACATTAAACGTCGCCGTCGGGTCACTTTCTCCCTCCTTCTTCGTCAACGTCAACGATTCCTCCGACACATTCAACGTCGGCTCAGTAGTCGACTGCTTCTTATACAACTGAATCGCCTTCTGGCCGGTGTAACTACTTGATTTATAGTAGCGGAAACGGCATGCATTTGAAGTAGCGTTATAGCGTAAATAAGCACCGCCACTACCCACTATAGTCACGTCATTGCCACTAAACGAAATGGTGTTGGTGTACGCTTCTGACGTGTTCGAATTCAGTGAGTTAGAATTGGCTGTTGCGCCGATGTAGTAACCCGAAGCTGATTTAATAGTGTAGCTCGTACCACTACCAGTAATCACGAAGCTATATTTATCATCAACTTCAATGGTGTTGCTAGTAATAGTTACCGATTGATAGTTGTTGTTTGCATCGATTGATGTCGTCAGCGAGCCATTGAAAATAACGGGACCATCTTCATACACAATCAGATAGTTCGCGACACTCTCGAGGTCATTGGTGCTTGTGATTCGCGTGTAGGTGCTGGCCCACAACGGGGTGAGGGCGACGAGGGCCAACAACAAGGAAAGAACTCGTTTCATAAGATTGCAATAAGAGTTATCAGTTGTTTTTTAGGGGGATATATCGACGGCGGTGGCTCTCCGCTGGGAGCCTGCCGGAAAAACAAAGGTTACACACAATCACAGGGTCTCCATTCCTGTTCACCCTATGAACACTGCAAAATTACACTAAAATTTCCAAATTTCATCCCACCTTTTTCCTTAAAATCTACCTAATACTCACCCCATTACACCAAGTCCCCCATTTTCCCAACCAACCCACAATTCTCCCCAACCAATCCCCCGCCCCCTTTTTTGCACGCAGACCAGCGCAGACCAGCGCAGACTTATTATTTTTTCCTCGCGCGGACCAGCGCGGACCTATATATAAAGCTTAGCGTAAAAATGAGTGGAGATACCAGTTAGTGATATCTCCACCCTAATTAAATTATAAGTCTGCGCTGGTCTGCGTGCAAAAATTCCGCGCGAGGATTTATTTCAGTATCTTCACTGCTTTCGAGGTGCCGTCGGTGTAGTGGCGGACGATGATGTAGACGCCGGGGGCGAGGTCGCGGGTGCTCGGTACGCGGGCGCCCGAGAGGGTGTAAACGGCCTCGGCGGCGACCGTCTTGCTGGCGGTCAGCTCGTCGACGCTGGTGTTGCCCTCGTAGGCAAACAGGATGTTGAGCACGTAATCGTGGCTGTAGGTCGTGTCGGTCGACGTGCCGAAGTCAAACAGCGTGCTCAGCGGCGTCTCGGTCAACACGGTGACGACGCGCTCGCCGTCGATGTCCTTGAGCATGAACACTTCACCATCCTCGCGGAAGTAGAACTCGTCGATGGAGTCGGCGGTCCAGTCGCAGTTCTCAGCCACGCAGCGGGCAAAGTTTGCCGTCACGTTGTAGCGGGTGTTGGTGTCGGCAAGCAGGATGGGCTTGCTGCATACCTCCACGGCGGGCTCCTCGAGCATCGCGGTCAAGCAGGGATAGTGGTCATCGCGCAGGGTCCAGTTACCAGCCGTGCCTTGCACGCGGCGCGGAGCACCGTCGGTGCTGCCGGTCATCGTGGTAGCCACGAGTTCGCGCGAGAGCAGACCCGTCACGCCATCGGCATCGGCGAGAGCCATGGCTGCCACGTTGGTCATCTGCGTGTCGTAGTAGCAGTTGGTGAACACTGCCTTGGTCGACTTGCGCCCTACCAGGGCACCGACGTTGGTCGAGCCGTAGCCATCGATGCTACCGGTGCTGATGCAGTTGGTCACCGTGAACGCCGAACTCGTCGACGTGGGCATACCCACCATGGCACCCACGTTGTTGTTAGCCACGATGGTACCGGCGTTGTAGCAGTCGGTGAGCGTGGGAGCACCTATTCCCAGGATGCCGCCCGCACCAGCTACCGAAGCCTTGATGGTGGCGGCGGTGTTGGTCACGTTACCCACGTTAGCGCTGCGCTCGATGGTGAGCGTGGTACTTTGTCCCACGAGGCCGCCCACTTGCGCGGCCGTTGCCTCGACGTAGCCAGCGTTGTAGCACTCGAGCACCTTGTTGCCATAGTTTGCCGTGATGGCATATCGGCCAGTGATGCCACCCACCGATTGCTTACCGTTGATGGTACCGAAGTTGTGCAAGCGGTAGAGCGAGTCGCAGGTACCCACGTCACCGGCGATACCGCCCACGAGGTTGCTGGTACCCGAGATGACGCCGAAGTTCTCGCTCTCGATGAGCGGGCTGCCACTGAGGCCACCCACGATGCCTCCCACAGCGGTCGAGGTGCTGCTCACCGTGCCAGCGTTGAACAGACGCGAGCAAGCCGTGCTGCCGTCGCCCGTGATGGCGCCAGCCACACCGCCCACATACTGCGCTGCACCCGAGATGGTGCCATAGTTGTAGCAGTAGTTGAGCAATGCCGTCTCGTTGGCGAGACCCACGATGCCGCCCACGTTGCCCTTAGTGCCCGTGACGGTCGCATAGTTCACGCAGTTAAACACGGTGCCGTTGCAGTTACCCACGAGGCCACCAACCTCGCTGTAGCCCTCGATGGTGCTACCGCTACCAATCTTCAGGTCGTTGATGCGACCATTGCTGCCCATGAAGCCCACCAGACCAACGTTGGTCGACGAGGTCTTGGAGATGCTCAAGTTGCTGATGGTGTGGTTGTTACCATTGAGTGTGGCGTCGAACTGGGTGGTCGTTCCCAGCGCCACGGGATTGAAGGTGATGCCCGTCATGTCGAGGTCGTTGACCACGCTGAACACTTTACCCGTGTAACCCAGTTTCGACTTGCTCACCTGGGTGCTGAGTTTCACCAGGTCGGCTGGTGTAGCGATGAGCCAGGGGTCGTCGCTGGTACCCGAGCCCGAGAGGAAGTTGCCCGTGGCGCCCACGGGGATTTCGCGCTTGTAGCTGTTGTAGGTCGCAATCACGATGTCGCTGCAATAGCTGGCGCTGCCGGTGAAGCGCAGGGCGTTGCTGCCAATGCGGAAGTCATCACCGTCGTCGAGTTTCCACGTCAGGCCGCTCAAGCTGTAGAGGCTGGCGTTGCTGCTCATGTCCACACGGGTCTCGCCGTCGGCAAAGATGACGGGATAGGTGTGCAGCTTCGAGGCACCCTCGTCGGCAAACGCCGTCAAGGTGGGATACAAGCCGGTCGTGTGGGTCCAGCGGTCGCCGCTCCACGTGCCGTTGACGATTTCGCTGGTGGTCTTGCCGCTGATGCCGTCCACCGCACCGATGTCGTAGATGGTGATTTGCTTGTCGTAAACCACATCGGTAAACGTGGTCGACTCGGCGGCGCGGCTACCGGCGATGGCGTCAACATAGTCGACGTTGCTCAGGTACTTAATCACGCCCGTCGACAGGCAGTGGGTCATCGTGGCGTTGTCCCAGGTGTTACCGGCAATGCCGCCCAGCTTGTAGGAAGCGTTCACCATGCCGTTGTTGAGGCACTCGGTGACAACGCCGCGGTTATAAGCCACGATGCCGCCCACGTTGCTACCTTTCGCAAAGTTGGCGGTAATCACGCCACTATTCTGGCAACCGGTGATGGTGCCGTAAGAGGTCTCGGCGATACCGGCAATGCAGCCCGATGTGGCGGTGGCGGTGATAGCGCCCTCGTTGTAGCAGTCGAGCACCGAACCGCCTTTCTCGATTTGAATCACGATGCCTGCGGCATAGCCAGCCGTGGCGGTCACTGCCGCGCGGTTGCGGATGTTCTGCGCCGTACCGCTGAGCGAGTAGCACAGCACGCCGAAGTTCTTCTGCGGCTTCAGCGAGCACGAGGCGTCGAACTGCAGGTTGCTAATCACGCCCTGAGCGTTCACATAGCTGATGAAACCTTGATTCTCGGTACCGCTCACCGCCCAGTTCTTAATCAAGTGGTTGTCACCGTCGAAGTTGCCGTTGAAGGGGTAGTTGGCATCGTTCGATGCGGGAACGAAGGTCGCATCGCTCTCGAGGTCGAGGTCGGCGGTCACCTTAATGTATTCGTCGTCAAAGGTGAGGTGCTGGTCGTTGGTGGCAGCGCTGAAGTTCTTCAGGTCGGTGAAGTTGGTAATCAGGTAGGGGTCGCTCTCGGTTCCCGAGCCGCTGAACAGGTTGGGATAAATCGTTACCACAGCCTGGTGGGTGTAGTCACCCAGCGTCGACTGCACGAGCACGTCCTCGGCAGTGGTGCCGCGGGTCACGGTCACCGTGGTGCCGCTCAGCGATGCCAGCGTGGCACCCGGAAGCGACCAAGCGACGTTGTTGCTGGTGCTCACGGTGAAGTTGCTGGTCACCTTGTTGTGCACGTCGCTGCTCGCCAGCGTAAACGGCGTGGCACACAGGATGGCTTCATTCGTCGGTGCCGACGCCGTCAAGCGGGGATACATGCCAGCGGCAAAGGTCCACACGCTGGCATCAAAGCCGTCGAGCGCGGTGCCCGAGGTCAATTCCTCGGTGGTCTTCACACCCTGCGTGTTCTGGCCCCAGCCGGTCACCTGACGGTCGAAATACACGTTGGTGAGCACATATCCATCGCGGTTGGTGCAGCCATAGTACTCGCAGTGCTCGGTGCGGGCAGCACCGTTGATGTAGAGCGTGCCATAGTTCAAGCAATTGGTCAGCGTCACACCGCTGGTCGCCAAGCAGCGACCCAGCAAGCCGCCCACCATGTCGTAGGTAGGCGCGTAAATCAGGCCTGCATTGTAGCAGTCGGTCATCGTGGCCTTTTGGCCGTAAGCAACGATGCCTGCAGCGCCCTTAATCGACTTGATGGTGCCGCCGTTCCAGCAGCGCGTGGTGGTTGCATTGGCACTGTTAGCCACGATACCGCCCACATAGTCGTCCATACCCGTTGTCACGTCGGTCGAGTCGCGACCGTAGAAGATGTCGACCAGCGTACCCATGTTGTAGCAGTCGTTAATCGCGGTCGCTCCCAGGTTGTAACCCACGATACCAGCCGTGTAGCCGTAGCCCTCGAGGTAGCCATAGTTCGCGCAGTTGTTCACCGAGCCGCCGGTCATCTTGCCGGCGATACCGCCCACCGAACTGCCCTGCATGGCGTAAATCTTGCCATTGAAGGTGCAGTTGTCGATGGCAGCAGTGCCCTCGGCTACCAAGCCACCCAGCGTCAGACTCTTGGCAGTACCCGTGATGGTGAGCGAACTGGTGTTGCCGCTAAACGTGCCCTTGGGGTAATAAACCATGCCGCCAAACGATTTCGCCGTGGTCACCGTGCCGCTAATCGAGCTGTTGGTCACCGAGCCGGTGTTGGTCACCGAGTAGCAGAAACCAGCGATGCTTGTGCCCGAGTTCACCGTCATCGTCATGTTGTTCACATGGCAATTATCGATTTTGCCATAAAGCGTCGACACCACCAGCGAACTGTAGTTGGCGCTCACCGTCATCGTCGGCGAGTCAAAGGTAAGGTTCTTCAACTCACCCGTCTGTGCCATGTAAGCNATNAACGCAAAGTTCGCCGTCAAGCCGCCCAGGGTCGACGACTTCTGCCCCACAATGTTCAAGCCCGAAATCTTGTGCCCATCGCCATCGATGACGCCGGCAAACTGCAAGTTCGACACGCCAATGGGCGTCCAGTCCTTGGTGAGCGTAATGTCGGATGTTAACTTAAAGTACACGCCCTTGGTGGCGGTCTTCGACCCCCACAGGGTGTAGATGCTAAACAGGTCGGACTCGGTCGCAATCTGATAAGGATCGCTCTCGGTTCCCGACCCACCGCTGAACGTTTGTGCCTGCGTCCATAGACACGACACCGCAGCAATGATTAAAAGGATAAGGTTTCTTTTCATAGGCGAAACTGTTAATTAGGTTATGTTTTATTGTAAATCTATTTACTACAATTACGATTTCACTTAAAAATAGCCATTCTATCTTACAAAATCACACCCACAAAGTTACCCATTTTTTCCAATTTTACAAATTTTTCACACCTTTTTATTATCGACCAGCGCAGAGGAATTTTGCACGCAGACCAGCGCAGACCAGCGCGGACCTTTATATTATTTGCTGGAAATTATCTAGTAAATAAAAATTAAAAGTCTGCGCTGGTCTGCGCTGGTCTGCGTGCAAAAGAAACACACGCGAGGATATGCCCCACCCTACTTAATCACCTTGGTCGATGTTGTCGTGCCGTCGCTGTAGCGTTTCACGACGATGTTGAAGCCATCATAGGGCTCAGTGCTGGCTTGGCCGGCGATGTTGTAGTAGGTGACGTCGATGGGCTCGCGGCCGAGCTGGTCGAGGACGTCGTCAAGCGAGGTGGGCTTGCTGCTGGCTGTGACGTTCAGCGGGGAAACGACGAAGCTTTCAACGCCGCTAGCACGGCGCGGAGCACTGCGGCGCGGAGACCAGTCAGGGTCCTCAACGTCGGCTTCAACGTAGGCTCTATTCACGGCCATGAACTCGTAGCAATAGTTGGTCTGCAGCGTGGTGTTGCCATCGGCATCGGTGGGCATACCAAAGTTCCCATCGCCATTGTCATTGAGGCTCCAGTTGAGGGCCAGGTCAGGGGCTTCCAAGGCGTAGCCGTTCACCACGACGCCTTTGTTGAGGCCCTGGGCATCGGAGGTGGGCAAGACGAAGGTCGAGCCGTTCCACATCATCCATTGCAAGTGGGCAACCTCGCAAATCTTCGGGTCCATGAAGAAGAATTCCTTATCGGTCTTCTCGCCCGTTGTCTCGTCGGTCTCCTGACCCGTCAGGTAGTTGTTAAAGAAGTTGGGAACGATATACTGGTTGTATACCGCTGTGGTTGCTGCCGTCTCGCTCTTTTCGGGTTCTGACATGAGCTTAATGGAATAGTCACCCGCGTAGTAGGTTCCCGTAATGGTTCCTGCCTTAATGTAGTCACCAACCTGGAACTTCGTAATCCACTCAGCGTTCGCGGCATCCATCACAGTCAGCGCAACCCAGTTGTTTTGCGTAACTGTGTTGGCTTTCTGCACGCCACACGTATCGAGGTAGTCGGTAGCACCACGCTCGTTTGTGCTGTAGTAGTTACTCTGGGCGAGGTCGCGAGCAAAGAGCATATTCACTTCCACTGTCTCTCCATTTATGGTTTGGGTACCTGAGATAACCCACATCACTTGCAACTCATCGGCTACGGTCACTTGCGTCTCATCGTCGAACTCGGCCTCGATGGTCTTCAGCGTACCACTGGCCTCGTAGTAACCATTGACAACGACCTTTTTGGTCAAGCCATCGGTCTCATCGGTCACCGTGATGGTGCCCGTGGCATCAGCCGTGCCCGTGAACGTCACCGTCACGGTTTGTGGCGATTCCGCACTGCTCGAAATCGACGATGGGCTCACGGTGAAGTTGCTGTTGTCACACGAAATCGCAATATCACCCGTCAAGTCCCAGAACGTTACATCAAACGTCGTCATCGGGTCCTCTTCACCTCTCTTCTTCGTCAACGTCAACGATTCCTCCGACACCTTCAACGTCGGCACCGTCTGCCTCTTATAAAGCCGAATAGTCTGATACTTGGAATAACTGGCGTAGTAGCGGAAACGCATGTTAACAGTGTCATATCTTAACTCATTGCCGAGACCACCTATTTTCGCGTAATCATCATAAATCGAAACGCTGCTTAAACGCGAACTCGGGCACTCTGACGTGCTGGTTTCTAAACCAGAGCCTTGAACTGGCCAGTAAATGTAGTAGCCCGAAGCCGATTGAATTGTGTACATATTATCGGTCTTCGTAATCACGAAGTAATATTTATCGTCAACTTCAATGGTATTGTCACTAATAGTTACCGATTTACAGTTGTTGTCGGCATCGAGTGTCGTCAGCGAGCCATCGAAAATGACGGAACCTGTTTCATAGACAATCAGGTATTTGGCACCACTCTCGAGGTCAGCGGGAACTTCAACTCTCGTGTAAGTGCCGGCCCACAATGGAGTGAGAGCCACAAGGGCCAGCAATAAGGAAAGAACTCGTTTCATAAACGTTGTAATAAGCGTTATTAATTGATTTCGAGGGAATCTATCGCCCTCGCAATTCACTATAAGAAGTTGCAAAATTACACAAAATCACGCAACCACCAAAAAAAATATAATTCGCGCAGACTTACGCAGAGAATAAATCCTCGCGCGGACCAGCGCAGACCAGCGCGGACCTTTTATTTACTAGATTGTTTCCAGCAAATAATATATAAGTCCGCGTGAGGCCCAAAAGCGCGGAACGCGCTTCAACTCAACTCTCAACTCTCGTCTCTCAACTCTCCAATCTCACTGTTTCAAGGTCGTCGGGGACGACGATGGTGCCAGTGAAGTGGGTCGCTGCCTCGGCGGTGTAGGTGAGGCGGCGGGTGCTGAGGTGGGTGTCCTCGGTGTGGTAGAGCACGAGGTGGCGCACGCCCAGCGACTGGGCAATGCGGCCAGCATCGAGAGCGGTGCTGTGGTGCTTCTCGTAGGGGCGGAAGGCGGCGGCGTCGCGCTGCAGGCAGAACGCCTCGCACAGCAGCCAGTCGCAACCCTCGACGTAAGCACGGTTGCGTTCGTTATAGGGCTCATCGCCCAGGCAGTTCAGCCGCTGCCCATCGGGCAAAATGGCTTGGAAGCCATACTGTAGCGTCTTGTCACTGCCTATGTCGTAGAAGGTGACCTGCATGTCGTCGATGGCCATTTGCTCGCCGTCGTGCACCTCGCGCAAGATGATGGTGTCGCCCAGCGCACGGTTGATTTTTGCGGGAATGAGGAGCTGGCACATCGTCTCGAGCGCATGCTTCACCTCGTGGTTACAATAGATGGTAAAGGGCGCGGGATAACGGTTTTTGTGAATCATCGGCGAGATTTTCCGTATCATCCACACTGCCCCCATGATGTGGTCGGTGTGCACGTGGGTGACCACCATGTGCCGCACTTGCTCCACGGGGATGTGAGCGCGGTGCAGCTGGCGGAAGATGCCGTTGCCACCGCCCGCGTCTACCATGAGTCCACCGCCCGGCGTGCGCAGGTAGAAGCACGTGTTGTAACAGCGCGTGCACATGGCGTTCCCCGTGCCCAGCATCACCAGTTGGCAAGGCTGCGTGGCGGAGTCCGCGGTGGGGGTGGATATGGATGCGTTGGTCATTTTTTCATTGCTGGATTAGGATTTCACCTTGGGTAACTCGATGCAGAAGGTGGTGCCGCGCCCGATTTCCGACTCCTTGACGTAGATGCGCCCACCGTGGTACTCCTCGATGATGCGTTTCACCAG
>Ga0065711_1010303_pt1 | contig 10838 bp, 5 predicted proteins | sample Hoacrofraction12_FD_59098 | JGI IMG/M metagenome (GOLD analysis project Ga0065711, IMG submission 59098) | Hoatzin crop microbial communities from Cojedes, Venezuela - Epithelial fraction 12 v2 (version 2) | ecosystem: Host-associated > Birds > Digestive system > Esophagus > Crop | place... | reverse complement strand
TCTTCACTTACAGCTGGAGGGATTTTACCCTCCTGGTCTCCTTCATGCCATTCATCGACTCGGGAGGGGTGAGGAGAGAGGTTGCCAGTGAAGACTGAGGCAAAAAAGTTGTTGAGCACCTCAGCTTTCTCCTCATCTGCTGTTACCAGTTTGCCGGTCTCGCTCATGAGTGGGGGTACGCTTTCTTTGACTATCTTTTTCCGGCTGACATACCCGTAGAAGCCCTTCTTGTTATTTTTCACATCCCTTGCCAAGTTCAGCTCCAGCTGTGCCTTGGCCTTCCTGACCCCATCCCTACACAACCGGGCAGCTTCCCTATATTCTTCCCAGGAAGCCAGTCCCTGCTTCCACTGCCTGTGCAGTTCCCTCTTCTTCCTTAGTTTGACCAGTATCTTTTGCCTCAGCCATGCCGGTCTCTTCCCTTCTCTGCCCGACTTCTTACACTTCGGGATCGAGAGCTCTTGCGCTCTCTGGAATACATCCTTAAAGACCTGCCAGCTCTGTTCTGTTCCCCTGTCCCTGAGGACCGTTTCCCAGGGAGGTCTTCCGACTATCTCCTTGAAGAGCTGGATGTTTGCCCTCCTAAAATTTAGAGTCCTGACTATGCTCTTCGTTATTCCCATTTCCCTCCGTAGCGTTAGTTCCACCAGCGCGTGGAACTAACTCTAAGCCTTTTGTTTTGGGAGATCAAAGTTATTTGTATATCCTCATCTTTGCATAATCTCACCAAAAAAACATTTTCATGGCAATTTTTTTTTTTTTGTTGCTGTTGTTTTTTTTTTTTCTGTTTGGGTTTTTTATTCCAGACAAGTATTTATATTTGAGAGATATTCCAGAAAAGTGTCCCAGTTTTCACACATATGAGAGAGACCAGATCCTCACATACTATATATTGCCATAATTTACTGCAGTTTTACACCAGCTGATAACTGGGTGTGAAATAAATGTGTGTTTGTCTGACATCTTAAACTCAACTTTTCCATTAGCAATAGGGGAACAACTAAAATTTTAACAATTATGTTACCTCTATACTGAAATACATGAAGGAGTATAAGAGTGTGATTACATGAAATCCCACCCTTCTCTTTGTATTTGAGCTACAGCAGAATAAAAAAGTTGGCCATTCTCATGGTTGTTATGTCCCTGTCAGTTAGATCCCTTAGTGTTTGATAGTTGAGGTACTGGCTGAATCTTTGTTCATGCAGCAGTGGTTTAAGAGTTAGGCACAAAGATTTCAAGTTTGTAGTTGGAGGCTCATCCCGGAATATAATACTATAAGAAATAAATGTGTGCAGCCAAAGCTCAATGCACAAGTCTTCTCAGAGAATATAACGAAGGTAAGATATAACAAAATAAGGGTACACAAAGTTTTGAGTGCCCCACAGCAGGGAGCTGCAAACATACTCCAGTGTCAACTATTGTGAGAACAACAACAAGGATGGGAGATATTAGATTTAGGTCATAACTAAAGCAGTACTGCAATATGCCTTCTATGCCTGTTGTATACTCTGTAAATCGTCTTATACACTAAGCATTGTATACAAATGTAAAGATCTTCGAAACAGTGTTTTTTCAGAACTCATGTTAACATTATAAGCAGACTTTAGCACTGTATACTGTAATATTTTATATAATAGGAATAAAATATTTATAATATTTATATAATAGGAAGTTCTAATATGAAAAATTTTTAAGATCATTAAGTAAGCATAAACTTGCTGGCATTTTAAAAAATATATTTATATTAAAAAAAATAAGACTCTGTTACTCTATTGTTGGTATAAGATGAAGTCAACCAAAGTTAAACTGTGCATAAATGGTAAAACCAGGGTTGAGAATCCTGCCTCCAGGTCTGCTGCTCTACTAGATCTGTGAGAGTGTATTATAACTGATTAATTTACAAAAAGAAGGCAGCAGGCTTAACTCCTTTTCACTGTGTAATGTCATTATGTGTGCCAGCAAATTACAGTTTACATAAACTAGAAGTATTGCCCGTATTACACATGAAGGGAGAGATGCAGCAAAAGGATTAAGCTGTAAGATGGCATGATTACAGTCTTTGCCAACACTATTAAACACCTATTTGTTTTATATACAAATTAGACGTTTTGAAATTTTCAGAAACTTTTGTGGTTACCAGGACAATTCAAACTTCGACACATTATCTTTTAGACAGAATTTGCACAATAGTCTCACATGGAGGTGAATCATCGATCTGCCACAGGGAGTCCAAGATATTAATTTAAATGGTTTGAGCTAAGAATCTGATCCATCATCTAATTCACAATCCCTAGACATAATGAAGTTTATGGTCTTCAGTGGGTACTCTGAAATTTACCCACCAGCCATTATGGATACTCTTATCTTTTGCAGCTACCTGCTAGGACACTCAAAGGCATACAGAATCTTTCATATGAATGTGTCCTGCACTGTGAGTCCTGCATATTGGAGGTTTCATGTGACGTGATGGGATGTGACATCCTCAAGATCAACTGCTTTGCATTTACAGCCAGGTTTTCCAAAGGAGATATGGACACCTTGAAACTCAAGTCCAGTTTTTGAATTTAGCTGCAAAATCCCACCAAGAAGTGCATAATAAACTGGGATTACTAAAATGTTCTGGATAGCAGAATAGATGACGGAGAAAGGTATTTTAATAGGCCCCCTCCATCTATCCCAATCTGTGTCTAGAAATCCACATGATATTACTGGAGTTAGAAGGACAGCAAACCAGAAGTGGACTGGTTGTGTTATAACCCAGTGATGGGGGATTTAGCTGTGGAGGGTTGGATGCCAGTACATTTGAAATTCATACCACTGAAAGAAGCTAGAAAAAGTTTTGTGAAAAGGAACTTCAAGTCTTTTATCGTAGTTCTCATAAGGTCTCTATTTAATCTGAGCCTTACGTAATGTTTAATATTTTAAGAAACATTTAGACAAAATATATTAGAGCACTCTACTGTTAGCACTGCTAACACCAGCTGATATAGAAAGTAGTATGATCTTCAGCAGCATTTGTTGAAGACTTCTGAAATATTCTAAGTTTATTGAAAACTGATTGGTGCAGTCACAATGCACTATTAAAGTGCTTATTAAAAGGTTAGATATGCCTAAAAGAATAAAGATTCAGCCTTGTCACAAAATCTGTGGCTGGCATAACAACCACATAAGATCACTCCTAATCCAGGTCCAGGTGACAGCAATTATAAGTGACAGATTTATCCTACAGGAGAAAATAAGTGGATTGACAAGATTAGCAATAACACACAAAGGTTAGCACCTCTAAGAAGTTGCTCTCTTCCCAAAGTTTGCTTAATATTCAGGTCTCCCATCAGATTAATAAAGAAGAATTGATTATGAGAAATGTCTGGGAATGTGCTGAGAGAAAAGGTATATGGGCTACTGAAACTAATCAGGACTCTTTAACACACAGCCCAACACTCCCAAAATAGAAAAGAGAAGATCTAACGCAGGGAGGAACATGGAGATAAAAATGTGGGTTTTTTGATGTAGCTGCAACAGGATAACTCACTTCAGAAGGTCATTTAAACCAACAGAAAACCATCATTAATTTTGCATACATTTGATAAGGTACTAATTTATCTGTGTTAGAAATCATCAAATAAAAGTTAGTAAACTCGTAAGAGATTGGTACTGATAAATATTCTCTGCAGAACCTGGAAGTTCTTCAGGAGCAACATTAAATGTCCTATCAAAATTAGGGTCACAGAGACAAGCAGAAGCATCAGTGATACAGTTCTTTGTGTGAAAAATCAAGAGATGCATGTAGACTCTCAAGGGATACAGTCAATATTCAGATGACCATAGACAATCAACTGTTCCATTTTCAAGGGCTCAAAACAAAATCCATTTTGAAAATCGTTGGGAAACGGTGTCCATACATTAGGCCTTTGAAAAGCTACTTTTCCTTTGGTGGATGCAGAATGGTTCATGTGTAATATTGCAATAAATCCCTAGAACCATTCAGTAATACGCACAAGACTTCCAAGCCAGCCTTCAGAGTGTTATGGGTAGGTGAAATTCTTGCTCTGCTCTGACCAAATCTGTGAGTACTATGCTAATGTTCTTCCTATTGCTACCGTACTATGTTGGTGATTCACCTACCTTTAAAAAAATAAGTAAAAACCTTTACCTCTTTCCCAATTAAACAGTTCAAAGATTTCTGTAAAAAAAAGACCTCTCAGATCATCAGTATTTCCAGAGGAAGAGTTATCTCCCTCCAATTCAAGATGGAGTTAGAAAGAAGACACAGGTGTCACAATGAGCTAGCAATAATCTGCTCGTGCTTTGTTACATGCTCTTCTGTTAAATTCTGCTCTTAGTGGGCATTGCTCTGTGGGGCAGGTTAACACATCTTTGTCATCTTGTTAGACAGCTGAGATGCTAAGAGAAAAAAGCATATAGTGTTCCGGTACAAAAGCTAAAATCTCTGTCGGTTAAGGTGCTTTGTGTTGTGCTGGAAGAAAAGAAATGGAATTATACAGAATCGAAGAAATCTACAATTTTGTCTTTCTGTGTATGCATATTCTGGATATAAACAAGTTTTACGTATAACTACGCTGTAGTGTTTTCGCATGTAAATATAAATCCATCTAAGAGAATTAGGGAATTCTCACAGACATGATGTTCAGATATATTTTTGAAAAATGACAATGCAGTAGCCATTTGAGCTTATTTGTGTAAAATGTTATGTCACTGAAACCATCTGCTTAGAAGCAGATCAGAGGGGAAACATATCTGTGTGACTTTAAATCTTCAGAATGGGCCTTCTGGAATTCAGGATTCATCAACCAGTAACTTGCACTGCTTCCTAAAGTATCTTTAACATACAAAGACTTCTTGGATTATTTTTTTGGTACTAAGATTGTCTTCAACACAATGCATCATCTGTAAACATGCAAATCACTTGGCTTCCAATTAGTTTCCTAAAGAACATGCATGCTAATTAAATATAAAGGCAGACTGGAGTTTTTTAATTAGGATGAATTATAAAAATGTTACTGTTTATGGTGTAGTGTTCTTTATGTTTTATAGTGTAAAAATGCATTGTCATTTCTAAATTACTTCAGACGGTGGTAGCACATTTTATTCATGCTTCTGCACTGCATTAAAACCATAAATGGTTGGTGCTGTCACCAGAATGAGGAAGTTATAAACATTAGTTAAGTTAAAATATAGTAAACTGTGAGACTGTGTGTGTGCACATGCGTGTGAGTGCGAACAGAAAGAGATCAGGCAAAAGATAGCAGCTGTATATTAAAATTATTTTCTTATGTAAATGGGCTATGCCATACTAGATTTATTAAAATGTATTTATGGAACATTAACCGTAATACTCATTTCTGACAATTAAAATAAATGAAAAAATGACCCAAGCTACCAATCATTTCTTGTGCCAAAGGACTGTGGAGTGAATTCTAATCTCTATTATACAAAATTCCATCAAAACCAGTGAGTCATTTGATATTTGAACTTTAGTAATGAAAGGCAAATGTTTAATATGGCCTTGTAACACATTCTGTCACATTATATATACCTAACCATTGCCATTCATAGCGTACCTTTCTCTTTCTGTTATTTTGTACTGTGCACAGGTGCACCCATTTCAACTTGTTAAGCAATGCATGCTATATTCAAAGTAGATTATCTATTAATCGCTTTCTGGCAGTGACCAAAGGAGAAACAAAGGGAAAGGGGGTGGAGTTTGTGGAAAACAAAACTAAACATAACAACCACCTTTTCCCATAATTTGGCAAAATCCATCAATGTAAAGGCCTGCCAGAGTATTCCATGCCACTTAGACTCTATAACAGAGCGGGAGGGAAATTGGTTCAGTAGCCACTCCTTTCACTGTAAGGGGAATAGTGTGAATTGCTGGTAAGAAGTTGGAAGCATTGCCAGACAGTTACCTGCAATGGCTACAACACATTCTTCCAGGGGTATGAAATAGTTTTGTCATGACAATTGCAGAGGAATTGCATAGTCTGATCCAGGGTGGACCTGTGAAGGTAGTCCAAACTAGTTATTGTTTAGGATGAGGAATTGGTTAGATGGTCACTTCCAGGGGGTAGTGGTCAACAGCTCAATGTCCAGATGGAGGTAGGTGTAAGTGATGTCCCTCGGGAGTTCATAACAGGACTAGCAATATTTAACATCTTCATCACTGATATCAACAGTGGGATAGAGTGCACCCTCAGCAAGTTTGCAGAAAACACTATGTTTAGTGGTGTGGTTGCTGCACTTGAGGGATGGGATGCCATCCAGAGGGACCTGGACAAGCTCAAGAAGTGGCCTCTGAACCTCATGAGGTTCAACAAGGCCAAATACAGGGTCCTGCACCTGGTTCAGGGCAACCCCCAGTATCAGTACAGGCTGGGGGATGAAGGGCTTGAGAGCAGCCCTGCCGAGAAGGACTTGGGGATACAGGTGGATGAAAAGTTGGACGTGAGCCACCAATGTGCATTTACAGTCCAGAAAGCCACAGGTATTCTGGGCTGCATCAAAAGAAGTGTGCTCAACAGGATAAGGGAGGTGATTCTGTTCTTCTGCTCCACTCTGCTGAGATCTCACCTGGGGTCCTGCATCCAGCTCTGGAGACCTCAATACAGGAAAGACATGGACCTGTTGGAGAGGGCCACAAAAATGATCAGAGGGATGTAAACCTCTTGTGTAAAGAAAGGCTGAGAGAGTTGGGGCTATTCAGCCTGGTGAAGAGAAGGCTCTGGGGACAGCTTCTATCAGCCTTCCAGTACCTGAAAGGGGCCTACAAGAGAGCTGGAGAGGGACTTTCTACAAAGGGATAAGAATACGGATAAAGGATTTAAACTGAAAGAAGGTAGATTTAGATTAGATATAAGAAAGAAATTCTTTACTATGAGCGTAATTAGAGGGGGATTATAAAAATATGGGGACAGGCTTTTTAGCATGGCCTGTAGTGATAGGACAAGGGGTAAAGGTTTTAAACGACAAAACGGTAGATTTAGACTAGACATGAGGAAGAAATTTTTTACAGTGAGAGAGGTCAAGCACTGGAACAGGTTGCCTAGAGAGGTGGTAGATGCTTCATCCCTGGAAACATTTAAGTTCAGGTGGGATGGGGCTCTGAGCATCTAGGTCTACTAGATGCTCCTGCTAATTGCAAGAGGTTAGACTAGATGACCTCTAAAGTTCTCTTCCAACCCAAACTATTCTTTGATTCTATGATTAAGTAGAAGTAAGTGGGTTTTAAGCATAAATAACTGGCTTATGCATTTAGGATAGGAGCTCATGATGTGCTGTATTACTTTTCCATTCTGCCATTTATATCCTGCCTCTTTTGTTCTAATCTGTTACAGTGAATCTCAGAAAGCACATACACTGAAAAGTTATCACTGAACTATACTGTATATTTCTTCAGTGATGACTTCCCCTGTAGCCTGTTCATTTTATTTTTCTTACTGGAGTCCTTTGGTTCTTGCTATATTGTCATCATTGCTTCCATACTTCCCTTAGCGCCTCTGATAGGACTCTGCAACCAATTCAGATTCCTAATCTCCATCTTCGATCTTTTTCCAGGGCTGTTCCACATGTTTCCCCTAAAGGTCTTTGACAGAAATAGAGACCGACAGTTTCTCCTTCCTCATGCAACAGACCTCTACCTTCTGATGGCAGCGTGCTCATGCTGTTTGTGCTGGAGCTCAATCTTCTCAGCTGTCTGTCCCAAACATGAAGATGATTCTTCCAGAAGGTGCTCTCATATATCTCACTGTTTTCTGGCCTATACAAAATGCTTTTCTCTTTGATCTTGCCCTTTCTCTAATAGCAATCTATATATACAAAACTAAAACCCCAGAAAACATGCTGCAGCAAGCCATACGATGGTATGCTGCCATGCAGTTATCCTCTGGGGCTGGAGATAAGAGAGGAACCAACATATGACAGATGTGACATTGCTTATTGGAAGATTCTCAGACAGACTACTGATGAATACTATCTAAATCTGTATAGAAAAGAGGGAGTAATCCTGGACTTTAACTAATCTCTTTTTTCATCTTCTCATTAATTACTCTGTACAAACTTTAACATTATTATTTTAAACCTGGTATTCAAAACCAAGCTGAACAACTGAAGAAAAGTACAAGGATTAAGAGCTGCTTTTGTTTTCAGTGAACTTTCACCCTGTTATGCTAGTCACTCTCTTTGTGACTATTACATTTAGATATTTATAATATTTTCAGTTCAGTGTGTAATAGCAAGTGCTTGTTTGAAATCCAACAGGTCAATAAACCAGAAGAGACTACTCAAAGGTGTAAATGAAAGGGACAGAGGAGTGGAGAGACGATCAGAGACTATGAAATGGCATGCTCATATTACCAAGGTCTCAATTACCAGGGCACGCTCAAATTACCAGACCTCAATTAACAAGGGTCTTCCTTCTTACCCTTAGAAACAAGAAATTCCTGAGGATGAATGCCTTTCACTATGATAATTTTACTCCATTTAAAAAACTATTATCAAATTCTTGATGTCACAGCCTAAAAAGAACCCAGAACATAAGGTACCACAGGAACACAAAGGTGGGCATGGAAACCGAAAGTTCCCAGAAAGAGCCTCCTACTCAGAGACAGAGACCAGGAGGGGAGACAGGAGTGCAGATGCTGTTGCAAAGTGCCAAGTAAGATAGGATGAAAGTGGTCTTATTGTTTTGTTGCTGTTTATTTTCCAGTCCTGAAGATGTGGAGGATGGGCCACCAGTAGGGAGCCAGTCAGGCGCTCCTGTGGTGCTGTTGGTGCAATCTCACGTAAGAGAGCCTGGATGTGCTGGGGTGCTGCCAGGTCACCCTTGTGGAAGGTGCACTTACTGCCATCAATGAGTCTTCTCTGGGACGATCCGCCTCCATGGACTCCATGCTGTTGTCTGGTGGATTAACAGTCGTTGGCCCCATGCCGTGCTTTGGTGGATTGACGTCCATGGGCTCCACATTGTCTTTTGGTGGGCTGACATACCTGGGCCTCACACCAAGTCTCAGCAGATAGACATGCCATGTCCTTGTGTTGTTCCCTTGTGTGCCCACAGCCGTGTGCTGCACACCATTGATTGCATGAACTTGGGCAATTGCTCTCATGTCATGAGGGGCAATGTTCCTCCACTGCTGTCTCTGCTTCCTCCTCCTGGGAGGTGCCTTGCTCCTCTTTGGTTGCAGGAAGCAGCTCTGTGGTGTCCCATGTCAAGGTGTGCAGCCCTCACCCCTGAGAGAAGTCTCCTCCAGAGGCTGAGGACTTGTTCCTTCTTCCTAATGGCCTTGTCAATGCCCCCATCCCTGGCCAGGGATCCCAGGTGCTTGGCTTCCTTGCCCTTTAACTCCAAGCTGCTGGCCCTGTTATCCCAGCACCGCAGTAGCCAGGTGACAAAGTGCTCGCCTGGGTAGCGGCTGAAATCTTTCCGCATGTCTCGCAGCTCGCCCAGGGACAGGGACGGGGTGATGATCTCTGTCTCTATCTCTCGCGATGACCCTGGCTCATCATCATCCCTCCAAGAGCGATCTGCTTTCTTTGCGTCTTTCTTTAGTTTTACAGGGGCGACTGCTAGCGGCACATGTTGGTCATTGGGCTCAGCCACGCTGCCTGCTGCTGGAGCTGCGGCTGGAGCAGCTGCTGTGCCTGCCAGGGAAACCGAGGCAGACCCTGCAGCTGTGGCAGCGGCGGTGCCAGTCTGGGGGGCTGTGACTGCCTGCTGGGCTGGAGGAGCTGCAGGGCTGGCTAGGGCAGCGCCTGCCGCTTCGCTTCTCCCCCTTTCCCCTTTAAGGCACTGAACAGTGTTGAACAGGGCTCGGTAGGCATGGGCTAGACCCCAGCACATTGTGGTGATCTGTGTCTCTCTGGAGTTCCCAGGGTGGCAGCACACTTTTTGCAGATATTTTACTAGTTTGTCCGGATCCTGCATTTGTTCAGGGGTGAGTTTCAAAAACACCGGGGGTGCCCGCTGCCCTAGGTACTTGCCCATGCTGTCCCACGCATCCAGCCACTCATAGCTATCCAGCCCCGGGGCAGGTCTCTGCACGATGTTCTTAACGACTTGTTTAGCCCTAAACAAAACCCAAAACCCATTCAGGAGGCATAACAAAAGGATAGTGTTGCCCTGAGCATCCCACGGGTACTCGAAATTCTCAAAAGCCGTTAGGACTGGCCTGAAGGAGAGAGGAGGGGCGAAAGAGTGGGGGAAGGTATCCCCTTCGGTTTTCCCCACAGGCTGGGTTTGATTACTATCAAATTCTAAGACATAGGATCCGAGGTACGGAAATGACCGCAGTGCTGCATGCAAATACAAACCTAATTTCATGCACATTGATGTTATCATGTCATAAGTCGATAACGTACAGTAGAACAAAATTATCATCCTGATCTTTTTCCCCGCGATGATCAACAGCATGGCATTGAATACATACTGCAAATAAGGATTCAAAAACCGCAACCATCTGATCAAAGACAGAAACATTTTTACCGGCGACTATTTAACACAGAAAAATGCGTATAACAAAATTTAACAAAATGTAGGAAAGCAGTTTTAACACCCGCTGCTCAGCCCTGCCATTATCCCTGCCCCACGCTTGGGCGCCAATTTAATGTCTTGGTTTCGGCTGCCGCCGGCAACAAAAGCGCCACGCGGCTGCCCCTCCCCCCGCTGGCGTGCGGAGGAGAATGGAAAGAAAGAGGCAGAAACCGGTGGGTCAGGATAAGGGCAGTTTAACAGAACAGCAAACAGAGGGAAACAGGAACAACAACGGTACAAATAAGGAGAAAACACAACAACGAACCGTACGACCCAGACAGCCGCTCTC
>Ga0065711_1050438_pt1 | contig 10839 bp, 6 predicted proteins | sample Hoacrofraction12_FD_59098 | JGI IMG/M metagenome (GOLD analysis project Ga0065711, IMG submission 59098) | Hoatzin crop microbial communities from Cojedes, Venezuela - Epithelial fraction 12 v2 (version 2) | ecosystem: Host-associated > Birds > Digestive system > Esophagus > Crop | place... | reverse complement strand
AAAGGAAAAAAAAAAAAAAAAAAAAATCAAAAGGGGGGCAAAAACACAACACAGCCCAGTTGGACTAGCAGTGCCTGCACACTGGTGGACTTCAAGATGTGGCATTTTGCAAACAGTATGTGGAAAGTAATTATCAAGGCTGGAGGCTGTCCCAGAGTTGTTATCACACTTGCTTCTACCAGGAGGGTGATGGATCTTGGATCAGGATTGCCTCCAAGGGTCAGGGTCTCGGTTTTATATCTCATTCTGAGGACATCAGCCCTGTTTACTCCTGTGCTGCTGCAAAGGCCAGTGCAGAGAGTTCAGAACAAGCTGCACGAGCATCGCTCTCTCCTAGGACTGGCCACTATCACTGACAGATAGCCCTAATGCAGATTTTGGCAGCTGCTGCTCCCATGGCCTTAAGTCAACAAGCAGGAGACCCACAGTTGGGCTGCCAGCTCCCTCTTCAGACTGCTGAGTGCTTCCTCTGTCTCCCCACAGCATCCCACACAGCACGGGCTCTGGCAGACGGAAAGATCACAAGCCAGCAAAGAAAGCCAGGAGCACCAACAACAAAACATGGACCAGAAAAACACCCAGGGCACTCATGGTGGTGAGAAACAGAGTAGAAGAAATCTGCATACTCCAGCCACAAAAACACACTCTGTTCGACCCTCTTGTCGGAGTCCATCTGATTTCTGGTTGCGGTTGCCTTTCTCTTGAGCTCTGCCTATGGCTGCTTCCTGCCAGCCCCCTGATGCAGAGCCCTGCTCACAACCAGCCTGCAATGTTATTTTATACCTTCTCAGGGAGGTGTTCCTTGAGCTGTGTCTTTGGCTTTCAGTTGCTCTTGTGGAAAAACCTTGGCTCTCCTACTGCCATCATTTCGAGGACAGCTTCAAAATCATACTGCACCCTGGTTCTGCTGGAAGTCTCACAGCTGGGCGATGATATTCCCAGTACTGTGTAGCATACAAGATGTGACACGTTCCCAGCACCAGGTGGGAGCGCTTCAAGTTACATTCAGCAAAGGCTTATACATTTTTGCACATTGTGTCTTTAGCAGCCCCGGGATCAGGAGGCAAGATCCCATGGATACAGGAGGGAGTAATTTCTTCAGAAGACATGAATCCCAGTGACACAAGAAAGCACATCTTTTGCTTAGGGAAGAAAAACTAACAAACACAAGGGCTGTGCTTCACCTGTAGACATGTTACCTCTTCAACAACAGGGCAGTGGAAAACAACTGACCTTAAAAATGCTGTTGCATGACGAAGACATCTTGTGATGACACCTTTTGGTGCAAATACTCTCTCTACAGCTGGAGCAGCCAGTAAAGTCTCAGGCAAACCTCTGTGTGACAAAGTCTGGCAAGAAATTTTCATCTCAGCACAGGTGTTTTTTTTTTTCATCCCTGTATATAAAGGGATATCACAACTTGACTTGTTTCTGTAAATAACTATTTGAGGATTAAAAATAACAGGGATAGACATGCAACATTTGTCCATTTCCACACCAGCATTTTACCTCTGCTTATTCAGTCAGATCAAAATTGCTTGCTAGCGAATTTTAATAACCCAATGCATAAAACCCAAGCTCTTCCATCAGGCTACAAGAACCGCATGAGAAATACAGTGAGGTGCTCAAACACAGAACAAGCATTGCAAAGCTGACTGATGGCCATAAATGTGTAACACTTCTGTATCTTACGGTTAGGATTTTTTCTTTTCTAAAAATTAAACTAAACCTGCATATCCTGCATTGCCTTCTCTTCCTCACTTGTGGGTTTTTGCTGTTATTCAGTGCCAGATTTAGGACTAATGAACCACATCAGCTAACCTAACCAAACCAGGGAAAGAACTTCCAGTACTGTTGAGTCATGCCTAACTCCATCCCCACTGAAATTCAGGGCAGCACCACCATTCACTTCAGTAGCTGTAGCATGCCTGGCCTCTTCTGTACACCTGAGATCCGCCACTTCACTGCACACACAGACAGTGGTAGAAGATTCTCTCCTGATTCAACATCAGGGCTCAGACCAGAAATGCAGCCGATAATTTCATAGTACCTGGTACCGCAACACTTGTTTTGCATTATCATTAGATAACACCAAGTTTTAGGATGTATTTCATTAAAATGCCATGTCTGCCCTCAGAAAGATGTCACGCACTGCATTGGTGGGAAGGCCAGGGTCAACATGCAGAATTATTAGATCTAGATTAGATATCAAGTCTCTAGTACACATCTCTAATTCTGTCACCCTCCACTGCAACCTCAGAGATCCCTTCCTCCACAGCAGAGACGTGAGGAGCAGTAATACAGCACTTAATCCACATCATCCTACCAAAAAAGCTTCATTTCCTGACCTGCAACTAGATTTACTCAGGAGAGCAAAATTTTCCACCTTAGTCCCTAAATTGCTGCCAAGAAGAAATGTTCAATTAGTGCTCTGGCTCCAGGGTCTCAGGGAAGGAGACACTTCTGTGCTAGCAGAGTCCATTGGCCAACTCACTGTTTGCTGAGCCCTGCTAACTATCAAAGGCTGGCATGAAAAGCACCTTGGGCTGGATTCAAACTAGGAACTGAGAATTAAAAAGCATTGGTGTGCAGGAGCACCAGTTCCCTGAACTGCCCACCGTACAGTGCATGCCAGCTCTCACAGGGAGCTGTGCACTCCTGTGAAGACCGAATGTGTGAGGTCTCAGGCCAGAAGGGGGTTCATATAAAATTAGATCTACACATTCTCTGAGCTACTCTAAATCAAACCAATAAAGAGAGAGATAAGAGGAAGCACATCAAAGGCAAAGGGGAATCAGAGTATTAGAGCTGCAGAAAAGACGAGTTCAGACAAGGCCCTTCTGCCCCTCTGTACCGTGGTGGAAGAGCTCCAGAAGCCACCTGTCACATCTTCTTGGCCCTGCCATCACCAGCTCATGAAATCCAGGCTGTCTCTGCCTGCGCATGCGTTTTCAGGAATGTTCCCCAGAGTCAGCGCTTTTGGCTGAGTATACAAAAGACTTTATTCCAGTTGGAACAGCAGAAACGTTCACATTGACAACTGCAGCCAGTGTGACATAAATCAAGCCAATAGCACAATGGAAATCACGGCTGACAGCAAGTACTCCCACAAATGCTAAAATTCCCCTAGGAAGCAAATAGATTCCCTGAACTCACCAGCAACTGAAGATTGCCTTAAGATGCCAAATAGTTGATATATATTTTTAGATCAAAAGAGAAAGCTTGAAGATGTTCTGCTTTTTCTGAAATTTTTGATGCTTATGTGTAGCCTCTCTCAGCTCAGCTCAGCCGAATCCTGTGTCATCATAAAACCACGGGCAGATTTCACTTCTCTGCCTGACCTCACTGCTGTCCTCAATCTGCACACCCGCTAGGGCTCTGGTGGTTTTTAAGTGCTCTATAAATGCCAAGAAAGAATTAATGCCAATTTTGGTTTTTTTTCAAGGACAGAGCAAAGCAACAGTGCGGTTAAGCCATCAGCACAGCACTCCAGAGCCCTGCATTTAGCAGGCAGCTCTGCCTCAAGGAAGCAGGATCAGTTATTTAGCACCCCAGCCCGTCACTGGCCAAAGCTTGCCCTCTATACAGCTAGGTACATGATGGAATGGCTTCATCTCGCTGTTCACGTTGTGTGCACTGGCAAGACCACCCAAATCACAGAGCCAGGGAACAGCAGCTTCTCGGCTTTTAGAAACAAAGACTTGGCGTGCTACATACTTGTGATTCAGACAAACTGAAAGCTTCTGCCTTTCATGATCTCTAGGCATGGGGGACAGGAAAGGAGTAGGGCTCAGCAGGGAGCAATCCCCTTCTGAACTGCTGGGCATCCAGGCACGATTCCCTGGGCAGGCAGCAGCACCTTTGTCCCAGCTCCCTGCTGAATGGGATTCATTGCACAGGACAGACCCTGCTCTGACCCAGTGCCCTCCCAGGTCAGCCAGTGGCTGCCAAAGCAGAGCTCTGATAGTTTTGACTTCTCAGGACTTCCGACTCTGGACTCTGTATCACTGCATCTTGCCCAGACGCTTTGTGCCTGCTTCACTTGTACGCTGTCATCTCCCACACCTTTTCCTACCCTTTCTAAAACCAAACAGAGCTCATAGAAAAACCTGCTGCAAAAAATGGCCTGTCCCAGTTCTCTCTCCTTCTGGCAGTTTCAGCCTCAGAGCTGGGCTGCAAGCACTACACCTCATCAAAATTAGAAGGCACAAGCATCTTGCATCCAGCTGAACATGCAGCAGGCAGGTCAGTTACCCAGAGTTGTCACGTTAGAGGATGGTGCCAGGGGACCTCTGTCTCCAGCACAGCAGGTAGGCTGATGCTGTCCAGAGACACTCAACGGATGATTGCTCACCGTGCTCCCTGAATGACTGCTCACTGCGCCCAAACAGCCCTAGCTCTGCTTGCACTGTGAGCTCTGGCACAGGGAGAAGGCGCACACACCAGGTCTCCACCTACCCAGCAAGACATTCTTCATACTTCCCACACACACTTCCCCACCACCACCTGTGTATATACCACGTAAGGAAGCCGGCTTTCATGCGCCTGCTGAATAGTGGCCAGGCAGTTTTCAGCCAACTCCAGCACACAAGTCTATCCCTCTGCACCAAAGGTAGGAGACAAAGCCAATGGAAAACAAGGAGAACCTTTTTATGGCTCCTGTAAGGAGGTCTGGCCACACTTGCATGCTGGCTCAGGCAGCAGGGGAAGGAGCAGCTCAGAATGAGAATTATCATCTAGGACCACCATTACAACTGATCACTTCAGCTGACTGGAAACATCCTATTTTCTACACCTACAGCCAAATGCATTCTGGAAAGAAGTTATAACCTCATAGCACTGGCCAAAAAAGTTATTAAAAGGTAAACCCCCTTTTTATACCCTCAATCCCCTATAAAATGCAGAGTCTCTGACATTTTCATAAGACATGCTGCCATTTCCAACCTGCACTGTTAACCAACGCCCACACATTTTCCTTCTCCAGTGTCCTGGTAGTGGCCCTGCCTGAAGGATCACCCAAAGAAAGCAACAGGCACCAAGCAGGAGCCCAGGACTGCTCTCCCTCCACCCCACTGCCGCCAGGAGTCAAAGAACCTATTTCCAGTCTTTCCCATCAGGACCTGCTTTTGCTGCTCTGCCCAAGCACTTCTCTACATGAGCTGCAGCCCTTCTGCATCCCAACTGCTCCCCCTCCATTTATGAGGAACATTAAATAAACCTCAGAAACACATTGTCTCACCCTGGCCTCCAGCTTCTCACCACGCTCTTGGGTGTCCAGAAGGGCAGAGCGAGTCTGTATGTCCACTCCAGCCCTGGACTGCAGCAACTGCTGGTCAGAGCAGCACAAACCCCTTCCAGGTGCCTTCTCCCTTGCTTTTGAAATGCCACCTAAGGGCCTGGGAAGAAGTCCCTTCACAGATCCAGCTGTGTGGCCATGATAGGAGACATCCTGTGAACTACTCCAGATGCACAGGGCAGGGTAGCATCAGCCAAACACTGCAGCCCCTTCCATTGATACAGCAGGATCCCACAGGCACAGAAGGCATTACAGTGAGACTGGGTTGGAGAGGATATGAAACACTCAGAAATACAAAGTCAGCCAAAGAACCAGGCAAAGAAACAGTCCAGTCAAGAAGAGCTCCCTCATTTGCCAAGGCCATGTTATTTTATTCTGAGTCACACAGAACACCATCTGAGAAGCCAGTGGCCAAAAATGGGTCAAGAAAGATCCTCATTTCAGTGTCCCTCCAGAAATCCCCATCCTCCTGGTGCTGAGGTCCCTCCACAAGAGAGATGGCATGCAGGATTGCTGACACCAGCATCTGACAAATAGCTCTCCACTCTTTTTCATATCAGCCTTGCTTTACTTAGCACAGTAATTGTTAATGGTTCAGCTCTCCAGTGGGGCAGCACATTTCATTGTTGGCCTACATGGTAAAAATAAAATCTGATTGCAAGAAATTGCCTGGCTTCAATTATAACATCAGTGTTAATTACAAGTGCAATTGTAATTGCAAGGAGAGAAAGTGGAGTGGCAGTGATAAGGATGCATACTAAGTTCTGGTGGGCGAGCCGTCATTTTCCAGCCCATCGCTCCGAGGGGAGAGAGCAATGCTTTTGCATCCTTGATAGCAGTTGCAGCAATCCCAGACAAATAGGTCTGCATGGCTCACACTGCTTCTGCCTGGCAGCATCTCCTGGAGAAGAGGTATCTGATCTGCTTCAGCCCCTTGAGACTTCCTCTGACACTGACACAACTCTGACTGATGTGCTCCCTCTACTTGGAACAAAGTCCGTCTCGACTCATCCACAGAAACTCCTCAGAGCCTGTATACTGCCATCGCCACCTCCACATGCAACCAAAGACAAAAAGCTAGAGCCACAAATCTCTGTTGCCTCCCTAGAGCCTGCCTGTACCAGCTCAGAGGCTGGTGGGCCAGGGCTGGAGAAGGCATCTCATGCTTCTGCAGCCCTTGGCTGGGCTTCTGTGTTTGTCACAGCCAGCTCTGGGGGTGCCAACAAAACTCTCCTGCTCTTTCCTTCATGGGGCTGCTTCAGAGGGATGCTTCTCCCAACGCCTCAATGTCAGGGGCAGCCCCGGAAGTCAGCAATCCCTGTCAAATTCAGTAGGAGTATAGACAGGGATTTCTACTTTTGCTGGATCCAGCAAATCTCTGTCTTCATTGTACAATCAAAGGGAAAGAGTATTTGAGGTTCTTCTGGTTTGCCTGGAGCACAGCTCAGAGCAGCCAAGGGCCCAGCAGTGCTTTGTGCCAGGTGAACACCCCAGTGTCTAAACATGAACAGCTTCAGTACTCACTCACTCATTCATGCTGCAAGAACTCGGTATGGGTGCCTTGAACCCACCTCCTGAGAACAACAGGACCAAAGGGCCATCATTTACATCCAGAGTTCAGCACACACATATACATTAGATTTTTTTTCTCCATTCCTTCATCGCATTCACAGTGACCACGTGACATGCAGCATGCGAAACAGAGGGAAACAAAACAGAGCACCACCAAGGCACTGGGGATGAAATCAAGACAGGGAACAAAAATACATACTTCCAGCTGAACATTGTGAAGTTCACAGACAAGACCTCAAGGAATGACCTCCAGCAACAGTTAAAACAAGAGACAAGTGAAGGCTGGGGAAGGGAAAACATCTGATGGGCAGAAGCATCCTCTAGAGTAGAGCATCTCAGAGTGGGATCTGGAACAGGCCCAGGACCACTCTCATGTCTGTGAATTGCTAGGTGGAGGGCGTGTTCCCCAGCTCTACAGCTAACACAGAGCTCTAACCACTCCCAGATGTGAAAGGCTAGGGAACAGCAGGTTACAGCCACCCCCAGCTCTACAGCACTTGTCATGTTTCAGGAAAGAAGTACTGTTCAAGAAAAGGCTCTGTTCCCCTCAGAGATGATGGGAGTTCAGCTTTTGATGCTAGAGGGAAGGAACAAACCAAGAACTTGTCTATTAAGAGACAACTGTAAAACAACACATTCAAATCGGGCAGGGGAGGAAAAGCCAGTCCAAACCCACTCTGAAGATAAGCAGGGCTATTCCCCGGTGCTGATGTGCACTTCAGAGATGCAGTTCCCATTCTCAAGGTCCACCTGCTCTCTGCTCATCTAGTGGACCAGCTGCTGTCTTGAACTGCTGAAAGCACAGCGGAGCTAGGGGCTGATGGACAACAAGGCTGGCCTCCTGTAGAGCTGCTCACTGCTCATGGCCGGGACCATTCTGTTAGCTGGCAAACAGATCTCTCCTGGGAGTAAGGCACGGTAAGGTCCTTCTGTTCATTAAGCCCCTCACGCCAAGGCAGCCGCAGATACCTCCGCAGAGGTATCTAAGAGGAAAACATTCACTACCTGTCTCCTGACCCAAAACCTTGCCTGTAGAAGCCACCTGAGCATAACCATTTTGCAGGACCTGGAGGGTGCTCCTACCAGAGTGGCAGCAGGAGTGACAAATGTCTCCACTTTGTATCTGTGAAATGGAGATAATATTTCCACTCTCCTTCACCCACAGAGGTCTTGGAGGTACTGAGTGGAACTTCCTCAGAGCTAGGATTTTAATTTACAGCCATTTGTGCAGAGTTTCTAACACTGTGCATAGAAATGGTTCACAACTAAAACCAGTTAATAACCAAAAAGCCAGTAGATGGCACTCAAGAATATGCAAGACTTCCGAAATGTGCAAGACCAATAAAACTTGCTTCTGCAGTGCACAACAGCAACACGTGCCTCATTACATAGGCACACTACCAGAAGGGCTGAGAAAGAAGTGATGATCTCAGTGGTGTCCTCCAGGCACCACAGTAACCCGAAGTGCTAGACCACAATTGCTTTAATCTCTCTTATTGAGTAAGAGACCCAGGCAGCAGGCTTTGGATCCAGACCTGTGTCGGTGAGCAGCCTGCGTTTTGGCTAGGATGCAGCCGAGCAGCACTGCTGCTCTGTCTGTGCTCTCAGACAGACAGCACTCAAGCGCAGTGGAAAGCTGCGGGTAAGCATGGCACGGGGCCCGCCATGGCCGAACACAATCAGTCTGGCATTCTCAAGAGCACTAAAACGCCTCCTAAACACTGCTGGAATAACAGCAACAAGCCTCCCCTTCCATATGAGCACCATTAGAGCAAGGCCATGCTCTTCCCCGATCCCAGGCTCTGGCAAGGCATATCAGCATGTGAACTGATATCCGCTCGGCTGTCAGGCAGCATTGCAAAACACATCCAGATGATACAGGTGTTCTGGGTAGCCAGGCCTGTGCCAGTTTTTAAAGTTGTCAGTACCAGTAACACTCAGCAGTCTGAAAGAAAAGGCTTTACAGCAGAGAGAGTCTCTCGGAGCGACCTCGGGGACAGGTCTCCAGCATGACAGCAAGCTACCTTTGTCTGACATATTCTGCAGGAGACCCCGTATTTTCACCTTGCCCACCATCCCAGAGGGGAGCAGACCCCACAGCAGCCAGCTGCAAGAGCGGAACACAGTATCCAGCTGGCCAGGACAGCTGGAGCCAAGGTACTCTCCTCCTGCTGTGAAGCCCCTGTGAAAACCATCCAGCAAACTCCTGTAAAAACCTTATGGTCTGTTTTAGGGTGGCTGTTAAAAATAACGATGTTGAGAAACAGGAGGCTCTCGGTTTCAGAAAGAAAGGCATTAAGTTGTAAAGCTGTTAAGACCTGTTTGTTATTTAGCATCTGTTTAATTTCAACTAGGAAAAAATACCTTGGAGGATGGAGGACTGAAATTGGTCCTTTGGCTCCAGCCTTACAGTTCTGTAAATAAGACATAGCGAAATCAGAGACAATTTTAACTCGTCTTCTTGGAAAAGTGAATCACATAAAAAGAAAGCCCACCTGCCCGCATGCTACAGGATCTAAAAGGGTTGAAAGCAGAACACAGGCTGTGCGTTCTGGCCGTGCAGCTCCCGCAGACTCTCCTGGCCCCCCCAACCATGAAGCTATGGCCAAGATCAACTATGAAATCAGCGTGAACACAACCAGGAACAGGGAGGGGAGAGGAGCAGTGCTCACAGAAAGAAATTAAGGAAAACACAACCCACTCCCCAAACCTCTTCTGGTCCTGAGTGAGCCAGGTAACGGTTTGTGCAAACCGCGCAGCCAGTCAAATGCCAGGGACCCAGAAACATTTTCCCAATTAAGAACCTCTAAAGGAGATGGTAATTGACAGAAGGGTTCATTTCCCAACTGCAAACAGCAATGGCATCTATTTCTAATGGTTTAAGACAACTGAGTATCAAAAGCTAAACCAGTGAAAAACAGATCTAGGAATTCCTCAAACAGAAGAAAAAACCCTCATTTCTAAAGCATTTGACTGGGGCTTTTTGGGTCACCCCAACACTACTGATGGCAGCCTAACAACATGAATTCCCTTAGGTCCCTGCAGCAGAGCCCCTTCTTTCCTCTATTTGTACAAAAAAAGTCCCAGGCCCTTACATTCCCCATTCACTCAAAAGCTCCCCAAAGCATGTCTTTTACCCCAAGAAACTGCACCTGCTGTAAGCAGCACTCAAGCTTTTCTCCTCTTGGCCGCCCACGTTTACATGACTCGATACACAGTTCTGCCTGGTGAAGGATGATGCTGACATTCACCATCTATTAGCCTCAGAAACCCTGAGAAACCTTGCATGATACTGCAGCGCTTCTGGGCAGCTCCTCCCCCAGCATTGTTCTGTTGTGGAGAGAAGAGGACCTCACCACAGGATGGAAGTAAAGATGATACATTTCACAATCTCTTTCTCAAACCAAATCCTCAGCCTTTCATGGCTAGCAAGATGACAGACACAGCAAGCCACCTCACCTCGGAAAGCACAGCTGGGCTTATGCTCTCCTTGCCAGCATCCTGCAGCTCTTCGTGGACTTCCCTAACGAGATGAGGTACCACCTTCCCCAGGAGACAAAGGACGGGGTGATTTTCCACTCCCAGTTGGAGCAGAAAGAAGTGGGTGTTCGTAAGTAACAAGAGGAGGCAGCAAAGGGAAGACAAACCGTTCTCTATCAGACTGTTAAACCGAAATATCAGGTGCAGGGCTTTTTTTCAGATAAAAAAAACTGATAAATGTAACCTGGGGGAGAGTGACTCCCGTTTCTACAGCAACCACGGGCCCGACGCGGCGCTGGCAGCGGCACCCCGGGAGCGGCCGGGATGGGGGACCGGGAATAAAAGCGGCGGCTGCGGGGCAGCGCTGGGACCTCCGCCCTCCCCCGGCTCACCAAACGCGGCGGAGCGACAGCACGAACAGACGCGGGGGGACGAACACACCGAACATGAGACGCGGCCGGCACCCCCGGCCCCGGAGGACCCGCGGCGGA
>Ga0065711_1050437_pt1 | contig 10840 bp, 8 predicted proteins | sample Hoacrofraction12_FD_59098 | JGI IMG/M metagenome (GOLD analysis project Ga0065711, IMG submission 59098) | Hoatzin crop microbial communities from Cojedes, Venezuela - Epithelial fraction 12 v2 (version 2) | ecosystem: Host-associated > Birds > Digestive system > Esophagus > Crop | place... | reverse complement strand
GGCTCAGTTTTGGGTCCGGTCTTGTTTAACATCTTTATCAATGATCTGGATGAGGAGATTGAGTGCTCCCTCAGTAAGTTTGCAGATGACACCAAGCTGGGTGGGAGTGTGGATCTGCTCGAGGGTAGGAAGGCTCTGCAGAGGGATGTGGACAGACTGGATTGATGGGCCGAGGCCAACTGTATGAGGTTCAACAAGGCCAAGTGCTGGGTCCTGCACTTCGGTCACAACAACCCCATGCAACACTACAGGCTTGGGGAGGAGTGGCTGGAAAGCTGCCCAGCAGAAAAGGACCTTGGGGTGTTGGTCGACAGTCAGCTGAGCATGAGCCAGCAATGTGCCCAGGTGGCCAAGAAGGCCAACGGCACCCTGGCTTGTATCAGGAATAGTGTGGCCAGCAGGAGCAGGGAGGTGATCACACCCCTGTACTCGGTACTGATGAGGCTGCACCTGGAGTGCTGTGTTCAGTTTTGGGCCCCTCACCACAAAAAAGACGTTGAGATGCTGGAGTGCATCCAGAGAAGGGCAATGAGGCTGGTGAAGGGTCTAGAGAACAAGTCATACAAGGAGCAACTGAAGGAACTGGGGCTGTTTAGTCAGGAGAAGAGGAGGCTGAGGGCGGACCTTACTGCTCTCTACAGCTACCTGAAAGGAGGTTGTAGTGAGGCAGATGTTGGTCTCTTCTCCCAGGTAACTAGCGATAGGATGAGAGGCAATGGCCTCAAGTTGTGTCAGGTGAGGTTTAGATTAGATATTAGGAAAAAATTTTTTACTGAAAGAGTGGTCAGACATTGGAATAGGCTGCCCAGGGTGATGGTTGAATCACCATCCCTGGAGGTGTTTAAAAAAATGTGTAGATGTGGCACTTCAGGATATGGTTTAGTAGGAATGGTGGTGTTGGGTGGATGGTTGGACTTGATCATCTTAGAGGTCTTTTCCAACCTAGGATTCTATGATCTTGAGGATTTTCCTTTAGTATGTGGATTCTTTCCATTATCAGTAAGAAACACTGAGAAGCAGCTCTTGTGAAGAGCACGCAACTGCTCCAGCCTGCCCTAGGAAATCCTCCCAGGATGAAGATAATTTGGAGTAGAGTGCATGAGAAAAACAACACCCCAAGACCTATTAATGTTACAAAAATTGGCTCAGTGCAGAGACAAGAAAAAATAATAACGTGCTGCATGGCTATTGGTAATATGCTTAGCTTTTTATATCACATTAGGGGCATACATAATAACACAAAAATGAATGTTTGTGTTATGCAAGGCAAAAGGATGAGACATTATGCGTGTACAATAGCACAGAATTATCCATGTAACACAGTGGTTTGAAGACCTCCTCCGCTCATGTGCGCAGATGCATGTGCCAGCATCAGATTTAAGTTTCCTGTTCTCCTTCATGGGCCCTTTGCCCAGAATAAATGGATGGCACAAAGGACCTAATGCACTGGCAAGGTAAGAGATAACTCTCCCCTTGTCGTTTTGCCAGGCTGGAGGAAAGCCTGTACCTGTGGTTCCTGCTGGGTGGACTGCAGAGCTGAAACAGTAGAAGAGTATCGGTCACCCTTGTGGGAGGAACATGAGTTTTACCTAGAAATGGCACAATAAATTATTCTCAATATCCAGGAGTTAAATACACATTCAACAAGCCATTCAAAGCTTTTTCCTTCCGTTAGAGCAACCAAAACAGTCCTTCTGGCTTCTTTTCCCCACTGACAAGACCCTATTCACACCAGCCCTGCCTACTTGTCTACAGAAACCACAGATCCTCTGCCCTCTGAAAAGCATTTGACACACTTTAGTTGACATATGTCTTTCTAAGCCAGGTTTTTTCTCCCATAATCACATGGAAAGCTGGATTTTCAACAGCTCATCCCCTGGTTGCACCTGGTGGCACTGGGTCTCTGCAACACTTTGCTTCAGTGCTGGTTCAGGCACTCATGAGTCCAAACAGCATAGTGGGCTTCCTGGTAGCACCTGCTCATATACTCAGCCTAAATGAGAGCTTTGGGGATGGGCTTTCTCCAGGCAAGAGTAAGCACATTTTCTGTGCACCCCTAGATAGAAGCGGAAAACACCAGCAGATGTCCAGGCAGGTCAAGCGTGGGAACCACCGTCCCTGATCACAATCCCTCCTGTCCAAACCCACCTCAAGTGGCTGGTTGATTTTTTTCCCACCTGCCAGAAAGGGCTGGACTGCCTGGCAAGGTCAGACACAAGCAGAGCTTAGTTAGGTCTTCCTGTGGGCTGGATTAAGGCAGAAGCAGCTTCAAAATGATTCGACTGACTTACTTAAGTTTCTTCAGGCCCATGGTAAGCAGCAACTTGTTCTGAAAACTGCCAACATAAATACTTAGCGCTGTTTTGCAGTTACTACAATTAGACATTGACTATGCCCCTGCTTTTCTCAGCAGTCCCAGGGCACTGACTATGTAGAGCAAACGCAGCATTTACACAAGAAGAGCCATGGAAATGTAGTTTTCTTTTCTTTCAGCCTTAAGCTACCCGCAAATGAACTCAGGGACTGATTAAATTAAATGTAAGGATGCAGGTCTAGTGTTGGAACCATGAGATACAGGGTATAATGGAAGTGAAGTTTGTAGAAAACATTGACTCAGTTGACGTAGTTGGAAAAACATTCTGGCTTTCATGCACATAACCATGAGATTGGGGGAAGCCGAAATGTTTGAAGAAAGGTGGGAGCCATACGTTGGATCTGAGACCATTGATTTTCATGGACACATGGCCAGGATAGTCAGGCCAGCTTCCTCACACTTCTCACCAACCAGAGTTTAACGACTCGGGACAGCCTGGGCTCAGTGACCCATTTATCTTCACTACTCAACATACATTCCTCCTCTTGCTGTATGATATCTTAGTGCCACGGTGAAGGGGTGGGAGAGCTTGGTGACTCATCCATCCCCCAGCCCACGCACCAAATGGTGTGGGGTTACTGCCCGAGGACAGAAACAACCCAGTCTGATCACATGACAGGGACAACATCCTAATGCCGACAGAGCTCTACAATGTCATTCAGCCATTGAACAATCAACATGCACAGGCTACCATAAGTTTCCTAAATCTCACTTTTCATGGGCAAGAACCTTACAAAGCCATCAACACAGCCAGAGACCCTACAGCTGCCTGATACGCTGCATGTCACCTTTGTATTGCATTGCTTAGGAAAGGCACTTGGGCAGAATATAGATCTGAGCTTACGGTGCTACACAGTCCAGACAACTGGGAACTCAACAGGGTGTGAGGACATCTGGGGTCAAATCCCAGCTTTCTGCCTTTGTTTCTGACTTCATCTGCTCCTGTTAACCTTTTGCGTGTGAGATCATCTCTTTGTATGTCTTTATGTGGGACTCTAACTAGCAATAGCAGCTTCTAGGGGCACATTTTGGAGTGCTGGTTCTTGCATTGATATTCAGCAGTATGCTGGTAAAAGCTTGATTTTGTTGATCAAAAATGGGGTTTGTCTTGTGAGCCAGCCTGCAGTTCATCATGGTATACTCTTAAAACACTATACAAACAGGTAAGCTCATCAGCCGTTACCATGCAGTTACATCTTTTGCTTTCTCCAACCTCCATTGCCTTCTGCAACTTGCTGATTTTTTTAATCGTGGTGCTCTGGTTGTAAGAGGTGGAAAGCAAAGTACTCAGGCAGGTATGAACAGCAAGAGGCTTGTTTTCCCCAAAAATTATTTTAATTGATAGCAGCTTATTTCTACAGCCTGATTTTGAAGCCGCTTGATGCCATTTCTTAACTTCCCAGGTTTAACGGTAGCAAACCACTTGTCAGCCCCGAGCATTTGCAATTCCAGGTGCTCCCTCTCATCACCCTTTCGGACCCTGAATTTTTTCTTATCTCTCCTTGCCAGTAATGCACCACTCACCTGCCATAATTGCCTTGGTCTGTTGGGCTGATTTATTCAACCTTCTAAACAATTCATTTATATTTGAAATTGGATTAGATATAAACATGTATTCTGCTATGACTGATATGAAAATAACCAGTGTGTTACCATTATTTTATGATGAATGTATTGTGAACAACTGCACTGTCTTTTTATGTAATTAAATTAATTCCTCTGCTTATTAAAAATTATTATTTGAATGTTTCAGGTATTTATAACCATAAGCACAAAGTATAGATTTTCAGCCTGTGTTTTACATGACTGGACAACAGACTGGAGTTTCTTGAAGATAAATACAAGTTGCACTGAAAGTTGCCTTACATTTTAGAAACAGACAAGTGCTAGAATTTATTCTGAAGTGGTTTTCTGACATCTGCATATCCTAAGCAACTAGAAAAAAATTACTGAGGCATCAGTCTTTTATTTAAGTATCTAGAAATGTTTATGTCTGCAATAGCAATGCTAAACCCTTCCTCGCAGAAAACATTTCCAGAAAAGATTTGTACTCAAAGTTGATCCCTGTGATCATTCAAGGCTCTGAATAAATGGCTTCGTCCCACAGAGGACCCAGCTCGTTAAGGTACCAAGGAAATATTCATGAATCATCCAGGCACAATCTGCAAACACGGGCTCACAGCAGGTTTCACAGAGGTTTTACAGTGTTCCACTGACTTCTACAGCTATTTCTTATTTCTGTTTAGGTAAACTTTATCAGATTGGGCTCTCTGAGAGTGTAAAACTGTTTACGCTCACAGTTTTCTCTTTGTCAGTGTTTGTTTGAGCTGATTGCTCTACTCATCAGAGCATTAGAGGCCAGTGTTTGCCTGATTTCCTAAGCATTGTCAATGTCTTGCAACTGACTGCCTTGCTGTGTTGCCTGAAGCAGGGGATGGGCAGTACTTTTATTCTCACCTTTGCACAATTTCAGCTTCAAATCAGCAGCTAAACCCTTGGGCAAGGTGCAGGGCTCCTTCCTTGCGCTTACTGCATGGCCATTACCCCATCTTGGAAGAGGACATGGGAACACTGCCCCTCACCAGCCACAGGCGAGTCAGGCTGCGCAAACCCAGGGCTGTAGTGCCTCTTCTGACTCCAGCTCCACCTCCAGTTGATTTTGCTTTGACTCTGACTTCACTCCATGGCACAGGATTAAAACGTACATTGAAACATACTGTGAAAGTTCACCTATGCAACTCTTCTCCACCATAAAACACTCTGGAAGGATTCACCCCTGAACATCTTCCCCACCACCTCCTAATCTTTGATCTGGTTGGAGAACAGCACCATGTTCACTGCTGGGGAATTATGATACCGACTCATGGGAGCTTCCTCAAACCTAGAAAGAAAAATCCTTTGCAAGTGACGATGCTGCAAAGGCAACATGCACTTTGGGTCTCCTTCTTTGTGCTCTAGAAAGATTTCTTGGTTGGTATCTACTTTTTGTTTGCTACTTCTCTGCGAGAACTAATTCTGTTGAAGCTTTACTGTCTATGCTTTTACTTGCACGGCTTGGCCCAAACAGCAGGGCAATTTCTTCATACCTTATTTATGTGATTTGTATACGCAAAGCTCAGCGTACAAACTCATCTTCAAGGTATCTGTCGTGATGTGAAAGGGTCTCGTGTTGTTTGAACAGGAAGGATCAATATTGGGATGCAGCATAAAAACCTGCATTGTGGCAGATAGGAAGGCAATGTATTTTATACTTCTGCTCCCTGGAACAAGAGTGCAAATTCACAACGCGCTTCAAAAATCCCCCTGCTCCTTTACTGATACACAAACGTCAATTTGGTGTTTTTTTTTTTTAAACTCGCTTGTTTCCTCTTTCGCTTAAAAGCCATGACTATCAGCAAAACAACTGTTTTCAGCTCGTGATTTGGGCATAACGTGTCACCTCCCGGCGCGGTGGGTGTTTGGCCCCGCTCTGTTCCCTTACATGGCCTGCAGCGCTGGCAGGCACAGGATTCTCCACATTCGTCCTTTTTTTTTTCCCCTGGTTTTTATTTCTCATGTCTTTTAGGAGGCGAAAACAGAAAGAGTAATGCCGCCCTCTACTGCTCTGCTCTCTCAGCTTGATGTGCGTGACTGCAAACCTTCACACCTAATACTTGTTGAATGACCACCACCACCACCACAAAAAAAAACAAAACATCAAACCCCCTCAATACACTCAATCAAAAGGCAATACAGAAACAAGAATATGCATGCATTAGAAAGGAAAGAGAACATGGGGGCCAAGAGTGTTGCTCAAACTCAGCTTTACGTTCTCGATATCAACATACTCTCTTTCTCAGCAAGAGGGTAGGATTAATACTGTAAGTTTTTCTCAAGTTAGCTACTACAATGCTGAAGATGTGAATGTGTGGCATATTAAGGAGCATATTTATATAAAAGTGGGCATTTATAAAACCACAGTACTGTCTTTCTGTATGTCTCTTACAGCAGTCAGGCTCACAGCCTTCTTTCTCCTTAACATTCATTTTACTTGATAAGCAAACTGTCAGGGATATAATAAGTCTACTTGCAAGTCCCAACAGACCAGACATCACATTTTAGGTGGGTTTTATTTACCACACCTGTATGTAGTCACCCTAAAGAGACAAAAAATATAGACTGATTTGTTGAAAGTTTGAATCAATTATTTGATTCAGTGATAGACCTTATAAAGGAGCTAGACTGAGAACTGGCTTCAGCACCTTGTGTGCAGCTGCCTCCTCAGGATCGACATCTTCAACCCATGGACTGTGGACATGGGCTGTGACAGATACACCAGCTGTGAGCTCCAGGTGCAGTGTGTGACAATTGAACACTACACGCATCCTCCTGCTGCACCCAGTGTCATCTGCCCACCGCATCGCATTGAAGCCCAGACCTGCTCTACAGATTGAATGGACTTTGCACCATCTCTCCTGCCCTGAAAGACTGTTATGACAGATGGAACCTGAAGCAATGGACTAAATTAACTCAGCAGACATTTTAGAGGGATGGCCCATAGACTAAGAGAACGATATGTGTGTGTATACAACAAAAGACAGGAAAAGTGGCGGTGATTTATTGGAATGTGTGAGACCTGAGTATGATGTAAATAGTACAGAATAAGGGGTGGATACTGTCCTGGTTTCAGCTGGAATAGAGCTAATTTTCTTCCCAGTAGCTGCTGTGTTTTGGATTTAGTAGAAGAGTGTTGATAACACTGATGTTTTCAATTGTTGCTATAAATCAAGGACGTTTTCCAGTCTCCCCTGTTCAGCTAACGAGCAGGTGTGCAGGAGCTGGGAGGGAGCACAGCCAGGCAGCTGGCCCAGCCTGGCCGACAGAAATATTCCATACCATGGATGTCATGCTCAGTTTATGAATGGGGTTGGCCGGGGGCTAGGAGGCTATTGGGGTTTTTTTTGTTTTCCAGGAGTTTGAATACTCTCTTGGCTAGGAGCTCAAACTTTTTTTTCAGGCTGCAAATCAGTCGTTGGGTGGTGAGAAAAATTGTATTGTATATAGTTCATTTTGCAAATTCATTATTACAATTTTTATTATCATTACTATTACTAGTATTATTAGTAGTGGTATTAATATTTCTGTCATTGTTTTATTAAACTGTCTTTATCTCAACCCACGAGTTTCCCCTTTTGTCCATTTCTCCTCTCATCCCACAGGGGGGAAATGGGAGGGGTGAGCGAGCGACTGTCTGATGCTGAGTTGCTGGCTGCCAGGTTAAACTACGACAAGCCTTTAGGAGAGCATTGACTTGCACCAATTCCTGGCTTTTGGCTTGATACCCAGTACATGCTGCCATTACGGCAAGATGCAACAACTCCGAGCACGCACACAGAAGTCAGTACACATAAACCTAGGAATCTCTGTCTTTTCGTATTAATAACCAATTGAATGACCAATCTGAAAAAAAGAAGACATTTCATTTTCTGTATTTAGTCTCATTTCCTTAGATTTTAAATTATTCCATATTCAGAAGTCTTCATCTTCTTACTTTTCATTTATATTCCCATGTAAACTCTCAGAAAAGCCAATTAAATTAAACAGGTATAAAATAGTAAGTAAAAAATATATATTATGTATGATATATATACTATATATACTATGAACTAGTATATGCTAATACTACCATACTTGTACACATATATCACTGCAATTGCAATTAATTGCACCTCAAAGAAAACTTCCCAGACTCCTCAAATGTACAGAGAAAGTTAAACTTTGCAAGGAAACTCTTATTTAAGAAACATTAATGAAATTTCCTGATGGAATTGGTATTGATTGGGCAACAGAACAGCAAATGCTGAGCACGGAGGTCTAAATTGTGAGGGAAGAATTGATACAGGAGCCCCACTAGAATGGGAGATTTAAACAGATGTCTTTTTCCCCTCAAGTTTCTATATACTTTTGTAGGGGACACTCAGGAGATGGGGTAAATAATGTTGCTTTCCCAGTCAGATTAGAAGATTTAAGTAAATAAAGTTATCCTCAGGCTGAAATGGTATAGTAACCAATTCTTTGGTGGTAAAGCAAGGTCAGCCCAAAGTCTAGCTGAGAATAAGTTAAAGCATGTCCCAGCTTACATTGTAGAGAGAGATAAAGCCTTTTACTAGCCCAGCTAATGATGCTGGAAGAAAGAGGCATGATTTTGAGGCTAAGCCACAAAACGTATTTGTGATATCTATATGAAATAAGCCACAAAATATCTACCAGGAGATGAAGTTGGAGATTTACACCCTATGTCTGATGTGCAGCATACGAATGAGCAAAATTCTGCAATTAGTGCTCTTTCGAAGGCATAAGAAACAACCAATACACCATAATAATTTCCTGTTCGCAGATTCCTACGACCTGAGCTGGATATGAAATATCAGGGAGTATTAAAGCATCACCATAATCCTGCATACATAAGGGCAGTGGGAATTGCACGGAACATCTCCACTTTTCAACACAACCCTCTTCTCAGAGAATATTCTTACACATTCATTGATGGGAACAAGTCTATTTCTTACCTGTTGCTTCTTCTCTTACTTTAATTAAGAGGCATTCTTTGCAATTACTCCAAATATACAAATAAAATCTGCATATTGATGCATCCTATTAAAACGTGTCATCAAAACCATTAAAGCTGAAGCAGGTTTTGAGATTCCCAGTGAAGAATTCATTTTACCTGGGTAATTTCTTGGTGAGAGGGAAAGCTCAGAGGTAAATGCCAAGCCTTTCCATTTCATCTTGGGAAGTCAAAAGCATTTCTTAAATTTCTCTCTCATTAACCCATTTTAACAGGGTTCTTCCAATTCCATAACAAACTGCATGCATTTAAACTCAATACTAACAGAATTAGCTTCACACCGAAAAACGATGGTTATTAACAAAAGAAGAGGAAAATGGGAATCCTCTGAGAGATTTTTCTTTAGACCCAGACTTATTGAAATGTCCTTCAAGGAATCAGGATGGCAGATGTCTCCTCATGTAAATAAGGAGTCTTAGACATGTTTTCATGCCTTTAGGGAGAAAAAAAATCATACAAAAAAAGAACCAAATCTGAATACATCCACCTACATTAATCACTAGAAGGAGTCAGAGAGTGTATATTTCCATGTGAAGGCCATGTGTGTAAATCAATTATCTGTCTACAACACAACCAGTTCCAACTTTTTTGGAAAAAAAATCCATTTTCCTGAGGCTAGGCATTACTCCTCCACCCAAGATAGTAATGCGGACAGAGCATTTGGACAATGACCATTTCCAGTCCTAAAATCCCAGTCAATGCTAATTAGTTGAACTCAAAGCTTCGAATTAATGCAATATTTCTCCTTTGTAACTACTAAATGCTTATTTTATTTATACTGGAAAAGCCTTTTACTGTGCATTCAGGTTTTACTGCCCACTGAATGGCACATTATGCGTTTGCATAACTAAACCTTCAATTTGTACATCATTATTCGGACTTCTTCCATGATGCTAAGGGGTTTAAAAAAATATACACTTTCATTGATATTTTCCCCCTATCTCTCTACCTCTTCAGCAACACGTAGGGAAGAAACAGTAGAAATGTGCGGAGACTAGAGCAGAGCATCTAGAGGATAAAGTCTTGCATCACACTACAAACAGTTTTCAGAAACATCTTTAAGTTCTTGCAGAGAGCAGTGATTAAAGCTTTAAGAAATGTAACTACTTACCCCCTGAAGGAAAGAAGGGCCATTTGAACATAAATCGTATTGAATATGAATGCAGTTTGTCTGTTGATCTTTCAAATCACTTCATTTAACCCATATTTTTTAACTGCAGCTTTAGTTTATTTCTAATTATTTTTAGCTAATTTCTCTTCCTAAAAAACACAGAGCAGCCTAAAACATGAACTAATTGCAGCTTCTGCTAGCTGCATGGGTTAATTAACATAATTACTCATTTGCATCCTGATCAGCTTGCTGAATTCATGTACTGTATTTCCAGCTTGAATAATTTAACAGGTATTAATTATTTATACTTTATAGGTCTTTCAAAGAAGTTGTTTGGAGTCAGTCCCAGTTATTAGACTTGGCAGACAAAGCCAAGTGCTGCCCCACAAGGGCCAGCTCCACCATCGTGCCTTCTTTATCCCAGGGATTACAGAAGGGAAATGGGAAGGGTTGCATTTAGTCACCAAAAAGCATCGTGCATTAAATCTCTCTATGTCCAGCACTTGATTTACAGATGATGCCAGCAAGTTCAAAGAAAACGCAAAAAAATGCATCTCCCTGCTAAGCACCTTTTTCTATTGGCTAGTCAACATAATACATTTTAAAGGGCAAGACTCGAGTCAGCAGACATCCTTCCCCCATAATCTTTGCAATAGTTTTCTCTTCCAGTAATCAAAGTGCTGGTTTCTAGCTAGGAAAAGACCATACAGCCACAAAACGGTCATCAGAACATCCAAAATGGGGGGGG
>Ga0065711_1050430_pt1 | contig 10840 bp, 6 predicted proteins | sample Hoacrofraction12_FD_59098 | JGI IMG/M metagenome (GOLD analysis project Ga0065711, IMG submission 59098) | Hoatzin crop microbial communities from Cojedes, Venezuela - Epithelial fraction 12 v2 (version 2) | ecosystem: Host-associated > Birds > Digestive system > Esophagus > Crop | place... | reverse complement strand
CAGCCTCTGCCTGACTGGAACAGTTTTGAGGCCCATGCTGAGGATCCTCTGACAGCTGAACTGTTAAAAACCACCTAAGCAATAAAAAAAGCACAGCCTCTTTATTTCAGTCAGCACGTTGTCCTTGACCTCTCGCCCAAGACAAGGCCAGCTCTGTGTTGCTCCAACAGCAGCACTTCATCGCTAGTTCATTCAGGCAACAGGGAATTCTCTCTGCCTAGGAGAACCCAAAGTTCAGAGGCATTTCTGTAACTGTGCTATTAGGGCTTTTACACTCTCTCTTCTGTTCACAGCTCTGCGGCAAAAGCCAGAAGAAAAGAAACAGCAGAGCAAGGACTTCCTTCTATAAATCTACTGCTATCTGTTGAAATGGTGTTTCAGGTCATTGGCAGACTGGCACGGATGAGGGCAGCCCTTCTGCTTCTCTGATTTGTGCAACTGACTTAAATGTAGGCGATTTATCAAACGGCTTGGACTCACCTTAGCCTTGCCCTCACCTGGACAACCTGCAAATAAAGTGATCCGCAGCAATATACAGCTTTAAAAAAACAAAACAAACAAACAAAAACTTCTAGTGGGGGCGGGGCGATGTATTTTTGAGAATTGATTCACTTCAGCATTGCTTTCAAGTTCAATGTTATACTACATAAGATTTTGGATTTGTGTGAAAAATGTATGCCTAATTAAGTACACAAATTTGTAACCATCCATTGTTATTCAAATATTCTTTTTACCTGCTTTGTTTATTCCATGAAAGATCAAGCACAGCATCAGTATGTCCTTCCACTGTCCCTTCTGAAGATAAACTCTGTGTCCACAAATACAACATAAACAGACTTCTGAAAATTACAGCTTCAGCAGCAATCAAGCATTACAACACAGTAGCATGAACTCCTTGATGCCTTCACCAACACCTTCATGTTTGCAATTTTTCTCACTCGCCGCAACAAGGCTTTCGATAGAACTGTCTCTACGGTACCTGCACCTCGCCTCCAACCCCAGGTCTCAGTCTGCTCCATTCACAGCTGCCGGGCTTACAGAACTGGTTACTCCATCTAGGCTAGCAGAAGAAACTTCATTGCTTCCAGCTAATGTGCAGCTTCTTCAGCTTCTTTCTAAACACTCCTGGCAGTTCTCTCCCCCTCCTTCCAACTAAATGAGCTTTACTTCCTTCTAATTGCCAGCTACTAAAAATTCCAATTTTAAATGATTAAGCTTCAAAGTTTACTGGGACAACAATTGGAAACCACCCACAAGCCACCTCAGTCCTCTTCTGTTCTTAATTACAGGCCTTAATTATCTATAGAGAACAGTGAGCACGTCAAACTGAGGTAACATTTATGAATGGTATCTTCAACAGCAATTCTGATTACTCAGTAATTTTCAAAAGCAAGTTTCAGAGAATAAGTTCCCCTTCTGAAGGGTTACATAGTTCATAGTTTGTGTCACAGAGTGGTTCTTTAGCTGACTAACACTGCAGTGCTCCTTCCTTTGGGAAACTGAGATTAGCTATATACCCCATGTTCACCTTCCCTGTTTACTCTGGGGAGTCTTTAAGCTCTTCCTGAAGCATCTACTATAAGCAAGTCTAGAAGATTTAAGGTATGTTATCTTCCATACTTGTTTTACATACCAAAGAATTCGGACAAACCGTAACACCACATTCAGGCGTACATGGAGGGTCAGCGTCATCTCACGTAACTTAGCATCCAGTCTAACCCTCAGTCTTCCTCTTTGGTAGTTAAGATTTCCTCTGCAGTTCACTCCGCCATTCTCTGGGTGTGTCTCTATGCATTCACCTTGGACAATCTTGACAACTACCTTAAAATCTGCTTCAATTTTAGATATGTAAAGCTAACAGAGGTGAATCCTGAGTAGGTGTATTTTATTAGTGTCAACCTTGTCCTCTATTGCTCAATCCCTTTTCAACTCTGAGTCACAGGAAGATAGCAATTTTAACCTATTGCAGATGACCACAACATTAGCCTCTGTAACCTGTCTAAACGCCATCTTTCAACGTGAGAGATGGAATTAAACCAGATTATCTAGGACTTTTTCAGTGTAGGAAAAAAAGTAGTAACAACATTATCCTTGCTCTAAGTTTCCCTCCATCCAACCAGATAAACTATTTTGCAACACTTACCTTCTTTCCTTTCTTTTTCTTCTTTTTCTCTTTCTTGCCTCCAAGAGAAAAGACTGGTTCTAAAGATTCTACTATATCAAGGTCCCAAATGTCAATAACCGGGGTCATGCTACCCACTGCAACATAATTTCCTACAAGCAGAAACCCAAATGCAACCACATTTATTTAGAGTTATGAAACAGCGTATTTAGCAATCCAGCTGTTGCTTATTTCTTTGATTAAGTAGAACTTATGTGCCAGAATCTTCTATGTGAACACATCTGATGTTTATAACTGACAAGGAGCAATTTAAAAATATCAACTGACAGCAGACGTTGCCAGAAAAAAAATTACTTGCTCTCCAATGTACTTCCCTTTCAGTACAAGTAACTGTTCAAAGAAGCTGTATCAAGTTCCACACGTTTTGTTTGTTTTTAAGGGAAAAAAAAAATAAACCAAAACCACATTTCCTGTGCTATGGGGGAAAAAAACCAAACAAACTGTAAAACCCAGGAAAAAGGTTACTAAATACATAAAGATATATACATTTTGTTGTGTTTTACAGTGAATCAACCGCATTGGCCATAATGAGTTTGAATAAAGGCAACCTTTCATTTGCAAATGAAAAATAAAGCAGATTAGAGAAGAGCTTGCTCTGGTCTGCTAATTGGGAATAACTTAATTATCTGTAATAAAACCAGGTTTTAGTTAAATCACTTGTTATGGCAGCATCACTAAGATGACTGTATCACCGAAGCAAAAAACCCCTAATATTCAGTTTTTATTTAATATCTTGGGTTTATTTTTGTTTGTACCACTGGAGAAAATTAGTTAGTGACAACATTACACTTATATACTTTTCAAGTAAAAATTATTTAACTGGACATTTACAGTATCCTTTGTAATTTACCTAATGATTCATCGGGACTAGGATCAAAATTCAACCACTCCAGACTTAACGGGTAAGCAGGCAAGAGAATATCATGATGTACATAAAATGAGTTCTCTTCATGATTATAAACTGAAAAAGAATTAAAGATACACAAGACATCAGTGAAGAGCAAAAGTGAGCAACTAAAAACAGTTCACCTTGCAGAAGGCAGATGTGGCAAACATGAAATTGTCAAGGAGATCTAGAAAGTAAATTCAGTGTGTTCAGTTTTACTGCAGAGGCCAGAGCCCCTGTGTACTAATGTTACACCTCACAGAATGACACGAAACAAACATTCTCATGTGTACATTAGATAAAGAAGTGACAAGTTCAGCAAAGCTTAGACACTTTATTCCTAACATCCCATGCTACTTTGTCTGTAAGATCCCTTCAAAATAGATGCTCCATATCCACCACTTTCTACATCAGGATACATTAATGGAGGTTTAGACAATAATTGTACAGAATCAGCAATTTGGAGGAAAAAAGATAAATAATTCCAGATGCAATCAAAGGGGAAATGAAGGCAAAAGACAAACAGTTTTCAAATCAGAGGAAGCTGAAGAGGTCAGATAAAGTCACCTTTAGCAGGTTGTAACTGCGATACAGGAAGAGTTTTGGTAAAGCAACCATATACTAAACACACCATTCCCTTTAGACAGCTATTTTTTCTCCTTCTAATAAAAGAATTTACTAACCGGATAGCAAAGAAAACCCATTAATTATTTTAATAACATTGTATCATCACACACACAAAACCACTGTGCCATTTTTAAGTGCATGTGACATGTTAAAATACTAACTAAAGTCTTCAGTTAACTAAGTAGTCTTAGTAATTAAGTAAGACAGGGCTACCCAATGTGATAAACTGCAGAAGCCTGTGCTATTGTTTTATAAGTTCATACAGAGAAAAATAACACAATTAATAAAATTTGTAAACACCTCCATATATAGGTATCTGAAGAGATGCCTTCAAACACTTTGGTCTTGCCGTTTTCGTAAAATAGAATATTTTGCCTGCAGAAACACGTACCCTAGCAGAACTAGCCAGAAACATTCCCCCAAAGAATCACCGTAAGAAAAGACTTCAGCACACTGAGCAGCACTCCTTGCTGCAACAGAAAAATCTTTTACACGGTAAAACTAAACCCACCCCTAGAACAAGTGGTCTTCAGACCTTATTAGGGATCATCTCTTCTAAAACTAAGATGATAAAGGTGCTCATTCTTCTACTCCTAGCAGTGGAAAGCACAACTTTAAAAAACCAAAGAGAAAGCAAGGGAAAAAAAACCAAAACAACAACATAGCACTAGAGGAAGCTTACACAATATGAAGACTGCTTGAAAGAAGGATCGTATGTTCAGAGAATAAAAGTGCCACAGTATTTTCTAAGTGTCATTAGCAATGAAATAAGGAAAGGAAATGCTATACAGCCTGATAAAGGCACACTATCCTCTAAGTAACAGTAACTCCACAGTAAATACTCCGGTTCTGGAAAGTGGCTAAAGCACCATGATGTAGGAAAGAGGACAAAACACACAGGGCAGATGGGGAGAAGAAATATTTCAAAAAACACCTCTCCCCTCCCTCTACACAGCCATATGGAACAGGCTAGGCATGACACACTCCCCAAGTTCACCGTAAGGAACCAAACCTAGGTGACTTACCATGGACCTCCAAACTACAGTAGTCTTTATCAGCTTTGCCACAAAGGACAAGATTGTCACTGGGCTTAATCAAAAAGTCCTCCTGTTCATATTGATCCTGAGCAGCAGAAAGGAGAGGACAACGGATGGTAAGCAAAGCACATAAATGCACAAAACAACACAAGTTCAAAAGGCTGAATCAGTAATAACGTAACTGAAAACACTCAAAACTCAACACCCTGCTGCCCACCCACCTAAAACCATCTTATGGTGGCAAACAGAGAGAGACAGAAACCAGACTCAATCACGGGGAGACTGAATAGTTATTACATAGACTGAAAGACTGTTTATGCAGACCTAGACAGATTTACAGAGATGTTTAATTACCAAATATGAAACCATATTTTGAGGCTACCATGGTGCAGCCCATTGCTGAAAAGAAAATCACCCCTAGGAGCCCGCATACATAGTTTATTTCCCTTGTGCTCTCATGCCTTGAGCATTTATATCGTGTAACAGCGCTTTACACAATGAGCATACTGTAAATGCTCCTCACATCCAGGAAGCAATTCCAAGAGCATCAAAGCATTGCCTACTTTCTGGAAAATATTTCCAGAAAAGTACTGCCTACAGCTATACTGGGCACTCAGCTGTACCAGAACAGATGTAACCTCTCATTTAATTTTCATTGTTACTGAGGAATGGAAAGCATGCAGGGAATTTTTGTTAGTGAAAAACTATGAACTGTACATAAAAGTCAACAGTCTTACACAAACAGAGTACCATCCTTCAAAGATACAACACATACAAGTCTTTTTGGACTTCCTGTTGCAAGCTTTTAATTTCTTTGTTATTCCCTTCAAGCATCTTTTCATATTTGAATAATTCAAAGAACTGAAGTACTTGATAGAAATCAACTCCATGCTGCACAGAGTCTTCAACAGTACTATCAGTAAATACCAAAAGACAACACCAAATGCATGTTGAAGCACTAAAATGTATTCTCCTCCAGCGCTTGAGGAGAAGACTTGAGCAGAGGAAGAAAGCCCTGAGAAAAAGGTGTTCACTTTTTCTATGTCTGGATGAAAGTTAGCTTTTCTGACACAGAATAAATGCAGCTCATATTCTCTCCAAATCCCTGTGCAAATACCTCTTTGACTGTAAAAATCACTTTCAAAGCATTTCTATCCTCTGCTGGTAGACAGGAGCAACAAAAATCATCAACCAGTCAGCAGAACACAGAGGAACCATACAGTGCCCCAAAGTTCACACAGCAAGTGAACTCGTTTTAAAGATGACGTATGCCTTCCTCCTTCAGCTTTGCTACAGAACGTGAAGTCACCATAACTCCTTGTCTGAGACTACGCACGTTTGACAGTCCCCTGACACACAAACTAGCTGTTGTGGTAGAAGCCTACAGCTACTCTTTTCTTTTAATCTTACTAGCTTTGTAAAGAGTCCAGAATAGAATAGAAAGGACAGCACCCAGAAAAATCTCAGAAGCTTTACACATGGAAGAGGTCTCAAAAATCCACCTATTCCATCACCCTGCCCCAGATGAACATAGTCTTTCCTACTTGCTCTCTAGATCACGTTGTCTCTTCTCATGCAACCTCACCTTGCAACTGATTTCTCTAATCTCTCCACGTAATTTAAGTCAATCACAAGTTGCAATCTATCCTTCTGAACTAAACTGCAGGATATTCTCTGGAATCTCTCCGTATCTTTTCTGAAGAGGCACTCAATGTTCTAGCTGAGGCAATACCAACGTTAAGCAGAGTAGAAGGATTACCTCACGTCTTGCACGCTGCACCCCCATTCACCAGAAAAAGACAAACAGGCTGCATAATAGGACCGCACTGCTGACAAAGTTAGCTTGTGTTAGACTGCAGCCAGAGACTTCTTCACCCCCTGCAGAGCTCCTACAAAGACAGCTCCTGCAAAAATGTTCCCTATCTGATACTTGGTAGAAACTAATACAGGCAAAACCAGGCAACTACATAGTATGCTGTGCATATGCGCTTAACAGGGACCTATTTCTCCGTGCCATGCCCCTAATCTGACATGTAGCCTGAGGCCTCCTCAGCTTGGCTTCTTCCACAAATAGATGGAAGTTGCAAGAATCCTGCAATCTGGGAATTTTTCTAACTGGAGTTGTTAGTGGTCCAAGATACTGAGATTTGTTATTTCTTCAAGCACTTTCTGGGTCCTACTAGACAGGTGACAAACCACCTCCACATGCAGAAGAATGTGGCTTAAGTAACGAGCCAGTTTGCCTTAATATCCGACTTAAATGTAAAAAGCACACATAGAGGGGACTGCACAAAGCAACTTTAAAAGAAAAAAGTTCCATCTGATCAAAAATCTGGCAAACCTTTCGAAAAAGACTGCAAGCACCTACAGACTCTAAAGCAGTCTGGCAGCAGGAAAATTTAACTAATTTTAAAGTTTATGCTGATATTTAACATTTTTATAGTACTTACAGTGGTTTTTAGAGTGATGTAAGGATCATGATCATTGCTCCCATATACTGTCAAAGTAGCCAAAGAGTCTCCAAGTTTGATATCACCTAGATGGGAATTTCAGAACATTTTTTAGCCATGTCAGTGACAGGTGAAGTTAGAAACTCCTACACCAATACCAGTATTGGAAAATATCAGAGGCAGGCTAAATTAACTTCCAAGTTCCAAACATTAGGACCTCAGCAATGCAAATTGCTTAGAGCTTTCCTGGACTTCTGTGGCTTTGCTCCAGCACTACAGCAGGGGGAGCGACAGTCTTCCCAAGGCCGCTCTCTGTTCTACTGTCAGGGAGGGGGATGCTGAATTGTTTCACTCGCTAAATGACTTACAAAACAGGGACAAGCAAAGAACTCAAAATGTGAATTTCCAGCATTTGAAACACAGCACTGTGTAGTTTTAGGATACTAATTTCTTAAGTGCAACAAGAAGTGAAAAAGTTCTTCACTTACACTGCATATCTGACATTTAATTTTTTCTTACCTGTGCATTCCTCTTCGTCATAATTTTCCAAATCATATTCACCCAGTTCATCATCAGACAGGTCTTCGTTTTTATGAGAAGACTGAGGTCTGCCAGGAATGGCCACATCCGTGCCACATGCCATCTGGCCTTCATCGCTACCATCAGCACCATCCCTTGCCATCTGGCCTTCATCGCTGCCATCAGCGCCATCCCTGTTTAAAGACACACAGCCCTGAGAAAGCGCGGCAGACGTTTAGAACGCTTCCAGGCAATGGCTCGGGGGACTGCTAACAAGATTGCAGCACACAATCCTGGCTGTCCACAGGGGTTTCCACTCCTTACGCCAGTAATTTGGAAATCCATTCACTCCTTTCCTCTCTTTTCCCCAAATTCAAGGTACCATTATTCTCAGGCTTCCAGAGAATTTTTCCTTGAAAGTTTTCATGACAAAACGTGGCACAAATTTTGCTCAACAGAGCTAAACTGTGTGTCTAAACCCCTTTCTCTTACTCTTTTTTCTGTGGATACAGTCCTCTCAACCTCACGTGTCTTAATCATTCCTTCCTTGTTTTTTCCCCCCACCCACAGGCACTGTCATATGTGGTGACTCTTGCATTTCTTCAAGATTTTTAAGACCTTATTTCCTCATACTTTCCATACTTACATTAGGAGAAAAAACAATATAAAAATCATTAGGCAGAGACACATCGCGGATTACTTCTTCTGGGGTAAGCTATGCAACATCTAGAAAGCTCGGAACTTTCGTGGCAACAAATCTGTATGTAAGGAATTCAGTAGAAGGAAATGTACATTAAACATTGGCTGAGGACCTAACCTACATCTCAGATGTCTCAATGAAGCATGCTCTGTAAGAACTCATCCCTGCTGAACACACTGTATTTCTGTCCTGCACGCAGAATTCCCAGGTGACAGTAAGCCAAGGCAGTTCTCATAGATATGTTCTAAAGTAACTATCAGAAACCTATTTTTATGATCTGTTCAGTAAAATACACACTTCACTTCTTTCCTAGTGTAAAAACTGGTAGCAAGATAATTAAGCATCCTAAATCTGAATCTGACTTGTGATCTTTGCACAGGAAAAAGAACTTTGATTGATACAACAATTGATGCTGTAATAACTTCTACAAAACACCAGAAGTTATAAGGAGTTCATAAACCCTTTGGTTGTTACAGATGGTCTTTAAATTTCCACCCTGAAGTTTAACAGAATGCATAATTATTAACAACACCTCAAATCTTTCCATGTTCTTGAAGTTGCAAGAGAAAGGGATCCATTCAGAAAAACTAAAGCTCACAGGCACAGAGGAGAAACCACAGGTAACAGAAACATTAAATGTTGTTGGTTAAGAAATTGACAGAAAGTAAGAATCTTCCAAAGGCTTAAGATGATTTTTGCCCCATTAAAGAACAAAACACTCTGCTCAGACATAAAGTCACAGATTCATCTAACAGAGATCGCGTGGATAATATCCACCCAACTATAAAAGCTTTCACAGCTACCTGTTGCACCTGTTCAATCACACGTACTGCGGCCAACCACACACCTTACATAGCCGAAACAGAATCAGAAGCCTAAATCTACGAACAGCTCTAACCGAAAATGGCCACCAAACGGAGTAAGACCTCAGAACTCATCTTTTTCTACACAAAAGAGCGCCATTTCTTTATCGTCTTCCATAGATTACGTTTCCTAAATCCGTCACTTCTGTTCTTCTTTTCTTAAGCTCATTTATCTTTTTCTTCAAAGCAGAGCACCAAAACTCAACTACACAACTAAGGACTTGTAGCGCTGAGTGGCGAGCTGTGACGTCTCCAGTCTCACACGCCAACCATAAATGCGCCCCTGAGTGGCATTTTGCCTTCTTTTGCCAAAGCACAACCACCAGGTCACTGAGCCCCACCACGGCCTCCCAGGCTGCTTCGACCATAACGTCTCACCCTCAGCATCCGTGTTTTCATGCTGTCGCTTTGGGGCTTCCATCCTACCTGAAAGGCGGTTGTAGTGGGCAGGTGTTGGTCTCTTCTCCCAGGTAACTAGCGATAGGACGAGAAGAAACGGCCTCAAGCTGCGTCAGGGGAGGTTTAGGTTGGATAGTAGGAAAAATTTCTTTACTGAGAGAGTGGTCAGGCACTGGAACAGGCTGCCCAGGGAAGTGGTGGTCACCATCCCTGGAGGCATTCAAAAAATGTGTGGATGTGGCACTTGGGGACATGGTTCAGCAGGCATGGTGGTGTTGGGGTGACGGCTAGATTGATGATCTCAGAGGTCTTCTCTAACCTTAATAATTCTGTGATGGTGGTTTGTGGTGATGGACTGATGGTTGGACCTGATGATCTTACAGATCTTTTCCATCCTTAAAGATTCTGTGGTTCTGTGATGGCAGTCTGACACGTCCCCGAAGCGCGGGACTCCCCAGCAAACCCACGGCCACGCACAGACCCGCGGCCGCCGGCCCCGCGCCTCACTCCCTGGCTCTCGGCGGGAAGGGCGGCTCCGGCCCGGCCCGGGGCTCCGCGGGGTCCCCGAGACGCCCACCCGGCCTGCCGGCACACGGCCGACGCCTGCCCGCCCCGGGGGCCGCCCCCTCCCCGCCCCGGCTCACCCCAGCCGCTCCCGGGCCTCCTCGATCAGGCGGTTCAGCTCCTCCTCGCCGAGCTGCACCTGCGGGGCGGACACGGAGCGAGGTGAGGGCGGCGGCGGCGGCGTAGGGGGGGTCCCTCAGCCCGGCCCCCCGCCCCCACCTTGTCCGGCGTCTCCTTGGCGACGCCGCAGCGCACCCACGCGGCGCACGTCACCGGGCAGCTCATGGCGGCGGCACCGGCACCCGCACGTGCGAGCGGCCCCGTCGCGCTCCGAGTGACGTCGCCGACCGGGGCTCCGCCTCCAACGGCGGGGGAAAACGGAAGAGGCGGAGCCGGAGCCGGGTGAGGTCATCACCGAGCGCCGGGAGTGAGGGGAGCGTGGCTACAGGGGAAAGGGGCGGTCGGCCGCCGGCGGGGCGGGGTTGAGGCGGGGCGCGCGGGGGCCGTTATCCCCTCAGGGCGGCGCGGGGCGGGCGCGGCCGTTCGCGCCCTGGGGCTGAGGGAGCGCGCGAGGAGGCCGGCTGCCGCCAATGGCAGCCGCTGTGGTTTCACA
>Ga0065711_1050436_pt1 | contig 10842 bp, 8 predicted proteins | sample Hoacrofraction12_FD_59098 | JGI IMG/M metagenome (GOLD analysis project Ga0065711, IMG submission 59098) | Hoatzin crop microbial communities from Cojedes, Venezuela - Epithelial fraction 12 v2 (version 2) | ecosystem: Host-associated > Birds > Digestive system > Esophagus > Crop | place... | reverse complement strand
CCCTCGCCCGCCATGCCGGCGCCGCGCCCACGTGGTGGGGAACGGGGAGCGCTGGGACGGCGCCGGGGCCGAAGGGCAAGGGGCGGGGCGGGGCCTCCGTCCCTCAGGGCGGGCCGCTCGCTGCCGGGCGGTGGTGGCGGGGCCGGGCCGTCCCCGCGGGCGCGGAGGGAGGCGCGCGGTGTGCGTTTGACGGGGAAGGTGGCGGTGTGACGGCGGCAGCTGCGGGGCCGCGTCCTGGTGCGCAGGGAAAGGAGTTTCGTGGAATGGGATAGAACCGTTCCGGTTGGGAGGGACTGTGGAATTGTTAGTAAAATTAAGGTTTTACATCCAAAAATTAAGGTTTATATGAAAAACGTAGCAGTGTTCACCCGTTGAGGAAAAGCATGAAATCAAAAGGAGCTCTGAGGATGGGACACAGCTGCAGCAGGCATGCGAGGAATCCACTAACACAGCAACTCCCTGCCATGTACCATAGAGGATGGAGCGGGGTGGAGACTCCGTGGCCCTGCTCTGTGATGATAAAGCGGGAAGAAATGGTCCTCTAGAACTGATAAGCAGCTCATCTGGCCCCCTGAGCCAACACGTTTTCGAAACCTTGCCAAAGTCCTATCCTCTCGTGAACTTTGCTCGTTTTAATATCATTTTAATACCAAAACACACCTCCATCCCAAAGGCTACCCGCCTCCGAGGTGCGACCACCCCTCTTCGAGTCTGCGCTCTCGATTTTTCATAAACTATACCTTTAAGTGTGAAGTGAGAGAATTTTACACCAATCATGATAAAAGGTAGGTATGACTACGGTCACTCAAACTCCACCTTAAAGGTAGAAAGGATATAAAAATAGCCAGGGAAATGGGGGATTTTCGGAGAAGATCATCTTCAGAGAAAAGAAGATAACACTGTGAGCAAGTCAAGGGAAACTCCACCTCAGACTGCCTCCGACAGCCGGGATCGGCCGACGGGCTGAGCCTTGCTTCTCCCCCGCCTTGGGACACCTGGGGTGAGACTCCAGCTAAACACTTTTCTCAGGAATAGTTACTCCCTAATGTTTATAGCCAGACTGTATTATTTATAACCTCTTCATGCGTTTTATATTTGCACGTGCTTCCTTGCAGACAGTCACTATCACCGGCAGTTCAAAAAACCTCTATACCTGTTGCACAAATAACACTGCACTGTTTCAGTAGCCACTCGTCACAGTTTCTCACTGAACGCGACCAAACGCGGCCGTGCCAGTTCATGAGCACGACTGGACTGAAGGTGCAGACTGCTATTAGTGTATCCAGAATCATGGTAGTTTAATGTACATATTAAACGTGACTGGACTGGTAGTGGCAAATTGAACATCACTCAGAATTGAAACCTAGCCGCACCTGGCTTCCCACTCCGGTGAGGAGAGTTAGAGAGCAAGGGGGTTTATTTTCTGCCAAATTAACGCGACAGGCACCTGCGAGGTTCATCTGGCCCAACTGCCCGGCCGCCTCAGGGCTGACTACAAGTCAAAGCGTGGCGGTAAGGACATTGTCCACACGCCTCTTCAACACTGACAGGCCTGGGGCCCTGTCGGTCTAGGAAGCCTGTTCCAGGGTCTGGCCACCCTCTCAGTAAAGAAATGCTTCCTGATACCCAGTCTAAACCTCCCCTGGTGCAGCTTTGAACTGTTCCCACGTGTCCTGCCCTTGGTTCCTGGATCTCCTTGGATCCCACAGGATCTGCTGGATCTCCCCGATCCCGGGGAGCAGAGCTCAGCACCTCCCTCTCTGCGTCCCCTCCTCAGGAAGCTGTGGAGAGCGACGGGTCACTCCTCAGCCTCCTTGTTTCCAGACTGGACAAACCCAGAGCCCTCAGTCGCTCCTCACGGGACGCACCTTCCAGCCCTTCCACCAGCTTTGTTGCCCTCCTCTGGACGCATTCAAGGACCTTCACATCCTCCTTAGGCTGTGGGGCCCAGAACTGCAGACGGTGCTCCAGGTGAGGCCACACCAGCGCTGGACTCGGCAGGGCAGTCACCTCTCTGGTGGTGCTGGGTTTGGTGTGCCCCAGGGTGCAGGGGTTTACCCTCCCAGCACCCCCAGGGCCCTCTGCAGGGCGGCTCTCTGGCCACCCTCCTCCCAGTTTATACTTGTGCCTGGTGGTACTCTGTCCCAGGGGCAGAATGTGGCATTTGGACTTTTTAACTTTCATCCCATCGATCACTGCCCAATGCCCCAGTCTATCCAGATGCCTCTGCAAGGCCTCTCATCCCACTTGTTTTTTTCATCAATAACTTGTTTTCTACAGATCGATTTTTTTTTTAAACCGTGATAGGGATGCTTTACAAGAACTATGCAGGAACTATACCTCCTTTTGTTCGCTGCTTTCTGACTCAGCTTTTCTGATGAGTGTGCGTAAGGATCATTTGTTGTTTTGATAAACTGGTCTACAAGCTGTGTATCATAGAACAATAGAATGGTTTGGGTTGGAAGGGACATTTAAAGATCACCTAGCCCAACCCCCGCTGCCAGGGGCAGGGAGATCTTTCACTAGATCACGTTGCTCAAAGCCCTGTCCAAGTTGACTTTGAACGCTTCCAGGGATTGGGCATCCACAGTTTCTCTGGGCAACCTATTCCAGAGTCTCACCACCACCCTCATCATAAAATAATTATTCCTTGTGTCCAATTTAAATCTAGCCTCTTTCAGTTTAAAACTATTGCACCTTGTCCTATCACTAAAAATGATATCTAAATAATAACTAAAAATCATTATCGCCTGCTAAAAAGCCTCTCTCCATCTTTCTTTTATGCCACCTTTATATATTCAAAGGCCATAATAACGTCTCCCCTCAGCCTTCTCCGGGCTGAACAACGCCAGCTCAGCCTGTGCTTGCAGGAGAGGTGCTCCACCCCTCTGATCATTTTTGTGGCCCTCCTCTGGGCTGGCTCTATGAGGTCGTTGTCTTTCATGAGCTGGAGACCCCTGAGCTGGATGCATTACTCAAGGTGGGGTCTCACCAGAGCAGAGCAGAGGAGGACAGTCACGTTCCTCAGCCTGCTGGTCACGCTTCTTTTTGTGCAGCCTAGGACACAGTTGGCTTTCTGGGCTGCGAGTGCACGCTGCTGGGTCAAGTCCGGTTTTTCATCCACCAGTATCCCCAGGTCCTCCTCTGCAGGGCTGCTCTCAATTCATTCATCCCCCAGCCTGTACTGATACTGGATTTCCCCAGCTCAGGTGCAGGACCCTGCACTTGGCCTTGCTGAACCTCATGAAATTCACATGGGCCCACTCCTCAAGCCTGTCAAGGTCCCTGTAGATGACATCCCTTCCCTCCAGCATATCAGGTGCACCACTCAGCTTGGTGTCATCTGCAAACTTGCTGAGGGTGCACTCAATCCCACTCTCTGTGTCCTTGATGAAGATACTACGTATTATTAGTCCCAACAGAGACCCTCGTGGGACACCAGCATTACTGGTTTCCATTTTGACATTGAGCCATTGACTTTAATTTCTGGGAGAAGGCCAACTGGCCAGTTCCTTCTCCAACTAACAGTCCATCTGACATACCTGTATCTTTCCAATTTAGCAGCAAGAATGTTATGGGGGACCATATCAAAGGCCTCAGAGAAGTCTGTGTAGATGACATCTGTAGCTCTTCCCTTGTCCACTGATGTAGTTACTCCATTGTAGAAAGCCACTAGATCAGCCAGGCATGATTTGCCCTGGGTGAAGCTATGTTGGCTGTTTCTAGTCACCTCCATGTTTCAACATCTCTTCCAGGAGGATCTGCTCCATTATCTTACTGGGCTCTGAGGTCAGGCTGACTGGTCAGTAGTGCCCAGGGTGTCCTCCTTTTCACCCCTTTTAAAAATGGATGTGATGTTTCCCCTTTTCTGACCACTGGAGGCTTTCCCTGACTGCCATGGCTTTTCAGATACGATAGAGAGTGGCTTGGCCACTATACCAGCCAGTTCCCTCAGGACCCTGGGATACATCTCATTGGGTCCCATGGTATGTTCAGATTCCTCTGGTGGTCTTGAACCCAATCATCTCCTACAGTGGCGGGGCCTTCATTCCACCAGTCCCTGCTTTGAAGTTCTGGGGCTTGAGAGATGTGGGAAGAAAGATTACCATTGAAAACTGAGGCAAACAAATATTGTTGAGTACCTCAGCCTTCTCCATGTTGGTTGTCACTGGCTCTTCTGTATTCTTTACTACGGGGGATACATTTTCTTTAATCCTCCTTTTCTTGCCCATGTACCTGTAAAAGCCATTCTTTGCTTTGCATCCCTTGCCAAATTCAGTGGAGTGATATCTCTCACAATTTGACTAGTATGATCCTCAAGAGAGAAACTTTGTCTTTACTAGCAGCTACGGAAATTGAATGACAGTTACATTCCTGGAGAGTTTTGTGTTGTGAAATGGGCAATTTCATATAGCTAGACGTGGATTATTACTGAATCTTGCAGTAAGCATATGTCCCAAATCATGGACTTGTCCCTGAGTGAACGTGATGTGATAATTTTAAAGGGATTACTTCTGTATTTTAACATTCCACTATATGCCTTATTCTGCTTTTAAACCTACAAATGTTTTTCATACATCTGAATTTATTCTTTCGTGCTTTGTTCTGGATTGCAGGTAAAACATGCCTTTGAATCACACCTGACTCGTAATAAGCCAGTTTTACCTTTCTGTATGCTATGGTAGATCAAAGCACAGAAAAAGTTTGAAATGAGATTTTTGTGGTATTAATGTTTCCTTCTGTGCTTTATGTTGGCTGCAGCCTAAATAGCATTTCACCTGCTTAGTCACACATTTGTTATTGTGGCAAGGAGCATTTCAAGGCTCTAGTCACCAGTAGTCACTCAGCGAGAACTTCTACTTGTTTCACAAAGATCTTTTCTGAAATAGGATCAGTATTGTATCTGTTCAAGCTTTTTAGCAGTGCAAGTCCACATCAGATAATTGGTGCTGACCCATGAGAGATTCACAAGCTATTCACGTCCCCTGTGATACACTAATTTCTGCAAGAACTGTGAAGAAAGTTGCTGCATTTTATCTGTTGGTTGTTTTTAAATAAACTGGAGTGCTGTCCCACACTAGCTCTCTCCATTTCCTCCTTAACTAGCTGAGGCAAGGAAGCAGCAAACTGAAATCCCTTGGCTAAGCAAGGGTAGCAATAGAATACTACAGAAGCGTTGATTCTTTTTGTACTCTGCCATTACTTCTATTACTGGAACTTTTAAGGCCTCAGACAAGATCTAATCTTGATCTGTGCTCTATGCATGTAGTGAGAGATTAGGTGTTCTCCCCTGAATTCCAGCAGAGAGACATGGTGAAAGAAATTTGAGAAAAGTCTTAGCCAACGTCAGTAGCTGAGCTGCTACAGGTCAAATCTTAAGAACTGTCAGACCTTCCAATCAAACAGAGGAGGGTCAAGATGAGGTCCTGGATTCTCCAGCTGGATCTATTTATAACAGGGTGGGGTGTGTGGCATGGGGATAAATTAAGAAATAGGTAGTAGAGGGAAGAGTAGGTGGATCGTCCTGGGAATTAGGTGGGAAAGCAGTTTTGGAAGAGCACGATATGTTTCCACAGCAGGATAAGGTAGGCCAAAGACGAGGAGAGCAGTGAGGGGTCATGTGTTCATTTTCCCTTAACTGAACTGGTGGCCTGGCTCTGTGAAGTTCCTAAAAGGTCCCTGGCTATGTGTTTTGGGGCAGAGTTTAAACAATGTAGGGAAAGACTCCGTTTTCTTTAGGAAAGAGTAACTACCTAGCTGGGAGCAAGGAAGGGAGAACGGAAAGTTGCCACAGTGAATACAGGCCAGCTGGGCAAAAAAGCAAGAGGCAAAAGGTGCAAGTGTCAGAGTGTATATCGTCCCACTGCGCTGTCCGTAAGGTTGTGAAAACCTAACGGCGCTGTTGGAGGTATAAAGGCTAGGTAGCAAGGGAATGACTGTACCTGTGCTTTGAGGATCTTGTAAAGGGTGTTTCGTTTCCTCCCAGGTCCCAGATCTGTCAGAGCATGAGTAGACCTGAAGCGACAGGAGTGTTTTGGCAGTTGGTCAAAACATCAGAAAACCTCCTTGGTGTGCGTCTAACCTCGAGGAAACCTCTGTTACTTGTCAATGCAGGCATAGGATGATGCTATGCATGTGTAATGGGTGAGCCATTTGGTGACATTTGGATTTACTGAAATAAGTGTGCTGTAATGCAGAACCAGTGTAATAACCCCAGGCATGGTTGGACAGGGAACTTTGTGTCTGCAGTGTTAATAGGCAATACGGTATTTACGAGCTCAGTCTTATGGGTGTTATAGCAGTTGCTTGTTTGAGACAAATAAATGTGGTAGATTTGGAATAGGAACACTTCCAGAGAGGCAAATCTAGCCTTGAAGCAATGTTAATCCTCAAATGTACCATGTAAAACTGCCTGAAAACAATCTGGAGGGCTGTTTTTGATGGAGAATGTCTTGCCAGTTTAACTTGTTAATGGCAACATAGTGTCTTCATTTAAAAATGAGAATGTTTCATCTGGCGATATCAACACACTTCAAGAGTCGTGTGACTTCTCAGTGACAACATCCTCTCTACACCACCTACCTGCTCTGCAATGCAGTTCGTCTCTGATGAGTTCCTGTTTAAAACAACTGAAACATCTCTCTTCACTGTTTACTAGTTTCATTAACTGCTGTATTGACCCCCAAGGTAAATGTTTTGCAGACTACCAGCATAACAAATGCCACCTTGATCAAACATCTATCACAGGTTGCTAGACAATGTATGATGTAAACATGGAGATCAGTTAGCCTGATATCACCATATTATTCAGGAGTAAACACTGCTTTTTTTTCCCATGGAAGAGGAGAATTAAGCAAATTTAGTGATTGGAATTACTTTGTTCCAGTGTTCTATTTATCCCGTTTCTTTTTTTTTTTTTTTCCTTTTCTTTTCATTTTTTCCTTTTTTTTCTCCATCCTGTCTGTATATCACAGAGTCACAGAATGGTTGAGGTTGGAAGGGACCTCTGCAGGTCATCTGGTCCAATCCTCTGTCTCAAGCAGGGCCACCCAGAGCCGGCTGCCCAGGTCCATGTCCAGACAGCTTTTGAATATCTCCAAGAAGGGGGACTTCATAACCTTGCTGGATAACTGGTGCCTGGGCTTGGTCACCCTCACAGTAAAAAAGTGTTTCCTGATGTTTGGGAGGGACCTCCTGTGTTTCAGCCTGTGCCCACTGTGCAACTGTTCACTCAGCTCCTGCGCAGGTTTTGGCTAACACACAGCTCACGCTAAGGCCTGATGCAGCTGGGAGCAGCGCCATTAGGTCAAAGTTAGGGCAACATGTAGGCAGAACATGGTGGCCAGGAAGGGCCAAAGGTCTTTATGCAGCCACTATCACCTGCAACTTGCTATATCCTACAGCCATAATCCTTTCGTACTGGTTGTCTGGCAGCTTCTTCAGGATCTGCTAACTCATGGAAATGTTATAGACCAAACTTCCAAGCTGGAAGGTATAAACCCGTCAGCTTAGCCAAAAAATTTTTGAAGCAGATCCAACAGCAGCTGAACTGCTGAAGTTTTTGTGCTTCCCGATGTGATATAGGGGATGCCCGCACCATGATGGAGGAGGAACGATGAGCATTCTCACCATTGGCTGGTAACTATTTTGCTCATAGGTGTACAAATTACAAGTTTTGAGTAGCAAGTTCTGAATTATGGAACTTGTGAGTTAGAGAGCTGATGACATAAGTGATGAATTAGTGAACTGCATGCAAGACTAGTCTGTACAAAGGGGACTGAGGCCTTGTTTGTCGTGTTTGGTTGCTTGCTTTCCTAATGAGCTCATAGTATCGGGTTTAATTTATGGAGTATGTGGTCTTGTAAATTTGAGAGATCCAAATGGATGATGACAGCATTGCCTCTTGTCCTGTCCCTGGGCACCACTGAGAAGAGCCTGGCTCCATCCCCTTTCCTCCCTCCCTTTAGGAATCAAAAATTATGTTCAGCTTTTAGAAGAAGAAGGGTTGGATTTACATTCAAACCTGATATGAAATTATCTTTTTGTCATAATGTAAACACTTAAATTTGCTTTCCTGCTTTTTTGAAAACTCTGCAAAGTTTTGTCCTATTGTTTCTTGAATTCGTAAAGACCAGCTTCCTGCTTAGTTGCTTGGATCATTGTTCTTTTCTTAACACAACTGGAAGTGGATTCTTACTTGCATTGCCTCATTTCTTCTTTATGTAAACTCAGAGCAATCTCCCTGCATTTTATTGTTAGGCCCTTCTTTTCCAAAGGATCTACATGCGAATGACGGACAATCTACTGCACGAATCTAATGAGCTGCTGAATTTACAACCAACATGCATGGCAGGAGCAGTGCTAAGAGGGCGCGCAATTTCCAGAACTCCTGTTACATAGACAAGAGAAGGATCTTAGTACTTGTCATCCTCAGAGCTTCACAGAGGCCATATTGGAAGAGCTTTGGTCAGGCTTAGATCTCATGAGACCAGGATGATCCAATTTTATCTGCTCTAAACTGTTGATTAAAAAGTGAACAAGAATGTATATTACTAGTAGTTAGATTGGGGTGGATTAAAGTAAATAACCCTAATAGGACTCTACTTTTTTCCTGAAAGATGACCAGATAGCATTCATCCTTTTGCTTACATGCAGTACATTTGGAGGCAGAGGAGAGAAATTAAAACATCATCTGCAAGATAAGTCATTGTGGAGTTTGCCGTTTCCTCATTTTACCGAATATTGGAAATGTTGTATGTTTTAAGTGGGTTGGATGGCACGTGTCACACCTGCAGCTCAAACAGAAGAGTGCAGCCTAGGAAACGGGCCTCGACTACACGAAAACGGCAAGGTGAGGGTGTCTGAAAGCACCGAGCGTCCGTTCGGAGGAACATCGCCTTTCAGACGCGGGTGTAGGGGCATCTGGTGACCGTGAGTGTTACTGCAGGCCTTGAACTGCCACTTTGTTCCGACCGCCTTGAGGATGGCTGTGTTTCTTGCAAGTAGATACCAAGCACGTAGTGTGTGAAGTCTGTGGAGATGTTCTGTGGTGTTGGCTGAATCTGTTAAGGATTCCTATCAAAAAAGAACAGAGTTCAGAATCACTGCTTTTTGAGTATTATTTCACCTGTGATAGCTTTATCAAATCTTCATTGTATGCATGCAGCTTATATTCAAGTGTTGAAAGACCCATGATTAGCTTTAGCTCTGATTCTTCTTGCTTATCCAGGTTATGACGACATGCAGCATTTGCCATTTGTGTAGCTTTATTCCTTTTCAGTACCTTTAATACCAAATGTAATATTAGGTGAATTATACTGTTTTGTAATCTATGCTTTGATGAACATGGATACTTTACAGAGATTGGACACATGCCAGAGGAAACAGCATAAATTTAGAATTCCAACACCAGTATTCTATTTTTTTTTTCTGTTACTGGTAGTCCACTGGGATTGTGGAAACATATTATGTCATGATAATGATGCAAAGAATACGTCTACATACGTGTGAACTCTTAATTCTCAGTTCATATGCACCCCTGATAGTATCTTACTACTCAAGAAAGTTCCTTACTGCTAGTAGACCTGACCACAGTATGTTTTTTGGAAAGTATGTTGAATCTAAGTGTAGCTATTTCTTTTTTTTCTGAATTTCAGCATAGACTCATAGAATCATAGAATGGTTTGAGTTGGAAGGGACATTTAAAGATCATCTAGTCCAACCTTCCTGCCATGGGCAGGGACATATTCCATTAGATCGGGTTAATCAGAGCCCATCCAGCCTAGCCTTGAATACTTCCAGGGATGAGACGTCCGCAACTTCTCTGGCCAACGTGTTCCAGTGTTTCACCACCCTCATCATAAAAAGGTTCTTCCTTATGTCCAATCCAAATCTACCCACTTTCAGTTTAAAATTACTACCCCTTGTCGTATTGCTCCAGGCCCTGGTAAAAAGTCTGTACCCATCTTTTCTACAAGCCCCCTTTAAGTACTGAAAGTCTGGACAGTCTCCCTGCAGCCTTCTCTTCTCCAGGCTGAACAAACCCAACTCTCTTGGTCTTTCATTATAGCAGAGATGTTCCGTCCCTCTGACCATTCTTGTGGCCCTGCTCTGTACCTGTTCCAACAGGTCCATGTCTTTTCTGTGCTGAGGGCTGCACAGACGGATGCAGGACTCCAGGTATGGTCGCATGAGAGCAGAGTAGAGGGGCAGAATCACCACCCTTGACCTGCTGGCCACCCTGCTTTTGATGCAGTCCAGGATAGGGTTGGCCTTCTAGTCTGCGAGCACACATTGCCAGCTCACGTCACAGAATCACAGAAACACAGAATGGTAGGGATTGGAAGGGACCTCTGTGGGTCATCTGGTCCAACCCACCTGCCGAAGCAGGATCACCTACAGCAGGCTGCACAGGACCTTGTCCAGGTGGGTTTTGAATATCTCCAGAGAAAGAGGCTCCATAACCTCCCTGGGGAACCTGTTCCAGGGCTCCATCAACCTCAAAGTAAAAAAGTTCTTCCTCATGTTCAGACAGAACTTCCTGTGCTTCAGTTTGTGCCCGTTGCCCCTTGTCCTGTCGCTGGGCACCACTGAAAACAGTCTGGCCCCATCCTCCTGACACCCACCCTTGAGATATTTGTAGGCATTTATAAGGTCCCCTCTCAGCCCTCTCTTCTTCAGGCTGAACAAGCCGAGCTCCCTCAGCCTTTCCTCGTAAGAGAGATGCTGCAGTGCCCTCATCATCTTCGTAGCCCTCCGCTGGACTCTCTCCAGTAGCTCCTCATCTTTCTTGAACTGGGGAGCCCAGAACTGGACACAGTACTCCAGATGGGGCCTCACTAG
>Ga0065711_1050435_pt1 | contig 10842 bp, 3 predicted proteins | sample Hoacrofraction12_FD_59098 | JGI IMG/M metagenome (GOLD analysis project Ga0065711, IMG submission 59098) | Hoatzin crop microbial communities from Cojedes, Venezuela - Epithelial fraction 12 v2 (version 2) | ecosystem: Host-associated > Birds > Digestive system > Esophagus > Crop | place... | reverse complement strand
GAACCTAGTTCAGGCAGGTCTTGAATATCTCCAGAGAAGGAGACTCCACAACCTCTCTGGGCAGCCTGTTCCAGTGCTCCGTCACCCTCAGAGGGAAGAAGTTCTTCCTCATGTTCAGATGGAGCTTCCTATGCTTCAGTTTGTGCCCGTTGCCCCTTGTCCTGTTGCTGGGCACCACTGAAAAGAGCCTGGCTCCACCCTCCTGACACCCACCCTTCAGATATTTATCAGCATTTTTAAGATCCCCTCTCAGCCTTCTCTTCTTCAGGCTGAACAAGCCCAGCTCCCTCAGCCTCTCCTCGTAGGAGAGATGTTCCAGTCCCCTCACCATCCTTGCAGCCCTCCGCTAGACTCTCACCAGTAGTTCCTCGTCTTTCTTGAACTGGGGAGCCCAGAACTGGACACAGTACTCCAGATGGGGCTTCACTAGGGCAGAGTAGAGGGGGAGGAGAACCTCCCTCGTCCTGCTGGCCACACTCTTCTTGATGCATCCCAGGATACCATTAGCTTTCTTGGCAGCCAGGGCACACTGCTGGCTCACGGTTAACCTGTTGTCCACTAGGACACCCAGGTCCCTCTCCGCAGAGCTGCTCTCCAGTAGGTCCGCCCCAAGCCTGTACTGGTGCCTTGGGTCATTCCTCCCCAGGTGCAGGACCCTGCACTTGCTCTTGTTGAATTTCATCAGGTTCCTCTCTGCCCAACTCTCCAGCCTGTCCAGGTCATGCTGAATGGCAGCACAGCCTTCTGGTGTATCCTCAGTCCTCCCAGTTTTCTGTCATCAGCAAACTTGCTGAGGGTACACCCTAACTCTTCATCCAGGTCATTGATGAAGAAGCTGAATAAGACTGGGCTGAGTACTGACCCCTGAGGGACACTAATAGTTACAGGCCTTCAACTAGACTCAGCGCCACTGATGACCATCCTCTGAGCTGAGGAAAGGGCTCTGCCTAACATGCCTCTCTATCAGTGTATTGAACTCACTTTTATAATCGATAAACTTTTTTAATATTGTTCTTGGACAATATTATTCAAAAGCTTGAAAACTTCTGTCAGTAGAAAAGTGCAAAAACATAGAAAACCACAATTTTTTTCAAAAATACAGGACTTTCAAAGTTCAAATTAAATGCGCAGGAAAGCCAGACCTGTAAATGTTGATTTTAAAAGTTAATGATGTCATGTTAAAACCACTATTCCTCTTTTTTTAGTCTCTGCCTTTTTTCCTAATAAGAAGGCATGCCTTTCTCGTGAGTGTTAGAGGTCTTGCTGGTACAGTAAATTGAAATTGGGAGGGCAAGGACATTCTGTCCTATTGCCATGTTCATATCTTTAAAAATTAGGTGTCAATTGATTAAATTTCAGGTATGAGCAGAAGTCTAATGGACTTATCCCTCAATTTAATCTACTCATATAAGCTCAACACTGATTTTTAGGACAAAACAAAGAGAGCAAGCAAAAGAAGCAGCAGGTAAATGCTTCTACCAAACTGTCACAAGTGAGAACTCCTCTGCTCTGTATTTAAATTAAGAAAAGAACATTTATCTTAGGAAAAGGCTTCTTCTATCAGTTTGGAAGCAGTAAATTATTTATAAAGAACATGATAAGAGAAAGAATGCCAGAGTGAGATGTATACATGAAATATTTTTTCTGACTTTGAATCTAATTCAATGTACAAATTTTACCTTTATTCTCAAACATACAAGGCTACTCCTACCACTGTAGTTACCTCCTGATATATAATAAAATTAAATTTCCACCTCAGCTGCTACCCTTCATTCTCCCCTTCAGAATCCAAAGAAATGCAGAAATGAAAGCACGCGACTCACTCCCACTACTAGCAAAACCGCTTAGCTTTTATATATTAAATCACAGTCCTCTGCATTACGTCTTCTGTCAGATATGCTTTGGGTTTGTTGGGGTTGGGGTTTTTTTGCATATAAAATGTGCCATAAATTCTTATTTAATCTACCAAAATTTATCTGTAATTTACCAGTAAATCAAACAAAAACTAACATAAGGGTGGATTTAAAGTGTAACTATTTTATTTCACTATTTTTCCTCTAACAACCAGTAGATTTAGAAGCAGTTAGCTGAAGTATCACTTGAGTGCCACAGCCAAAACTAAAGGCATTATCTTTGGAGTCAATGAAGTCTGCAGCTGCTGGAATCTGGAATGGAATGCATCTTTTCATTAGGCTGGTGCCAAATTAGAAATGCCTGCTCATCCAAATGAAGCATGAATGCAGTACTTTAGAAATATCTGCTCTTCGCGTGTAACTCAGCATGCTAGAGAATGTGACAAGCCTAGTAACACTCCATCTTTGGCACTTCTGAGGGAATGAAAAATGTCACTGTCAGTGCCCTTGACTGAGCACTCGCACCGCTGCCCTGTCCCAGAGGTGCAAAAGCAGACTGAAACTCAGCCTCCGTCTTCAGCTCGACACTACTGCTCAAACTAGAATATTTTATTGTTAGATTACTTACACAGAGAGAAGATCACAATGCCCCAGATAACTGAAAACAGAGCTGGAAGCCACAGTAAGAACCAACAGGCTGTTACCTTGCTTAATTGGAGAGCATGGAAATACGACTGCTGTACATCACGGCCCAAACAGATCTCCCTCAGCTGACACACTGATGCTTGCTTGCTGCTGTATCAGTCTAAGGCTCTATCTGCTCTTACTCTTTTCACTGAGCGTGTTAGCCCAGAATCACAGGTTGCAGAAGGACTCAAGGTATTTACTTAAGCCTTCCCCCCCCCGCCCCTAGACTAGAACTTGCTGCCTTTTGTACTAGCTGAAATTTCTCAAGCAGTGAAGGATTCAGTGAGTCCAGGTACCTTCACACAGGCACAGACAGAAACTGGCAGCAATTCGACGAAAAAATTAAATAAATCAGACTCTTTTGTCTGTCTCTCAGCCCATGTTCAATGTAGATTATCCATGAACATTTTAGAGCATTCAATTTTAAAAGCCTCTAAGCACAGTGATTTCCAAGACTGCTCTGAAGAGATCATTCCATAGGTTAAGTGCTCTTAAAAAAAGTTCTTCTGAACTCCTGAACTACAAAAAAATCCTTTAATTTTTATCACGTACATCTCAGTGGATCAGAACTTGGATTTGGCATGCTCTGGGCTGTATCCACGTTACTACAATAAATTAAAAATAAAAGGGTTATTTAAGCCAAACTCACTTGCACACAATCCTGCCGATATTTTACTGATTATATCTAGACTTATTATTAAGCATTAGTCACAGAATATGGTTAAATTTCTCTGACACTTGCAGATATAAAATACTCTCATCAGCTGATACAAGAAACTGTAAGGGCCAGAGCATGCAAACATCTATTATACAGAGTCATGGTGTTTATTATCACAAGCAGTCCCACTGAATGTCAGAATTCATAATATTCATTAGAAAAGAAAGTGCTACAATAGTGAATATTACAGTCACTTGGACAATGCTCATCTGCAACAAGAAGTCATTAGTCATTAGAGAATGTCTGGTCTTTGAACAATGAAGTCCTCAGTCATCTTTTGTTATGCACATATATGACAACTTATACTATGAATCAAATCTTAAAATTTCTTCTGTTGTTCCCAGAATGACTGAGAATCGATTGCACATGGTATACCACACCACCTGGAGAAAAAAATACAGCAAAATAAGGGCAGGGAACCTGCCAGCACTTCTAACAGACACCTAAAAAAAGTCAAACAAATGTACCCCCTAACTATGGTTGATAGAACTGACACAGCATGGCCTGCTCTTGAGAAGCAGCAGAAATCCAGCCTTGAGAGTTTTTCACTTTTCATGTCACAGTCAGCTTCAAACAGCCAACCCTATTGATGCCACTTTTCCAATATTTTAAATGTTTATTGTAATGAGAAATTGCAGGACAATTCAGTGTGCTCCTTTCTTTGATTTCATGCGCACATACATGCAGAGAGAAATGCAAACAGTGAATCGGAACACGAGGGCTGTGTTCCTGATGCTGCTAGTGGACGGAAGCACACTAACAGATGCATATAAAGCACCAAGCCAGCAGCTGCTGCTTGGCAAACATCCGTTAGTTTGGCAGGCTGATGACAGCTAACAGTAAACATTGCTATTACTTACCTCTGATACAGAGCTTTCAATCAATAGATCAAAAGCACTTTCCAAACAAGATGCATCACTTCCACTTATTCAAACAGACAACTGAAAGTTGCCCACCACTGCTTCTTAACGGCAATAAGATGCAAAACTAGTATTACAACCAACAAAATCTTATCCTAACTGGAACCAAGAAAAATATTGGAAATTGCCAAAGAGAGAATATGCAAGGCATGCAACCACTAAATACGGTCATGGATAAAGAAGATCTAAGAAACATCTGAACAAATAAAAAGATCAAACCCCAATCACGGGTTTGCTGCAGACACTGAATTAAGAGTCAGTGCACCTGCGCTTTGCAGTGCCAGAGATGAGGGCACTCTCATCATGCCCTCTGTCACTATCAGGAGGTCCAGACACAGTTTAGAAAAGAAATATTCTTTCCATTTAGGAAGGAAATATTTTGTAGAAGAACCTATGTAAAGGAATACTGCTTTTGTTATTTGCAGAGTGCCCCACTGAGTGCTGAAGCATGGGAAGCTGTCCAGGGCACACAGAAGGTGCCTCCCTCCTGTACCACAAGACAGAGGAATCTCTCATGACCCATTCTGGCCACGCAGTGACACTCAGAAATTGCCCAGAAAAGTGTGCACAAAATTTCTGATCTAACACAAAGCCAGGCACTTCAGAAAGCGCTACAGGGTATATACAGCATGGCACTAAAATAAGGAAAAACAACATTAAATGTAATGAATTTCTTTTCAATTTGACTATTCATGAGCCTTCAGAATTTGCTAGTTAATTATCATACAGTATTATATCATAAAGATAGTTACTATATCTTGTAACTATCATTATCAACAAATGACCACATACTGCTATTTAAAGTTTAAGAGATTAAGAAATGGACTATTTGAGTTAGGTATGTGATTCAGCAGGTGACAAATCTTAGCTTTTTTATGGCTGCAAAATCAACCAGAATTCTAGATATTACTTCATTTATGTCCAATAAGATTTACCCTTAGGCGTAAAATTATTATAATAGACATCATTCCAATCAACTGTGAGCTATAAAGACATTACAGAAAAGAAGTTACAGTCTATACAAATATATAACAGCTCCACTAGGCATAGAGATTAGATCCACATGCAACTACTAAATGTTTGAAATGTTACATCACTAATTACGTGATACTGTCACTTCTGGTAAACCACAGATGTAACATGAAAAATATTCAGCTTGGTCTCATGTAGATCTTATCTCAATGTGCAGGTTCCAAAAAAAACTGAACCAAGCCTTTTGATCTCTGTATTGTATTAGCTGTTAGCTTAAGAGTGAGCTTGCTTAGCTGAGGAATTTTTGCAAGACTTGCTTCAAATCTCCACATGACAGAGGCAAGAGGTTGCACTTAACACATGAAATACTAACTTTCATTTAGATCACATATTGTAGCATTTATGTAAATCATCAAGGTTAGGTTACGTTTTTGATATTAGATACAAGTCCTTGTCTCTCATTCCTCTGGATTTTGCGTAAACAAAAGCAAAGTTCAGTTCAACAGCTTGCTGTCATGTAACTAGCTTAAAGTTTAAATTTCTCCAAAGGTGTCAAAATTCAATAGCCACAAAGGCACTACCACAGAACATTTTACTGGGAAAAACTGCAGGTACAGGTAACACTGAGTTAGCTGTGCCTCCTTTCAGTAACAAAGCTCAAGACTCCATCTAGGTTAGTATTTCATTCTTCTGTGTGCCAGTGCCTTTGGCCTCCAAGGTTACACTTGCAGTGCATATGACTGAGGTTTCCATGGACAACAAGATTTCAGTCGGACACAGCAGCTCCCGAAGCAGACAATAATCCAGCACATGGAGCGTGGCTGCTGGGTGGGAAAGGGGACAGTCCAAGAGATAAAAACTGTCCCAACATCGGCAGAGCAAAGGGAGCCAATGTTCAGCAGAAGAAGAAAAACACCAATGAGCAGGGCTAGGAGAGAGAAAAGGAAGGGGGAGACAAACACCAAACTGAACGAAACAACAGGAAGACAACCCAAAATTCTCAAGTTTTATATCCAGTAAGTAAGAAGCCAATTTTAACAACGACTCTACTCTTTGGACCACCGCCTTTTTGATTATTCAAAGTAGTTTACGCAGACAGCACTTGGTACCAAGATTTTATTACTCTTTCAGGTACATTGAATCTCCTACGCAGGCCCCGTGGCAGTTGAGGGGCTACAAGCGACGCCGTGAGAGCTGTTTGCAATCTCTGCCTGTCCCAGCACGTGGCTCCCTGCCCACTGAGATACGAGCTCTCACTGGTCCCCGACCCCTTCTGCTTAGCCGACGTTAACACATCTGAAGCACTGATGGAAATGGCTTAGCAGGGAGAAAGCTTGCTTCTGGTGGTCAGACAATGCCAGCATCCCACAGCAATGAGCAAGACACAGAAAGGTTTTCTTTTTCTCTCTGCTGTCCTCTTCCGTGTTACCAACTTTATTTTAACGTGCGACTGACTACTGCACAAAAGTTCACAAATGTCTACAGCAGCTGCTATAATCGTGCCAGCCACCCTCTGAGACAGGGCACCATAACCCTGTGGATCAGTAATTTGGATCCACTATGGTGACAGAGTAGCTTCATCCCAGAGCCTACTGTACCTGAATCTTCCAGAAGGAAGGACAATGGGGGAAGAAAATGGAGTCCTGGCTTTCTCACATCTAATACCTACAGAGTGAAAATGCAGTCTCTATCATAGCCAGCAGATGTTTCCCCATGAGTTCAACAGCACCAGAGTGGTGCAAACTGGTTTTCATCTCCTTGGCTGCTGGCTATAAACACATTCAGAGGAAGAACAGTAAAGAAAGCCCATAAAGCAGGGTGCTAATATTTTCTTCTATACGGGAGAATAAAGTAAACAACATTCAACAGTTACTGTTTGGGGTCTTCAATCGTTCTGTAAAACAAAGTAAAAAGGGATGGTGCCAAGGTATTGGTCAGGCAGTGTGGAAATTCTCCTGAGAACAGTAATCTGTAGAAGAAAAAAACATGGGCAGTTTTGCAAGGCCAAGCTGATTTTTACCAGGGGTTTAACAACTGTGCTATGCCCTCTGCAGCAATGACAGGAATGAACACAAGGAAAGAATAATCAAAAAAAAAAAAAAGAGAAAAAAGAGGAAAAAAAGGTGCACAACAGCAGGCAAAGAAGCAAAGAAATCAGAAAAAAATGATTTATGAAGTCTCCCTTCTTCCTCTTTCGCTGCAATATATAGTAATCTAGGCTCTGTCTTTTTTGCGACCTTGATGAAGATGAGGTGAAACCAAGTATGTTTCACGATGTCTGAAATGAGGCATAAAATTGAACCATTGTATGATTCTGTGTCATCTTCGCTTGCATAAGCAAGGAAGTTCTTTAAGCCTGGGTGGTACACCAGCATTCACTGGGAGACTGCTGAAGGGAAATATATTTTGCTTTCGTATATTGTTCTTTTTTCTTGTTCCTTTCTAAAGCTTAAAGTGTCGAACTTGTTTATATACATCATCCGAACCTGTTGCTTAGATGACAAAACATAATATTTAGGATACACACCTAATATCACAGTTTCATAACCTGATAGTAAAATTGGAGAACAGAAAGAATATAAACAAAGAAAGGTTATCTAGGAAAACTCACCATGAAGTGATCTAGAATAAAAAAATTTTACATGCACTGGAAAATTTTGGTATTAAGGTATTCAGAAAATGAGTTTTGATGCCTAGAAAATATTGCTCTAATATAAAAATTTAAATTGGGGGACTTACACTCAGACAACTAAGTTTATATTCATTTGCCTCACACTTCACTTGGTTTTTAAAGATATTAATACGATAGACCTGGAGCTACTCTGTAGTCATTTGTTACTAGTTTATGTCATCCTCAACACTGGGATTAATAGCAATACAATGGGATTAATAGCAGGAATATGGCTCTGGATTTGGTATACTTTGCACTGGAAAAGAAAGCAACAATTGCCATTTTACAAAGAACTGAGGGCTGAGGGAGGTGAGGACAGAGCAAGGTGCTCAGAGGATGGGAACAGACTTTTAGCTTTCTGCTGTGGTGGCTGGAGTTAGTCCTGCAGTTCTGTGAGGGGACGGTAAGCCTCCTATAAGAAGGATGCACACATTTAAGAGGAGGAAAAATTATTCATTTAAACATTTTGTTACCATCTTTGTTACTTTCAGAAATGCTAATTGCATTTCGGGTTACCAACAGAAAGGCTCATCTTGGTTGTCCCTCCACTTGAACCTTTTGGGGAAGCATAGGTGATACCCAGGGTACGGTGTCCCTGAATCTGATATAACGTACGCCAGAGGGAAGGACCACCTACATTTCTATGATTTCAGCAACCATATCTCAGAATTCCTCCATCAATTGGCTCACGAGCTACTCGGTTCCTGCTGTTCAAATTCCTGTTAGAGGGCAGCTCCAGAACCTGACTTTCTCGTAGTCAGTGTTTTTCTCCCTTTTCCAGCTTCAAATTCCTTCATACGGCTAGCTGATACCCATTTGCCTTTTTCCTAGCAGTTCACCCTGCAAGCCTCTTCCCTTTTGGTTGCTTTTTCTAGTTGTTATTAACAGACCACGGCTACTGGTTGATTTTTTCCATAAATTCTTCAGGTTTGAGTCCTAACACTTGAAAGGACAGCTTTTCTGTTTCTGGCTGACAAACAGGCAAGAAGTGCGTCCTGTTCAGTTCAGTGCATAACCCACATGGGACTGATGGCTGCCCAGTTAGAAAAACAGCCCCCCAAAAATAAATGTGGTAGAGTTCTAGACAAAAGTAGCAGCAGCAATGTCAGCTGTCTGAGAATGTTTTCATATGATCTTTCCATCCCTGCTTAGCCACAGAGAGCACACATCAGGCACAAGCATCAGATGTGTAAGAAATGCATGTTACATTCACCCTGGCTTTTTTATTTTTAATGCACATCTTTATATTAACTGAGTACCTATAGATGTACGCATACTTTAACATGAATTTTTCCTGTGTGAAACCCTGCATATTTATGTATGCAAATGCAGCAAATTTTCCCATGGATCACAGGAGTTAATTTCGTAGGGCTCAAGTACTGCATGTATGCATGCAAATGAAAGAAAAACAGAGAAACACAGCAGGCATTGGCATCTCCCACACAAATGATGCGTTGTGTCTATTAACAAATGAACAGCACACTCCTAAGGGAGCTGAAGTGCATGGACCAGAAGTTCACTTCCTTGCCAGTTTATCTCAGATATTTCACTAGTTGTTTTTGCTGCAAGAAGGACACAAATATATTAGATGTCCAGTCAAATCTCTTCAGTTTTTAAACAGTTTGCATTCTACTTTTAGAAAAAAAATACTCACTAGAGAAATAAACAGAACTTTAAAAGTTTGATGTCCAACCAAATCTCTTCAGTTTTTAAACAGTTTGCATTCTATTTTTAGAAAAAAAATACTCACTAGAGAAATCAACAGAACATTAAAAATTGATTATTCCATGTTCTGTGACAGCGTGACATGCACGCATGCTTGATTAGCTGATCTAAGTGAAGTTAAATGTATCAAAAGGCTGTATTATGGTTGCAATTAATTCATAACAATGGATTTGAATAGTTACTCAAAGCAATGGCAATCACAACTGAATGCAATAAAGCAGTTCCAAAAGTAATTTACATGCATAGTTTACAAAGGTCCCAGAACTCTTCTAAACAGATTTCTTTGATTATAAACAGCTGACATACAACAGTATATTCAATTTTTCCAGCTATACGTCCAAAAAAGTATTACATTCATAGCATACAGTGAACTGTCATACTATAAACGTAGGCTTTGTGCATGATTTTAACAAATCATAGTCCAGCTGATTTTAAGAACCTAAAATACATCGATGCATAAAAGGCTCAATATCCAAAAAGTTGTCGTAAAATTTCTCAAGCAAGTTCAATTACACCAGCATTTCCTAAATGACAAGCCTGCTGGATTTTAGCAAGGTTTTGAGAATCAGTAGCCTGTAAAGCCTCCACTTTGCCCACTGTCCTCTTTTCAGAAGAGGACTGCTCCCTAAAGAACCAGTCTCAGTAAAAGTGGAGCTGAAACAGATCCACTGAGACTCCGAAGTTTTTTGAAAACATTCTCTAAGGTGTCTGAATACATACATTTGCCACTGAAGCCAAAAGACAAGAAGCTTCTATTTGCAATAGGATTTGAAAGTCAATATAATGTTAAACTCCACATAAACTAAACCTTTCAAATGCAAGATATGTTCCTCACCAAAATAACACCACCAACAAAAAAAAAGCACGCATGGCTGAGCAGGGGTTGGAGAGAAAGACTACATTTCCTTGCAGCTTTTGATCCTTAAAATAAAGCAGGATAATATCAGTGAATTCTCCCGTATCTTGTCCATACTTATGGTGAGTGCCATTTGCATGTAAGGATTTTTAAAAATTTCAGTATCTGTTTCTGCTGATGAAGACTTTCATCCATGAATAGTTTCTATGAAATCAGAGTGACTTCTAGGCAGCACAAGGTGCGACTTCAGCATGAGTATGGACATCAGAATGTGACCCAACATCTCCGCTTCCTTTGAAAGCGATATCGCTAACCCGCACTTCAACAGAGTATCAGGTTAACACTTCAAGGGGCTCATAGAGCTGTACGGGGCAGATCCTCAGCTAGCAAACAGGTTCAAGAGCTGAGCGAGAAAGAGTCTTTTTGTTCTGTGAAAACAT
>Ga0065711_1050398_pt1 | contig 10842 bp, 6 predicted proteins | sample Hoacrofraction12_FD_59098 | JGI IMG/M metagenome (GOLD analysis project Ga0065711, IMG submission 59098) | Hoatzin crop microbial communities from Cojedes, Venezuela - Epithelial fraction 12 v2 (version 2) | ecosystem: Host-associated > Birds > Digestive system > Esophagus > Crop | place... | reverse complement strand
TTTTTTTTTTTTTTTTTTTTTTTTTTTTTTTTTTTTTTTTTTGATAAAAGTAGCAGGCTTTGATTCATGATAACACCAAATGTTGGTTTCTGTCTGGCTTTATGACCCTATCAGTTGGCTTTCAGTTATGAGTAATGTCAGTGTTGGTGCATGGAAGTCTGCTGGTAAGTTTGCTGTAAATAAATGTGTGTTTTAAAAAAAAAAACCCAAAACAAAAAAACACCACAACTCAGCAACAACAAAGAACCACAGAAAAACCCCACAACCAACAAATCAAACTCCTTCATGAAGTAGAAAACTCTTAGTTTATGTTCATACTGCAGCAAGTGGATAGTTTATCTTCTATTTAAAATGAATGACTTTGTGTGAGAGCTAGCCATTCTTAATGGTCCCAAACAAGAAGAGATATTAGTGGGTATACAGGAGGTGCCTAAGGAGATTGTTCAATCTGTTTGTTTTGAGGAAAACAGCAAAGCTTTGAGGCTGCGTAGTAACTAGAAAACTAGAGACAGGTAAAACCCAAACTATAGTGATTGGTTTTCAATGCACATGCTCTCCGTACTGTAAACCTTTGTACGACATTTCGATGTATTCTGAATAATCCTATGCTAAAGTCTGTTTAGAATCATCACTGTAGTCAGAAGGTAAAAAATGCCTGAGTACACTATTAGCTGTATAAATAAAATGCCACACTGCACAGGTGTGGCTGCCCTAGACCAAGGGATCTCTTGACCAAGGGCTCCCGAGTTCCCTCAGCCCAGGATCTGCAGCTGAAGTGCCAGCAAGATGCACAAGAAACCTGTATGAGTAGGGGCTGCACACAGAGCAGGTTTAGTACCTTGCCAAGGGCAAATATGAGCCCCATTGGCATGTGTAGAAGACTTGCTACCATGAATATATGGAGCATGTAAAAGAAGATTTGCGTCCCTGAAACGATATTTAATTACAGAAAGTAGAGTCTGAGATGCTGCTGAGTTGTTGTTAAGGGAACTAGGGCTCAGATACATAGCTGCAAAACACACAGTGCATTTCTGTTTTGTTCAGAGTGATGCCAACTTTTTAGAGCAGAATCTGACCCACTGCTTATCTTGAGACAGGCTTTCAATGCAGCCTTAAAATAATTTGGGACAGGAGTGGAATCTTGCTCCGTTGGTATTGAGGTGATTGAGCCATCAGTTAAAACCAACAATGTCTGGTTTTCATGTATTGACCGCTTGCAAAATTCTCAAATTTATCTTGAGCTTTTTTGCCTTTTTTTTAAGCAAAACGAAAGTAAATTGTTCCATTTATCTTACACCTTCAGAGTGAGCTTCCTGATTGATTGTCCTTATCACTTCAAGCCAGAAAGTGTTATAGATTTGCTAGGCACCTCAATATTGCAGCTTCAAATTCATGATTTGGCAGGTGGGGAGAGGGGAGAATTTCTTGTTTCCATTTAAACTGCTTTTAGTTCAAAATGAAATCCCATCTAAACTTAAAGGTTTGGATTGAGGTTTGAGGATCAAAAAAAATAGAACAGAAAGAAAATGTGGCTTTAGCTTGGAGCTATATCGGAAAAGCCCTCAGATTCAGGGCTTTTCTTTCTCTCTCTTCTGCACCCCTCTTCAAAAGGGTGTGTTTCTTCTAGTTTATGCTGAAAGAGGCCTAACTGTATGTGCCTGCATGTATCTGCATGTGCCTGCAGTCTTTTTGGTTTGGTTTGCAGTATGTGATAACTGCTTGTAAGAATCACAAATGAAAATTCAATTCTTATTCAGAAAATAGGGCTGTTTAAAATAAGCCATGATCTAAAATGTATAGGCAGCACCAAAATTATAATCGTTTGGAATTAGCAGTGTTGGCAGTTGCTATTGTGAGCCGATAGGCTGGTAAACTAGGAAACGGAGCATCTGCCATAGCTGCCTCCTCTCCACCAGGCTGGATGAAGTTCAGGTCTGTGTTGTGTGTGGCTGCTGAAACTGGATAATGTTTTTGTGGGAGTTGTGGGGGGAAAAAATGAATTGCAATAAAGTGATACAAATTGAAGGAAGCTTGACTTGCAGGAAGATGGCAGACCCAGCCTCTAAATGTGGACCATTACCTCTCTGTTTGTCAAAATGTGTTTCTAGGCCGGAGTCTGATGCATGGAGCTTTGCGGATCCTGTATGCTGGGTAGGTCTCTATGCTTTAGAGAACGTTGCACTCTGGATGTAATCCAAAGCAATTTGTCCAGTCACACAGAGAAAATCTGATCTCAGATATGCCAAGGTGTCATCCTGTGAAGAATAATTTGTCCATGACCTTTTTAGGGAGTGTTTTTAAGATTGAAGACAAACCCAGATATCCCCAAATTTAGAAACTGGAGGTGACAGTAGTAGTACATTAAACTAAGGGAAACAGCCAGCACAAAAATGCAGTATTTTTGTTACCCAAACTCTGCTGCTTTTATTAAACAACAGCATTTGAAGTTTTGTGACTGTTTTCTTCATCATTTTATAGAAATTGTTTTTCTAGTCCTTTTGGCTTCATAGTGAAGCATGAAATTGAAACTTGCCTATTTTTTTTTAAGGCTAATAAAAAACACTGAACACTCTTTTAAGTTTTATTTCTCTTTCCCCTCTCCCCACTGGTGAAGATAAGCCTTTTCAACTGTTAAGAATTAACAGCAGCCTTTTCAGACTAGATACCCATTTTAAGACAGTACCTGGTCTAAATTTGGCCTGATTGGGTACTGGGAATTACATGGGAAGTTATAGGTTGAGGAACACTGTTCACTCAGTGAAATTCTGGGTGTTTGGATCAGATTCTGTGGATTTGGACTTTGAAAGCTTGGTCAGGGCATCCAGCATGCAAGAGGTAGCGTTGCCTTTGCTGCAACTCCTGCCTTCAACAGTGGGCTTCTCGTAGCAGCGCAATATTGTGAGTGTTGGTATGAAACAGGAGTCACTCACAGGTTGGTGGTCAAGAGTCAGTGTGTGTATTAAATATGGGAAACTTCAGAGAGGAGTGATGCTCTTTCTGATGTGTGGAGCAATGTGTTTCTGACTACTTCTGCCCAAAACAGTAATATTTAAAAAGAAAAAAAAATTACACAGTGACAGATGGGAGATGCTTACAGACCTCAAACCAACCAAAATTCCAGGAGACTTGATCAGCACATAGAGAAGGAAGGTAGAGTGTTTTATATCGTGTTTTCACCAAAGGAAATATGTAGGTCTTCGGGGATGTGGCAGCTCCCGACGAATTAGGCGGTGTGGCAGTTTTCATAGGCTTCTAACATAAGTAATCCTAATCTGATGGCTGCCCCAGGACTGGCTATGGCAGATTGGGCGGAGCTAAGGGGAACTGGCCTGGTAGTTTCATACAGTTAGTTCTTCCCTCCTGTGTCCACCAGCCTGTGCAGACTGCAGACTCCTGCCCTTTTCTAAGGAGCAGTTTGAGCAGCTCTCTAGTCTCACTAAGAGAGGTGCTGCCATGCTCCAGTCCAACTCGTGCCGTGGCACCCTTCCAGCAACACTGCAGGACCACCTCCTCCATCTCTAGGCTACCTAGAGACAGCTCCCTGCCAGCAAATGTAGCTGTAGCATATCGGGGTATTTTCTTCTTTGAGAAGAGAAATAACATGTGACTTACCAGATTGGTAAAGATTAAATAACAAACACTACCTCCAGTAACTTACACTGAGATTTTTTTCTTGTGTAGGGGGAGGCTGTGATCTTTTCTGGAGCCTTTATGTGCCTTTATTTGCCTTCACAAGGCAAACAGTATTTCATACATAATCACTTGTACGTGCCGCTAATAAAAAGAGGCCATTAGAAAAGTATAGCAATATTATTATTGAAGGCTAGGGAATTCCAACTCAACGAAACCGCTCTACATTCTGCCCCAGCCTACTGCATGGGCAAATTACTTTGCTTTTCTCTTGCACTTGCTGCTCCCTTTTTCTGTCCTGGCTTCCTGCATTGGTGTGTCTCCAAGGTCTCGTCTTTGTGGAGTTCTCTGAGCAAGCAGAAGTTCAACGTCTTCAAGTCAGGAAGTCAAAACTGCCAAACTCCCATCTGCAGCTACTCCTGCTCTGGCCAGGGCAGGAACTGTTGGGGCAACTGTATCACAAATACCAAATAAGGGTGCAAAATGGGGGCCAGTGGGGAAAAAGTAGACGGGCAGGCTGTTTGCCTGGGAGGAGATGAGGGTGGTAAAGGGGAGAGGGGTGGATGGGAGAAAGAGGTATGTAAGGGGAGCAGTCATGTGATTGTCAGTACCTGTAAGTCAGGACTGTGTTTGATTTCTGCAGTTCAGAGCAGGACAGTAAATCCCCTCCTCCACTGAACTTGTATTTGGCTTGTTCCTGTGGCCAAGAGGGACCTGGTACGTTGGGTTATTTTCTGGATGTCAGCAAGGGCATGCTGGAACCTGTCTTAGCATCGACCAGCGTGCTGACTGTCACCAGCTGTTTTTGAACCTCTCCATGTTCCCTAGCAGTTGCACTTTGTATGCTGAAAGCCACGTGGGCTCTGAGGGAAGGCGTTTGCGTCTGCACAATACAGATGCCTACTAATACCAATTAGGGCTAAAGAATGATACTCAGCTAATGTGAAGATGTGAAGAACAATGGGCAAACACATTTTTACACAGCAGTAACAGGTTATTACCCTGCTCTATAGAACTTCAGATGGATGGGAGTACAACCGGTAGCCAAGAGTCCAGCTAAGTATGGGAATGCTGTCCTTAGCTAGGCAGCTTATCTAGAGCAAGTCTTACTGACTGTCTGACTGTGGTGAAGCTAGGAGTAGATGTGTGGTTGCAGTATGTGATAATTATTGGATGTTGTTGCAGTAGTCAGTCTAGAGGCTAATAATAGAAATTGTGACAAAGACGTTATTGCAAAGGAATACAACAATGGAAACAACAAAGAAAACACCATATTCAACAACCAAAGTGTCTAAGCAAGTAGCTACCCCACATTGTAAAGGTGTTTGCTTCTGTTGTAGATTGCTAGAAATCTGTTCAAAGTTTGGCCCAGAATTTTTTTTGATGTGTAAATATAGAGTAGTAGGGGCACGTTGTACTAATGTGAGCTGAGAAATAATAAATAATGTGTAACTACCACCAGCCTTTTTAAAATCATTGGGATTGATTGAGAAGTAACGTTAATCAGCCTTGGAGGAGACTGATTATCAGTTACTCAGTTTTTATGTAATTCCACAATGGGTGGAAAAAGCTTCTCTCTCCTTGCGTCTCCCTCCATGATCAATTGTCTGTTTTAAATAAAAATGATACACGGTCCAGATGGGAAAATTATTACAGGCTTATAAGGAAATACTGCAATTTTTGAAACAGGCTTCAAGCAGACTTGCAAGATTGTCAGGATAATTTTGCGCTTGTGGTGCAAGGGCGTTCTGCTTTATCTTTACTCTGATGTTAAAAAGAAGAACAAAATTTATTGTCTTTCAAAAATGACCTTACTGCAGGCTATATGGCCAGCACTTTTCAAGATCTTGCAACTCGTGTTTCTCATTTGTTTCTCTTTTTTGTATTTTATTGTGGATTTTTCTGAATAATTACAGAATCCCTTTTAATTGCAAAGGTATAGCTTTGCTAGTAAGTTCTTTAAAAACAACTGTGAAACATTTTTGTGGAGGGTTAAGAGATAAATATTCGTTTAAGGATCTGACCATAATATGTCCTAATAGCAATACTGTGTAAGAGACAAGCTCTTTCTGCAGGTTAGACCTTTGTATCTTTTATGTCAAGAGTGAATTTCACACCAGGAGAGCTCTGTGCACTACAGAAGCTGATTGTAAGTCTCATTACTGAACAGAAGCAGGATTAGCGAGTAAATGCTTGTGGATTGGGCTCAAAATTACACAGATATCTCGGAAGGGACCTCTGTATGCCACAGAAATGTGAGCAGTTATGATGATGTGTTTTGACTTTTGTTTTTCATCTTTGTTTCTGAAGTACTGAATTATTCTTGCATGTGAAGACTGGAACATTGCAAAGTTGCTAGTTTTTCTTCTTTGTTAGTGGTGTGTCTGTCTTCAAGTCATACTTACGTGCCATCCTTATCATTGCTTTAGATTCTTGTGACAACTTGTGCATCCCCTAAGAGACAGATAAATGCTATAGAAATGCACATCATAAGAAGGGGCAAGACAGAATATTTTTAGGAAACTATTTTATTTCTTTCCTTCACATGCAGGCTCTACTGGGTAGCTAGAGAGAAAATTTGTTCTTTTAAGGGTAGCTAGAACTGGGAGAAAGCAGATGAGTTTTCATGTCATGTCTTAGAGCCTGGAGGACTAGGTGTCAGTGTGTTTCTTCAGTATGGGTGAAATCTATCCGTAAATGTTTACACAGGGGCAAGGGAATGAAGCTCCTGCCACTTCCATCCCATTTGCCTTTCCCCCCAAACTGATGCCTTCCAGACATATGTTCTAGTCTGAGGTGTGAGATTGATATTTTAGTGCTACTTAAGATATTGTAGATCTACAGTTTGCACCTGTTGTGTCATTAGACTTTGAGGAGGCAAGGCGCATGCAATCATTTGACAGCCTGTTGCCTACTGCTTTGCTCCCAATAACTTCTGAACCTGTTGATCAGGGTCAGGTGTATTTGAGAGAGAAGAATCTAACATCTTAAAGACTTCTATTTACAAGCTTCACAAAATCAATTAGAGGCAAGATAGGAAGGTTAATCCGTTTCCCAAAAAGTTGCAGTGTACAAGCTTGTATTAGACATCAGAGAAGTCACATGTGACAGAGAAGAGCATGTCACTAGGCATGTCCCAGCACCATGAAAAAATTCAGCAAATACCAGTCATGTTGGATCCCACTGCAAGATACAAACTTGACCAAGCTTTACGTGCTTAAAAGCACTCAAAACTCATTTCTTTAAGTGTATTCATTTAGATACCTTCTTAGTGATTTGATTAAAGCCATGGTTTTTGGCCAGCCCTGCCTCTTGTTACTGGAATGACTATACTTTTTGCATAAAATAAGTGATGTGACAATATTTATTTTTAGTTGTGTTGTTATATTTAAAAAACCTCCAGTCCAAGCAGCGCTTCTGGGTAACTTTTTTGGAAACAGAGGTGACTGTGGGGGTGGAGGAGGAATATTGGCGTATGGGAGACATGGTTGTGTGCTTCTGAAATACACCATAAGCACATCTTCCTGAAGCTTGTTTCATAATTCTCTATTCAGCCAAGTGTTCATACTTTTTTTCCCCAGCCAAACCAGAGTAATGTTCATAAAATAAGATCTTTGTAGTGCAGCATGTAGGTTTTTATTCCATCTTGTATGCTTTTATATATACCTTCTAAAGGTTTTCCAGCACGCAGCTCACCTTCTCTCAGCTGACAATGTCACATCAGTTTACACACTCACAAACACGGCAGCTTTTGTGGATTACCATTTCACATGTCAGCATGCATAGCTTTCAAAAATACCTCAGCATAGTAAATACATGGTGTATAAATAGTTAAGAGGGAAGAGTAGAGAGATGCATATGAGCATATAGAGAATGGCTACGTACAGCTCTACAACCAGATGTTCAGAGGATATGTAATTTAGATTTCCTTCTGCAAGTGCTGCTGTTGTCAATAGTGAAAGAAGTGTAGCTGGCTGTTCAAATTTAATCAGACAGATGCTTAGATCTGTGACACTCTTATTCCTGTATAGCTGATTTAAAATTTTTTTTTAATCAGAGAGTCAGAGGGAAGATTATGTTAGATGTCAAAATGTGGACTTGTAAAGGGAAAAAAATAAGCTTTTAACTGGAAAATACCAAGCTGCTCTGGACAAGCAACCAATCTAATGTAGGTACTACATACAACTCTGTGTTTGGGGACAACTTCAAATGATCCAGATAAGGTCCTTCATATGTTTCTGTATTATCTTTGGAACATCTAATGTGCTGCACTGACTAGACAGGAATTTGGGTGAAATCATGTGGTGTTTTATTAGGCAGTAAAAATATTAAGAACCACTAAGTTTTTTTATTAGTTTATGCAAGCTAAACACAAGAAAACCATTACAGAAAGGCTCATGCCATTAAATTCACCTAAAATCTAGCAGTATTTTTTTTCAGGTAAGGCCCTGTTGCTACCAAGCTTTTCCACAAGTAGGTATTTACACAAGACTTAAACCCTTTGTAATTCCTTTAGATAAAGTCAAAATGAAAATATGGACAGTGGTAATGCAATTTTGCACCTCTTTGTGGTGAAAATAAAATTGCCTGTAGTTCATATTCTGGAATAGTGATGCTTTTCCTGCCCATGTTTGTCTAGTCTCCCATTGTTCTTGCTGCTGCTATTATTTCATATTGCAAAAGGCCAAGTCAGCTTTAGTTTCCATTTGGTTGACCAGAGCTCTGTGGAGCACTCAGCTGGGGAATCAGATGCTGGTGCAGCTGAGGACTGATGTTGTCACAGTGATGCCGGATTCCACATACCCATCTTAAAAAATGATGTAGTGGGACAAGCACTGTGACACACTTCTGAAAATTGTGATGGCTTTTTGCGAACGGCGGAGGCTACAAGGAGGTTTGGAAGAGGTGAACCAGAAGGAAAAGGATTAGTCTGCTTTTTATCTTCGTCGGTTGTTTTCATTCTTTCTTGATTTTTTTTTTTTCCTTTAGATGATCTGTTTCTATATGCAAGTTAGCAGTTGTACATAAAGGAAAATTTCCTGCTATTAAGAAACAAAAGTTGTCATGGTTGCTGGTTGGGCCAGCGAGCATTGCATGAAGTATTGAATCCACGTGAACGCTTTGTGGAAGTCCACACAACTGGGCCAGATTTTTCACAGAGATCTGAAGTACCAGTAGGAAAAGTTAGGAGCAGCATTCTTCAAAGCGTATGGGTTTCAGCTGTGTGTATGTGGTAGAAAAGCATGTGTAGTACCACCTGGTGTGCACTGTCTGTGTGGCAGTATTTTGCTGACGAGTTCCAAACAGTATCTCTCCTATAACAGAATGATAAAACAAAACTCTCCTTGTGGACATCTCAGAATGGAAGTCCAGTAAGCTCAGCAGTCCTCTTTATACACTTTCTATATTTCAGTCCGATTTCATACACTCCAGGACACTGCTGACATGGGATATGTATTTTGCTGTGAAACTTGACCTATGTATGGCGTTCTCTTGACTTGATTGCCCAGTACAAATAGAATTGAAAGTGCAAATAACCCACGGCCACAGTGGGCTCAACTGGAGTCCCACTCGGTTTAGAGGAGTAATACCTTCAAAGTTTTATGAAGCCAGCACGGCATTTTATCTAACAGCATTCCTTCAGTATTTCTTGAATGGAGCTGCCGTAGTCTTGCCTTGTGTGGAGCCCTTGGAGCTGCTGCTCTCCAGAAGCAAGGAACACAATGGGTTGGAGGGGAGGGAGTAATGAGCTTTGGGCATAACAGAGGTTCAGCATTTAAAGGAACTGGGGGTTCCTGCTGACTGTGTGTACTTCTGAACTGTTCTTTATTGCCTTTTGATATCACTTGGAAAAGATAATAGTAATATTGCTGTTCACTTTCATTTTATGCAGCCAGTTCTAAACTCTTCAAATCCACTTTTTATGCAGACCAGGAGGGAGAAAAACGCTTTTATTCATGAAGTGGCACTCTCTTTGTTCCAGTTTCCCTGGTTGTGCTTATTACCTTGGCTGCTATGTGTGCTTGGCTCTCTCAAGTCATTCTTCTCTAATGTGGTGGTGATGCAGGACAACCAGAGGGTATCCAAAACCCTGTTTTAGAGGGCTTTCTCCTCTTGGCTGAGCAACCCTAGTAACTGAAGTCAAGGAAGCCCTATTGTGCACTGAGGAATGTGGTGGGAGGCTGCTGTGCTCTTCCTAGCACACTCAGCGCTGGCATGAAGGAACCAGGAAAGCAAAGACTGACTTATTTGAAAGATCTCCCCACCTTCTTCCCGCAAAGCATAACGTTGCATAGCAAGTGTCGTACCTACTTTGCTGCCTGACAACTACAGTTTGTATTTCATTTTGCCCAAGCCAACCCACAGAGCTTACATAAGTGCCTTGCTGTCCCATTCCATGTCAGACCAATTTTAAATTTAAATCCCAGTGCTGTGGGATATTGCCTGATCAGATTAGAGAACATGTACCGAGTACCTTTGCTGCTGTATTGCCAGTTCTAGATTCTTGTACGCAAGTCATGCTTCTTGAAGTACTACTGTGTATGAAGAGTGTATATTGGAGGTTAGGGGCTAATTTAGGTAATTTATTATTTCTTAGGCTTGGGGAAAATTATTTTTCGTAGCATGGAAAAAAACCTACTTTCAAGCCTGAGGAATAAAAGCATTTTTTCAGTGTCTGATGCTGATCTACTGTATCACCATATCTGCACGAATGTCCACGCACTGACACCACTGACCACCTCCAGCGTGGTCTCCAAATAGAATAAAGGCATCAGCTGCGGTAGGACGGGACAGATGCAGACTGGTCAGCTCCCACCTCCATCCTCTCCAAACGAGCCTCTGCTGAGTCCCTGGGCTTGCCGCTGCCCGGAGCTGCTGAATACTGGCCGTGTGTACAGTGGGCTGTTTGCCAAAGGTTGTGCTGTGCAAGAAAGTTAAGCACATCTCCACGTGTCATTGTTGCAACTACTGCTTTCAGTCCCTCTTAGTATTAAAAGCAATCAGACTGCCTGCCAAACCCCTCTCCCCCTCGATACCGATGTCTGCACGCTTGCTGGGGTGCTTTGTGAAGGTTCAGCCTGACATTCAGCCTTACAGTAGTGTTGAAGCAGCTCTGGGCACGTTCCTCCAGGAGGACTCACAAAAACCCAGGTTCTTTGCTTGAACCTGGAATAGAAAATGAAGATTTTCTAACGAACCCTCTGGTTTGTC
>Ga0065711_1050434_pt1 | contig 10843 bp, 9 predicted proteins | sample Hoacrofraction12_FD_59098 | JGI IMG/M metagenome (GOLD analysis project Ga0065711, IMG submission 59098) | Hoatzin crop microbial communities from Cojedes, Venezuela - Epithelial fraction 12 v2 (version 2) | ecosystem: Host-associated > Birds > Digestive system > Esophagus > Crop | place... | reverse complement strand
CCCCCCCCCCCCCCCCGGTGGGGTGGGAAAGAGACTCAGAAGAGTAAAAGTGAGAAAACTCCTTGGCTGAGATAAAGATGGCTCAATAGGTAAAGCAAAAGCTGTGTGCACATGCAACGCAAAACGAGGAATTCATTCCCTGCTTCCCATCGGCAGGCAGGTGTTCAGCCATCTCCAGGAAAGCAGGGCTCCATCATGTGTGATTTGGGAAGACAAACACCATCGTGCCAAATGTTCCCCCCGCTTTATATGGGGAGTATGACATCATATGGTATGGAATATCCCTTTGGTCAGCTGGGGTCAGTTGTCCCAGCTGTGTCCCCTCCCAACTCCTTGTGTATCCCCAGCCTACTCTCTGGTGGGGTGGCGAGAAGCAGAAAAGGCCTTGACTCTGTGTAAGCAATGCTGAGCAACTGCTAAAACATCCCTGTATTGTCAACACTGTTTTCAGCACAAATCCAAAAAGCATAGCACCACAGGAGCCATCATGAAGAAAATTAACACTAGCACAGCCAAAACAGAACACAATCCTAACATTCAAGCACTTGTATCCCAGAAACCATTCTTCCAAAGCAAATGATCATTGAGATACTGATGAATCTATATATGGAAATACATTTTCTCCCAGTCTGTTGAGGAGAGCCAGCCTCCTCATAGCTACAGTGGATTTTATGTTCCCCATCTTGAAATCTGACTTCTCTAGTCATCTGTTCAGTTACCGCCACAAAAATATGACTTCGCTCTTTTTCCTTCCTTTTTAAAATCTAGGGACTATAGTCATATGCACATTAGCACTGCTTGAGAAAGCAATGTGAGACCAGTTTTGATACATTCATTCCTTCTCATTCACATGGGGCTCTTCCCTTCTCTAACATCTATGCTTGAGAAAGCAAGTTGAAACAATGCCTGCCTTGGGAGGGTGTGAATACTGAGGAAAGTGCTCCTTCACTTAAAAAAAAAAAAAAAAAAAGAAAATCTCTCTTGCTTGGAAACATCAAACTCCAAGCTTACAGGTTGGAGTTTTCAGCAGACACAGGAAGAATCAGCTGGGTGCAGGGTGGGGGAGTTCCTTATTGCCCGCAAGCTTTTACACCTGTGTCAGTGCACCTCTGCACTGCAAAGTCCTCTCTCAAGAGCAGTAAGTCCCAATAACCACAACAGAATGGAAATGAGCAGCAGTGACACCTACACATGACTACGTCCCTGTTTGGAACCAGATGTATTTCAAGCCTTCTGAAGACAGCAGGAAGCAATGTATCCCAGCAGTACAACTTCCTCAGGAGAACGAAGGTGGTATCACTAGAGAGCAGCTGAAAAAAACAACTGATTTAGCCTGAACTATTTGGAATTCTAAGTATATTCTAGCCTGGGAAGAAAAAAAAAAAAAAAGTCATCTGCCTGCAGCCCCAGACTTTTAAAACAAGTTCGTCCAATGTATCAATGAACAAGGAAATTAGGCTCTGAGGAATATCTATGCTGCCGTACTCAGCAGCTTTCCATGCTCTAAAGCAGCACTCTGCTTTGCAGTTAAGAGTCTCAGAGCTGAGCCACAAAAAACATTTTTCAGATGACAGAGGATACTCTTTCCTCAGGGTTTTATTACTGCAATCACTTAAAAGAACAAAAAAAAAAAAAAGATACCTTGTGATATCCATGAGCATTGGCTTAACCACAGGAGACTGGTCTTGCCTGATGCTACAGAGCAGCTATTCTCCCCTATTCAAAGCTGTCCTCAACCCAATGTCTTTAGCAGTATGAAGCATCAGAGATCAGTCCATCTGGTAAGAACTGCTCAAACCCTTAAAAATAACTACCTCTTCACAGGAGATTAACACTTAAGAACATTAAAAGAAAAATACCTACTATCAGAGACGTATCTAGCCTATCAGAGTTCCAAAATGGAGTAAGACTTGCTCTCACCATATCCATAGCATAGCCAAGTACATACAGTTATTTGTTGTTGTTGTTTTCCAGTCAACATAACTAATGGATGATGTGTACAGATCTATGTCATCTTTCAGCAGACCGATCTGGGGACACTTATCCACTTTCCGTCACAGACCAATGTCTCTAAACAAGCACATACAATTTTGAGATGTTTTTAAAAAGACCTCAGGAAAATATGTCGGAGACCATGGAAAGATACTGGATACACTATTTGGAGTCAGAACCAACGAAAACTGCCACATTTCCATACAGCGTTAATGCACAAGGAACAATGGATTGATTTTAATATATTCTACGGGGTATGTTTTTGACGACATTCTTGAAAATTGTATTCACATATTACAAAGCCTGGTGTGTTCCAGTCTGGAAGAGAAAGAATGGTTTGAGGGGAATTATTTCTGGAACTGAGCATGTAATCGAACAGGAAAGAAATGTGAACAGCAATAAGAAGCCAATTACAAGGAAAAAAGGGAACTCTTGCTGCACAGGCTACTGCAAATACATCTCTCCTCTTAGAACAAAGCAGTGTCCAGAACTAACAGATAAGAAACTGGAAGTGAGAGAGGAAATCAGATAAGCTAAGACGTTCAGGAGCTGGGAATGGCAGTGATGTGCATGCAGCTGAAAGCAACAAAATGTTTGTTAGCATTAGCTATGCATTGCTTTCAGCTGTCCTTACTTCCCTACAAAATCTGGGGCAGCAGATGCTAATCCAAGAAGTTCTACAGGGCACAGACCAGGTGAGAACTAATGAAAGGAAGACTTCAGTTCATCACGTCCACGGTGAGTCTTTAAAAACTACCCCAGTAGCTTATCGTGGCTCTACTTCTCTGGGCTATAATTTGTAGCTCATTACTCACAACCTAATGAAGGCTAAAGATGCTTTCTGAGTTCTGCAGGGAATGTATTCTGCAATGTGAAGAAAAATTTCCCCATAGCTGTATGTTAGTGCAGGAAGACATGGCTCTGAACACCTCGTCACACAGTGACAACTGGAGCCAGCTATGAGCCTCTAGGTTGGATGGGCATGGCCCAGGGACCACCATATTTTGGAGTCCTGTGTTATCACAGCAGACTTAGTTGCCATTTTAGTTCTGAATAGCGTGTGGAAAGATTTTGCTGATGTCTCCAGAGTCCAGACAGAAGCGCAAATAGAACTGTGAAAAAGTGCTAGCCACACTTTGGGTGCTCTTTCACCTCCAGGACTCTGACAGGACTTTACTACTACAATGGACAGATTCTTTACACCGTGAGATGTGTAGTGTTGAAAACAAGACACTGAAGGTGAATGAAGGCGAGAGAAGCATTAGACTTTTTCTAATGATGAACTAAAGATGACTTTGTGTTCTGAATCTATGCGGATTTGCCAGGCATCAGACTGTCTGTGTGGTGGGGGCAAGAGTTGCGCATGCCACACCAGTTTTGTGGAACAGACTGAACACAGTTCAAGATTATACAAAGGAAACTTCACAATGTTAGAGCTAGGCATACGGCCAAAAGGAGGTACTGCACAGTAATAATATTAACAGAAATACATGGCCCAAATCCTAAAGGTTTAAAGAGATGGTTTGCTCTTTCACTGTAAGGGAAGACCGGGCTACACTGACATTGTCTCTGTTAACAAGGTTATAAAGATTAAAGAAAGAAATGAAACCTTACAGACTTTTCCCCCCAGGAGGGCAGTGCTCTACATTTTGGGGGACAAGCAAACATTCCTAAGTGGAGATTACTAAGCTGGACGTGACTACAGATGGAAACCTACGTGGTTAATCAATTATGAGAGAGACTGAGCCACTACTATGATGGAGGTCATGTACAATGACAATGTGATCCAAGACCCTACTAGGCCAAGTATATTTTAATCTGAGACAGGAAAATGAACTACATTAATGCACGAATCTAGAGAGATCTCACCAAAAGCCTTGTACAGCCTTAAGTCTGCTATGCACAAGCCAGCTGAACTCAAACCTGAGCAGATAAAGTTGTTACAATAACTGACAAGACACTGAAGAACAAGGAGAGCTTGAGCTGTTTGCCTAAGCAGACAAATGCCAAAAGAATCTTAAGCAAGTAGGGAGACACGTTGTGTAGCTCAAGGATAACACTGCCTTAGATCATGCCACAAAAATATTAGAGACTAATGATGAATGAGAATAGCCAATCTCAATGCACTGGTGACCATTTGGAAGTATTGCAACCTTTCTCTAATAAACTAACAGGAGAAAATAAGGGAGTTAGAGAAGTCTCTTACACTGAGCTCTAACTCTTATAAACACTACAGGGCTGACTACAAACAGAAAGGACTAGAACCAACTGCACTGCAGACTGCTTTTAATACAATATTCTTCATAGATCACTCCAGGGTTCCTTACATTTGGTTACTGACATGTATGCAAACTAAGCCAGAGATCAGATGTATGTGATCACACACTGGATCCTTTTACTTGTTAAAAAGAAGTAGACAAAGTTTATCCTAGTTATTACGAAGGTCACCAGGGAAAGCAAAGTTTTTCAAACACAATGGTGGATGGGTTTCCCTAACATAATGGTGGATCTATTCTACAAAAGAGATTGTGGATTCATTATATGTATGATAGATTTAGACCACTGTATGATAAATTTAGTCCAACAAGAGGTCTAAAACAGGTTCCTGAAATTAAAGCTAGCAAAAAAAGAGTTATCACCTACCAAACAATGCCAGGTAAGCCGACTTTCATTAGGTACACTAATAGTGTACAAGATATTCATAAACAAAGAGTAAGTTACTAGTTATACCCACCACATGGCTGTTGCTTTTTAAATGGGTAAAATCATATAACACCTCAGTGAAGTAACCAAGATCCTAACTTTGACTGACCCAAAACAGTCACATTTAATGGAAGTACATAAAAATGCATATACACAACTTGTTTCGAGCATTACAATGAGATTTTGCTCAGCTTCCTCACAGAAATCCCACTGACACCAAGATTTCCACTTAAAAGAAAAGGAAGTGTAATTTGGCTTATAGTAGTGGCAAACACCACAGTTTAAAAAGCCAACAGTGGAAGATTTTAATCTGTAGAGCCACTGTATGTTCATTCAAAATATGATTATATTTAAACACATAAATTTTCCTCACAGAATTATTAAGAGTCTACACCATTTTTTTAGTGAAGTATGTGGCTTCTGTGTACTTCTATAGCTTCAAAAAACACTGTGGTCTTACATCTGAGATGTAGAGAGCTGTAAACACAAGATGAATAGAGCAGTCAGTGTATTTCTGCAGTTAGAATAGAGTATTTCAGTTGGAAGGGACCTACAACAACCATCTAGTTCAACTGCCTGCCAGTCTTCAGTAGACAATTTCAGTTCTAATAGACTACAAATGTGAAAAGCTTACATACTCTAGTCTTGTCTTCTGAGTAAGTCTTCTATTTAGATTTCAGAAGTGAAACAAATTCACTTTCCAGCTGAAAATATGCAACATTATCAAAATACCCAGCCTGTAAGTGAAAGCACTGAATGTTCCTACTGTGCAATGAGCTGAAGCAACACCAGAAGACACATCTTTCCAGGAATTCCTCAGTAACAAAAGTAGCCAGTATTTTCAGGAATGAGAACAAGTTGTCATAGGTACCAAACTCGTTCCATTGCTAATTCTTGACAACTCTTGTATGGAAATAGTGAAGTACAAACACCTCAGTAAGCTTAAAAAGCACCAGGTCTCTACAGTTTGATATAACACAAACAAAACAAAGTACAACTCCAAGAAATAGACTGCAGAATACATGCTGGCTAGTGATACAAATTGTGACAATCTAGGATTTTTCTACCACAATTTTGTGAGAAAACGACTCCTTCCAATAAATCCATTGTTTGGCATCTATGTATTAAATCAACACCACTTTATGTTTCTTATGTACATAAGCAGACTACTCACTAACGTGTGTGCCAACACTGGAATAGCATTGCAGATTTATAAAGGTTCTCCTGGGGCTAACAGCATGACTTGAAACTCATTTAAGACTACAATCTGGAACAAAAGCACGCTGAATAACTAAACAAATAAAGTTCTGAACAACCTCAGAAGCGTTTCTGTCCAGCTGAGTGTAGGCAGCAACAGTTTCCTCAAAAACATTGCTGTGGAGAATGCTTGCCATATACTGTAAGCACCCGCACCACGTTTCTTAATTGGCTGCCTTCTGTCTACTCCAATGCAACTTGGACAGCAAGAATAAATTAAGTGGCGTCAAGAGCACTGAACACATTAGCACTCTGTGAAGCTTGCAAGTTGCTCTACTTGATCTCTCTCTCCTACAAACACAACAGTATTCCAAAAAAAAGAAAATCAGGAATTTATTCTGAAACCATCCCATGCGTAAGATGTGTTAACATGCTATTTCTGCTAAAGCAGAAGAAAAGATAGTACAGCACAACAGAAGAGAATGGAAAGAGCAGACATAATGATAATCCACATGCAGAACATATGGACCAGGCTTCATTAAAATGTTCAGTTCATCTCTTACTGCAGAATTACTCTCTGATATTCAAAAGGATTTAAATCCTTTTAGTTTCTTGTTATTGAAGTATCACATCTCCTACGAAGGCCACGACAGGACAGTTACTTTACAGAATGGTCATAAAAATCACAGAACCATTAAGTTTGGAAAGGACATTATCTAGTCTAATCCTAATGCTCAGAGTAGGACCAGCTAGAGCAGATTGCTTAGGGCCTTGCCTAGTTGGGTGTAACAACCCCATGGCCTGGATAATCTCTTCTCTAATCATGGCTGGACAGTCAACTCTTGACCAGAGATGCTCAAGGGGACCATCTGAAAAAGAGTAGCTCTTGAAAAAGATATCTAGATTTCACTAGGACCCAAAGCAATGGGGTGTAAAAGCATTTTAATTTTAAGAGACTGCTACATACAGAAAATGCTAGCCAGACTGCCATTCTTACCAGCTAGCAGGTGGAAGACTTATGACAACTTCTGGCTAGGAGTTACTATCCATTCCCTTAAACCATTCCCCAGAAAGCTTATTTGCCCTTTAACCATACAGGATGGAGTTCCATGTTCTAGGTCTTCTGGATTCTTTCTGAAAGAGTTACTCAGCTGGCCGAACTGACAAACAAAGGTCTTCACTCTGTATTTGTTTGGCCTTACATACAGATTCTTGGATCACAGCTTCAGAAGTCCCAAAAAGACAAAGGCAACTAGTTTGTGTTTCAGACACTAGGTGCAAAATTCAGTTTGCAGTTAAGATGCCGAACGCTAGACACATGCAAAGCGTCATACTCCGTTTACACACTAGACACCCCGCCAGAGACCTAGTGCATACAAGGCACCAATTCTGCTGATCAGCCACTGGGTCTCCAAGATGTACTCTGTACAGATGATACTGCACTGAGTACAAACCCCCGTTACACTCAATGGAAGTCAATACACAGGACCTCTGAGGATAATTAAATTTATTAATCTTGATCTGAATTTCACAATAGAAGAAAAGCTACACGCACATTGCTCCCAGACAAAACCAAAACCTCCAATCATCAACTCCTGCAGCCAAAATCCCATGAACAAAACAAAAAGGACACTGCTAAAAGATCAAAGACCCCAGAACCATTGCTAGAAGTGGCAGAGACCAGAGGCTTGGGTTACATCAAGACAGACACACACACATAGACATGTTCTCGCCCTGACGGCAACAACTAGCTATTTAAACATTAACTTCAAAAATCTTGGAGTAGAGATCACTTAGCTGCAAAGAAGATTCCCAGACTTGGGATACCAGTTCAGCAGCTACCAACAGATTAAAAGCAAAAAAAAGAGGAAAGGGAGGAATTAACGAGAACATTCCATGCCAGTAGAACAGGGTATCATCTTCCCACTCCCTCTCATTTTTATATGACTTTCCCATTTCCAGAAACGTTCATGGTGCACAGTGATATGAGGAAAAGAAGAATGCAGTGATATGCAATTACACCCTGTATAGCCTGATGGTTCAGATAATGTGTGTTATATTTAATAAGGGATGCTCTTGTTCAAGTCAGGAGGAAGAAAAGGAAGGTGTAATTTTCCTGCTACCAGCGAGGTCAGCTTTTCCAGGAGTGACATATTTCCATCCCACCATAGACAGAGCATGTGCAAACCAAAGCAAAGCACTGTCATGGGAGTAACACAACTGCTCTTTTGGGGTGGGGGGAGGGGCAGGAGAAGTGTGAAATATGCAGAATTCTAGCTGGTTTAGCAGCTGTCTAGCAGTTTTACGTACATAGGAACGGGAAGCCTCTAATTTTACAGTATTTTGTCTTGTGTTCACAGTCTGTAAGCAGACCTCATCCTGCAGGTGAAGCTGTGGTAACAGGCTTCTACAAGAGTAGCTAAAGGACAAAACAGGATAGAAGTATGGACTGAAAGATCTGCCACAAAAATTCAGGCTGAAGCTGACCATCTTATATAAGAGGCAGCTGTAGACAAACACAGCAGCTAACATCTTACAAGATCCTGTGTTTGGTTAAAGAGGATGCCATTCTGCAGATCATCCACAACCTCTTCAGTTTTCATACTTCAGACTTTACTTCATCTTACCTACAAATTTAAAGCCCTTGTTTCCAAACAGCACTGTTATTCTCTGAAAATCTTTTTGAGGAAGATATCAAGTAATATCAAGCTTCGAAATTCAGGGTGGAATTCACTTGCAGCGTAAGGCCACAAAAAGCACCAGGTTATCTTGTCTGACAGACTGGAAGAAGTAATTTTACACACATACCCACACCGAGACCGATAACTTGTGCCTGAATACTTCTAATGTATTTCAAAGACTCTGGAGGCCCTTCAAGAAGTTGAGGAACTAAATAATTCACATTAGCTTTTTTCCCAGTACTTAATCACCTTTGGCATAAAACACACACAGGCACCATGTTCGTCACATTTGAAAAGCTTGACTTCTTTGGCCTTGGTCCTTTTTCTGCCTCTTCTTACTATATTAAGGAATCCTATACTATAGAGTAATTTGTTTCCTATGACAATCTCCCTACAGCTTAGAAACCTTGATTCTCAAGAATAGTCTTCTGGTGTGCAAGGTACAGTCTCTCACCCTCATACACCTTACTTATAATTATCTGCCTAAAGAAAGCACTTCTTTTGAACAAAGGCTGTTTGCCCCATTTCCCCCCTGAGTTATTATCATCTGGGTCAGCAGATGTCAAGGAGAGTGGGTTGCTTGATTTTGGGTTTTTTTTGGAACTACAGAACTCTGGAATTAAGACTGAGTAGGAACACCATGGTGAAATCCTGGTATCGCAAACTGATTATTTTTAACTTGAGTAGCTCCTTACACAATCGTTTAGTTCTACCAGCCTCAAAACTCGAGTGACAGCTTTAAGGCAAAAATTTGTACAGTTTTTGACAGAATATCTACAGGTAAGTTGGGAACGGTCCTCTTCCCTGGTTTTACAATTGATCTCATTGACATTCCATATCACATAAATCGTTTTAACTGCGAAACCTGTTATTACATATTTAATGGGAAAAAAGGAGAACCTACACGTACTGTTTGTGAAATCAAACAACAGAAGGATAAATTTGTATTCAAGGTCACATGAATTCTGTGCTTGAACTACTAGGTATCAGCTGGCTGCATCTCAGTATCGTTGTTAACCAAAACATCACGGGGAGCTGTACAAGTTCAGATACTGCCATTTTAAATCTAGTATGTAATACTAACTTCACAATATCGAGGTTCATCTCAAGACCTCTGACATTATTCTCACTGAAACAGCACCTATTAGTGTTCTAAGTCCCATTAGACATTAAAATCAGATGTTAATTGCCTAGATTTTACTCCTGTCTTATTACTACAGTTCAAGAACAACATAGTGTAAAAAACTCCAGTTTTGTGCTCTAATATAGCAGCCCATAAAACATGGCTCCATTTATCTTTTCACATAGCACTAATTCTGATAATATACAGAACACCACTTTGTTATCTGAAACTCAGTCATATACCATTCTCCTATCTTTGAGGCAACTTTTGAACAAGAGTATATAGCACATGTCAGTAGGGTAGAAAGGAAGGAAGAATACAGTGATTGCATACCCCACATTTATGCATTCACCTAAATTAAGGAGTGAGTCACAATGGGAGAGGATTTACCACTCAAAGATTGACCTGTGTGCATCAAGGCCAACACAGTTCATAGCAATCCCAGATACAGAACAGTGTTTGCTACAAAAAGTGGAACAGTATTCACTACAAAAAGCAGACATTTGTTTTCCTGTCTTAGACAAAACCAATTCAACTTTACCAAGCATGATCTGTGTCACATTGTAGCTTCTAATCAGTAAGACTGGTGTTACATCTGTCAGCAAATTCTGCATGACTGTGTAGTTCAGTAAGAATCTAACAGATCACGCCATCGTGTCTCAACAAAGCCTTTACAGATCTCTCAGTAGACCACCTTAATTGCAGGCAGAAGCTCCTAGACATCTAATGACATGACACAGATGGCAAGAAGCTACATAACCAACACAACGAGAACATCAGGATTTTGTTCTAGCTGTTCATATGAACCCTGTCAGCCTCGTAATGAAATCTTTCAAGATGCGTACTCCTACTACAGTCCTGGGAAAACAGGGCATCTTCACCATTACTTCAATTTCTGCTTGCTATCCATTTTTCTAAGCATCTTTCAAATACTTCACAATACATTTCTGATACTGCACCATTATCTTGATCTTAGCTGCCACAGTCAAACAGACCTCACTTAAAACATCTCAAGATATCTCACTCACCCTTAACAAAGAAGCTTAACTTTGCTGAATAGTAGTATTATTAATAATAATAAATCTGGCTAATCAAAGTTGGGCCAACTGTAAATCATAGCTGTAAGAGACTACTTCCCCCCCCCCCC
>Ga0065711_1050433_pt1 | contig 10843 bp, 5 predicted proteins | sample Hoacrofraction12_FD_59098 | JGI IMG/M metagenome (GOLD analysis project Ga0065711, IMG submission 59098) | Hoatzin crop microbial communities from Cojedes, Venezuela - Epithelial fraction 12 v2 (version 2) | ecosystem: Host-associated > Birds > Digestive system > Esophagus > Crop | place... | reverse complement strand
ACCCCCCCGGCAATCCCAGAACCAGCCAATCTTGTCTTACAACGCAAGAATAGTTAGCTGACACGACTGGCCATTTATCTCAAAACCAGCCAACACTATATTCTTGCTTGCACTGCAAGAATAGGTAGCTGGCACGGCTGGCCATCTGTCTTGCCTTTGAAGGAGAGCAGTGAATCAGGACGACTTGGGACTCTCCTTGTCTTTGTACAAGAGCAGTGAGTTGGGTCGATCAGGCACCCCGTGACCACATGTGGAACTTCTGAGGCCTGGAGTCGCACCCAGCTATCTCAGTTCACAGTGCCAAGCATGAATTTAGCCATCACTTCTCAATTATGTTAAGCCTGTGTGTAATTCCTTTCCGGACTGGAGGAAAATACTGCAGCTGGCCAGACAATTATCAGGACATCAAACAGTTTTTGTTTAACCCATTACTGCATGTTAGTTATTTCACCTTTGAGGCAGCACAGTTTGCATAGTGTGTCTTGCTTGTAGCTCAAAAATCTTTTGGAAAATAAACATACAATTTATACTCTCGGTAAAGGACTAGGAAGCAGAACGAAAGGTGTTTCCCCCTTCCATCCAATGACGTATATTAGATGAATTCATTGTGACATAAATCAAACCCTTGCTTGCACTAAAAGATAGTAAACTGACCTTGTGCACGCACTTCTGTCAATAGCTCTAGTTGCAACTATAATCTTAGGACATACGTAACTAGAATAGAAACAAAAAGTTACTATACATAGATTTTCATGACTATCTCTCCAAAGCAAACTTTTCTTTCCTTCTTTTGTGTATTACAGATAATAATTTTAATCCAACATGAGACTTACACGTATTGAAGAAACTGCTTTGTCTGCGTTGCTCGACTGTCACATTCCAGGGGGCAGAGATGGAACACCGTGTCTGGAAAGCCCATGCCAAGCTAGAATATGAACAGCAAGTCCCTTTCACTGGCACAGAAGCAAACCCTGAGAATAAAGACATAAAGGTGTTTATATACCGGACATTTTCTTCCTTAAAGCAGCATTTCCTGCAAATATACGTGCCAGAAGAAAAAACAGTACTATTTACTCACACAGTCTAGTTTCCAAAGGGAATCAGACTTGAACCTTCTGTCTTAAAGTGCAAAGCAAGTTGCAGAAGGGAGGGGAAATATCACAATAGAAAATGTCACAAACAGAAGAAGGGTAGAAGGTTTCTAACATATTGCTGATAGAATGAGAATGCACCCTCAAAAAGCAGAAATACCATCCTAGCAGCAAAACGTGCAATTCTGTTCCTGGACTCAGTCAAAAGTGATAAATAAAGATATCTACATCACAAAAAACTACATTTGCTATGAGAACCAAATCTGAAATCAGCCCAATAATCCTGTTCAACATCTTCATTAATGATCTGGATGGCAAGACAGTGCACCCTCAGCAAGTTTGCTGATGATACAAAACAGGCAGGAGACGCTGATATACCAGAGGGTCATGGTGCCATCCAGAGGGACCCTGACACGCTGGAGAAATGGCCTGACAGGAACCTCAGGAAGTTCAAAAAGAGCAAGTGCAAAGTCCTGCACCTGAGGAGGAACCACAGGCATCCATACATCCTGGGGGCTGAACGACTGGAAAGCAGCTTGGCAGAAAAGGGTGTGGGGAAACCTGGTGGCCACTAAGTTGACCATGAGCCAGCAATGTGCCTTCACAGCAAAAAAGGCCAACAGCACCCTGGGCCGCATAGGAGGACCGCTGCTGGGAGCTGGGGGAGGTGATCCTTCCCCTCTATAGTCAGCACTGGTGAGACAGACGTGGAGCATGGTGTCCAGTTCTTAGCTCCCCAGCAGAAGAGAGACATGGATGTACTACAGAATAGGACATTAGGAAAAGGTTCTTCACTGAGAGGGTGGTGGGTCACTAGAACGGGCTCCCCACGAAAGCGGTCATGGCACCAAGCCTGTCAAGAGTTCAAGGAGTGTCTGGACGATGCTCTTAGTCATCTGACTTAGTTTTACGCAGTTCTGCGAGGAGCAGGGACTTGGACTCCATGATTCTCATGGGTCCCTTCAAACTTCAGATACACTATGACTCTATAAGACAGTCCAGGGAAGGGCAACGAAGATGATTAAGGGACTGGAGCGTTTCTTGCAAGAGGAAAGTCTGAGAGCTGGGACCATTTAGCCTGGAGAAAAGCAGGCTCAGAATGGATCCTACCTATGTATATAAATATCTGAAAGGAGAGTATCAAGAAGACTGAAGCAGGATCTTCTCACTAGTGTCCAGTGACAGGACAAGAGGCAAGGCGTGTCAATTTAAAGACATAAAATTCCATCTGAACATAAGAAAACTTTTTTTTTTTTTACTCTTAACTAAACAAGATCCTGGTTAATCTACTCTAGTTGACCCTGGTCTTAGCAGAGAAGGTGAACTAGGTCATCTCCAGAGGCTTCCAACCTCAACTATTCTGTGATTCTGTGAATTTGTGAATCTGACTTATTCTGGTATCCTGAGAGCAAAATGTACCTCCAGAAGTACTTTCCCCACAGCCCTCCAGATTTGATTATTACAAAGACACATGCTCTTACCATCTCCAGAACAGAGAACAGATTACTTTCAATACACCATACATGGTGGTGCTTTTTCTGCCAGGTGGCTCAGCTAAAGCAGAAAGATGCTCTTCTATTAGCCAAAGGGAACATGTTGTAACTGCTAAGGCTCAGGTACCTACAACAATGAAAGCAAGATATACTTTCATGTACTGCCCAGCACAGAGAGGTGGTTCTTTAGAAGTAAGGAAGCCGTATTTTTCCTACTTACATAGTCAATCAATCCAAACAGTGTGCATATTCCACAAAATAAAAAGGGCTATACTGTCTTGAAATCAATTATTCAACATGTTATTCAGAAAATGATGATAAAATTAAAAAAAAAAAAATTAAAATCTACTTCTTCCTAAACTACATTTAAATTCAACCTTTCCAGACAGATTTTAAAAGCATAAAATAAGCATCACTTTTGTCATGTTCTGTTAGCTTCCGCTATCAATAAAACAACAATCCATTTTTTGAAGTCAGGACGATAGCTTCTTCTAGGCAAACAACAATCAGTTCAGTTGACTGGGGTAACGCAGCAGGTAGTTCTAAAAAAATTCCTGTCAAAATAGTCTTAAAATGTAAATTTATCATCATTTATTCCTATGGAAAGTTAAAGTTGACAATACAACTCTATTATGAAAATTCTGAGAAAAACTATTAATTTTCACAACATAAAAAGCAGCCAATAAACACAAAAAAGGCAAAAAATAGGGATAGAAGATTCTTAAATATCTGGTTAAATTCACATAGAATGCAGAACTTATAACTGAGTCACAGTATCAGACACATACAAACAATATGCTAGTCACTACTCGAACACTTCCTTTCACTTCAAATTGCTACTGAACTAGCAATTCCTAATACAAACTACACAATGTTAGTAATAACTCTATAAGCACACACAATTTTTGAGCTGTTTATAGTGTTTTTAATATGCATTTGATGACAAACTCTTAATCTAAAAGATTAAGTTAACCATTCATCTGAGAATAATTTTCACAAAAAACACGTCAGTTATTGATCTAATTTTGGAATGGCATACAATTAAAGAACTTATTTTTTAAAAAATAACATCATGTATCTACAGCTAATTTAAAACTGCACTGTGTGCCAGTACTTACAACTTCCCTTATTGCACCCTTTAATTCCCAACAGCTGGAAATTTCTTCAAAATAAGTTGCAAAATCTAATCCCGCCTTCTTCACATGCTTGCAAATTCTGTCATACCTCCAACATGACTCGAAGCAGCACACTTTTCCCCACTTCACATACTTTCTGTTGGCCTAGAAATGATCTTTTCACATACATGAGCACATCTACTGATAATTTCCTTGAACAAGCTTCTTTTAGTACAAAGACTTAATAACTCCCAGTTCTTAACATCTTTTTGAGAAAAGCAAGAAAAAAAAATCTGGACAGTTATGAACAGATTCAGGTTCAGGCTAGTGGCCTAAGTAGCTCAGTATTCCATCTTCAGTAATCACGATAAACAGCTGCCTGGGAAATAGTACAGTATTGTCCTCTGTATTTTCTCACTCTCTGACTACTTTCAGTACAGTTGATTTCCTCAGAACCATGCAGACATCTTGCACCTACAACACTCCTTGGTAAGGAGTTCCACACATCTACTACTCACCATATAATGAACCAGATGCTTTTTTTATTATTATTACCTATTTTCAGCCTGTCTTTTATTAGCTCCATGGCCTACTTGTCAGACTGGGAGAGAAAGTAAATTCCTATCCACTCCACACGTGATCTAGCAGACATCTCTCATACTTCCCCAGGTTGAGAAGTCCCAGCCTACTCAGCTGCTGCTCTTGTATTTCTGGTGACCCTTCTCCCATTTGTGTGAGTCTTCTCCAGTTGTAATTTAGTCTTTTGTATATGAAAGGACTTAAAACTTCATAGGTTTATATTTATCTACGCTGTAATTTATTCAACATTTTATTGCCCATTCACTCAATCTTTGCTAACTCTCCAGCCAGTCTTTCTTTTCTACTTTAAATAACTTAGTACCATTAACAAAATTAATTATCTTGCCGCTCAACCACTTTTCCACTGCGCTTATGAACATGCTAACCAGTATAGATGTTTATGAAACTCCACTGATGACCTCCCTCTGCAAAAGAGCTCCAACACTCTTCCCTATCTTTCACCAAATTAAACACACAATGACCTCCTCTCATATCCCATATCTGCTGAATTTCTTAAAAGTCTGTGGTGAGGGACTCTGATAAAAGCTACTTGGAAATCATGCATGCAGTGCATTAACCGGATCACTGTTATCCTACCGAGTCTCTCAGAAAAAAAAACAACAAACACATTAAATTAGCTTCCCTGCTTGCCATCTCTGAGTGCTCCTCTTATATCCAGTTTGTTAAACTGGCTCTACAGACATGCACTTTGAGTTTCCTATTGGAGCAACATTTTCTTAGCTAAGACGAGATAAATAACTTGTCAACATTCAGAACATCAGGACTAATGCTACTTGTTGGGGCCAGGCTCAAATGTACATTGAAATTTTACAGTGAGAAAGTCTTTGCTTGGTTTGAATTAGTCATCTGCACTTCTAGCAGCAGAGGTGATGCTTTCTTTCACAGGTCTGTAACAAAAAAGCATATTCTAAATTCTCTAAGAAACAATACATTCATTTGGAAAACAAAACATAAGAGTATTACACAGTTTACTTCATTATCAAAAACATTTGCAATGCAGTCTGCTTTTAGTTGTTTTCTTTGCTCCTACTTTCATTAGCGAAAAAAAAATCCACATTCTAAACACCATGTCCTTCTGAAATTAGAATCATAGAATCATAGAAAGTTTTGGGTCGGAAGGGATCCCTAGAGGTCATCTAGTCCAACCCCCCTGCAGCGAGCAGTGACACCAATAACTAGATCAGGTTGCTTAGGACGGCAATCTATAAAAAAAGAGGCAATAGAGTCAGGACAAAATGACAATAGTAAATAACAAGAGACAGTGGAATCAGACAAATAACTGCTGCAAAAATAAAATTCTGACAGACTAGATTTTTTTCCTCTTCTGTGCCCGAGCCAACTTCAGAAAAAGATCCAGCCCAATGAACACTGGTAAGATAGAAAAAGGTCAATAGACCTTCAACTGATCTCAAGAAGTCTGGAGATGCAAAGTTACTTTTAAAAAGTACTACAACATCCGACTATTACAATTCATAACTGAAGTTGTTAAAGTCCAGGGTGAGATCCTGGCTCCACTGAAACCAGTGACAAATCTACTTTCTTTAAGCATTCAATCTTTTTTAAAGTGAGAGACATTTATACTTCAAGGCTGGCAGCAGCAAGAGAATATCAGTTCTGAGCTGGCAATCAAAATTATATGTTTAGGAAAGCCCAGGGGCTGTGTTGACCATATTCTGGACACTGGTAGACGAAACTTTTTTGGTCTCTGAATTGCAGCGGGATGAAAGAGGGAGGAGGAAGACATCACAAAAAAAAAACAAACCCAAACCCACATGATTCCAAAAGTCTGAAACACTGAGTGCTGGTATTTAATAAGGAATACCCACACACTTCTGTACACGTACTGCTACCAAGAGAATAGACACTTTGAAAGGAGAGCGAAGAATAAAAATATTTATGGAACATAAACAGTTTGAAACGTCATATCTCAATAAAACAGTGTTTTGACACGTAAGTAGGTAGAGTTAATGCATCGTATCCTCTGTTCCCTATACATCTTCCAAACATCCGTGATGGGATTTTTATTTAAAATCTAAAATGTTTCTTACAACAAGCTGTTCGAAACTGAATTGTTTGTAAAAGCAAGACAGGTCATGAATGCTGGACTGATGTCTTGCCACCAGCAAAAGACACGTCAACAAAGCAGACATCAGTCATGCTCTGCACTAACATAAAGTTAACTCCTCAGTGATACTTCCCTGCTATAAACATTACATTTAACCCCCTGACTGACTTATATGTGTTGTCTTTTGCTGGCTAAATACAAAATTTTATACAAGTATAGATATACATATATTCACCACTAAAAATTCACTTAATAAAACCACTATAAAATCATTTCATTCTTCTCACAAGATGCAACAGAAGAATGAATCTCAAGATAGGTGGAAAAGTAAACCTAATGGGTTAACGGTCCTAATTCTGCAAACCTTAAATCCCCAACAGTTTTCTTTCTAACATTCTCCCCAGTTCATACACAAGTCCTTTACTGTATCCATTTCATTATAACTTTCCTAAACTTTATTTCAGTTATCTACCGGTTTAACATGCCACCTCAAGGAGATTTATGCACAGGGTGCAGCATCTGTCACCACACACAATGCCTAAAATTGGCAAGCATTGCCATTTGCTTGCTCTAGCACCTAATTAACATTCTGAAAGACAGCACACATGCTGAACATCCACATATTTACTTTACTAGTGAATGCAGTGTTCAGCAAGCCTGAGCACTAATTTTTTTTTAACAATTGGAAACGATTTAATAACCCCCTCTACTCCCATAATTAATTTCCACAGGAATTAAATACAGAAAACTGTTCTTACTCAGTTCCATACCTGAGAGAAAGAAACACTGCATGAAGTTGGTTTCAGCAGTGAGAACTGCACTGTAAAACAAAAAACTTTAAAAGAGAGCCATCAAGATGCTTATGGTGTCGTTATAATTTGAAGTCTGGTAAAACTGCCCAAGCATAGTTCCAGACATACATATTGGAGGCTACAGGCTGAAACAACCACGACATTTTGAAAGGGTTTATGTGCAAGAAAACAGAGATGTTCTGATTAAATTCCAAACTGCAGTTCTGCAGATATCAAGCACTATTAACTTAGCTTCTAATGGGCAATGAAGTTTGGGGGTTTTTGCCTGCTTCTTCTGTTTAGCATTTTGCTTGCTGCTTTTTATTCAAATGAAACTGTTGTGCACAGAAATAATGTATTCCTACAAACAATCAGGGAAAACACCTCAGAATTGCTATTAATTTTTTCACATAATCTCGTAAGTGCTCGAGAAAGGCCCATGCAGTAATGAAATCTTTGCACTGACACAAACTGCTTTTCAAAAAACCCTTCAGCTACCTCGGAAAAATTTGTATGTGAAGAACTTCATTTCTTATGCTAAAACCCATGCATTTCAAAAGCACAGCACATGGAAAGGGTCACTATCTACCTAGGCTAAGCATGGAATACAAAGGTAATCAAATCAGAAAGAGTTAGAGGGTCACACCTTACAAGAGAAACAGATTATTTTAACAAGTTATTTAGGAGCAGTTGCAGTCTTTTCCTTCTCCTGGTCTACTTGCAAGATTTCTCTTTTTTTAGGATATACTCTGTGACTAGACAGTGAAAGTGTTTAACTCCACCAAGGAAACACCCCTTGCCTGCTTTAATTGTAGTTTGTCAGCAGAATGGGCATCAGTTCATTACAGATTGCACTGAGGAAGAAGAGAGATCAGAAATTCATTAACTACTTAGATTATTCTTTTTAGGACTGGAGGCAAAGAAGTTTCTAGGGGACCGCAGAAGCTAAAAAAAGCTAGAGAACTTTATTTTGCCTTTGAAAGTAGGGGAGAAAGAAGGGACATCCTCTGCTAAAAGCAAAAAACATGCCCATCTTCCAGGTATTCTAACATCAAGCTTGAATACACTTTCATCAATGTCATCTGGCCTTCCTTCCCACCTCAGTCGCCAGCTTTTCCTGGAGAACACATAGGCATTAATGCAGTTCATTACAACTTCTGCCTAGAACTTAAGTGCATACAAGCTATCTGGGCTGTACAAACGATTCTGAGACCGGTTCACCAAGATTTATCCGCAGCGTGTATAGCTGACGGCATACAACGACTCTAATGATGGAAGTCACTTTGGAAAACTGAAAACAAAAGGAGACAGAAAGACATAACATGCCCTGTCCCAAGGCAGTCTCCAGTGCTGCAGATGATTTCCTCCCACGAGAATTTCCAACAGTACGTATATATTTTTCATCAGGACCCTTGTAGACTCCTCCCTGGATATACGCAGGCTGGTTGGCTGTTAAGCATTATGAAGGCATGCCATGGCATCCCCTAATGAACCTACAAGAGGAAAGCAAAGGGAAGAAGAGAAGTTTTTCCTGCTCCTGCCATTTGCTGCCCAGGAGAACCCACCAAACACTACTGGGATTCACAGCTGCAAGGCCCTAAGGACAACAGCATGAGAACAAGGGGAAAACAGGCTCTGCAACAATGCCAGGGCAGCTTGGGTGAAAGGGGACAGATCTGCTGAAAGGCAGGCAGCAAAGCTGCAATTGGAGGGCACTTAGCAATACAAAAGGCTAACATACCCATGGAACTGCAATAACTACAGCTATACCACCTTAAGTTTGTGTCAGAACCTCAGTAGTATTCACTGCTTAAAAACACTGTATAATGAAAAGACTTTAGTTTTCTCTTACGAGAAGCATGCAGGTAAAAAAAAAAATCTATAGAAAAATTAACTACATCATTCAGAAAACGCCACCCAGCAGAAGTTTTCAGTTATACAGTATTATTTGTCACACACCAAAAGACCATTTTCCCACTTTTCTAACCACAATTTCTGAAGTACAGATCCAAAGTCAACGCTAATCCTTAGTGGAGAAAAATACACATAATCTCCCTCCCTCCTAAATATACTTTAACCTCTACTGGAAAAAAAAATACATCTGAGTTTTGAAAAGCGACTGCAGAGGATTAAAAACCAGAAAGAGATGACTACTGAAGAATTAGAGAAGTCTAGGAAACAAGCTTAGATTCCGAAGCAATTAAAAATGTCCAGGAAGACATAAAAGAAGAAAGGTAGAAAGAATGGAAAGGAAACAACATTTGAACTACAAAGCAAACCACCCCGCTCCATCGTCTTAAGGCCTATACTACTGCCCAAGTTCACTCTGGATGGCTGACAGCGGTTCCCAAAGGCACAGCCGGCCTGCCCCAAACCCTGTAACAACCACTGAGACCTGCACGCCTAAAGCTCATTTATGATTTGAAGTACGTGTTTACTGCACGTGAAGGAAGAAATACGGAAATTGCTAAGCAGTGACAGAAGCATCACACTTCCTGTCCCGGAGAAGAACGCCCCATACAAGAGCATCCAGGTTCACACTACCTAGCAAAACACAGGCTTTAAAAAAATAACATTTGTTTAGAAAGTCCCACTAGCATCGTTCAGACATCAAACAGAATCGATATCCAGCTCTTGCAGGACCCGGAGTGACTGGACAGGCAAGGGAACGTACGCAACCGTGGCGTGTTCCGATCCATGGGCAAACAGAGCTCCGCTTCTGCCCGCTGTTCCGGCGCCATTTCATACCGCGACGCGGTAATTATAGAATGGTTTGGGTTGGAAGAGACCTTAAAGACCATCTGGTTCCAACCCCCCTGCCATGGGCAGGGACATCTTCCACCAGACCGCTGAGCCTCACAGACGGGGCCGAGCCTAGCAAACAGCAAAACCCTTTTTCCACGCTGCAATTAACACGGTGCGAGGGCTTACAAAACGCAGCCACAAGCCCGCACAGCCGCCCACGCGTGACGACGGCCTCTGGAGCGCGGCCGCACCCCCCGCGACCCCACAGCCGGCGGGCCGCCAAGGCAATGGGCCGCTCCTACCAGGCCGTGCCCCGGGGCGGCGGGAGCGCGGCGGGGACACGGCAAACCCATCGACCGCCCTTACGTGCCCACGCGTGGCTGCACGTACGCGCACACCCCACCCCCACCACCACGGGCTGCGGGGAACCGCTCGGGGCCGCGCTCATCGTGGCGACTGCCTGGACCCGGCCGCTGCCACGGGAGACGGGGCCGCGAGCGACAGCCGCCTCCCCTCCCCGGGGCGGCGCCCCCGGTGCCATGCGCTCGCCCGTCACCTCGCCACGCCGCTCGGAAGGCGCCGTAGGCGCACGCCCGGCCGGCCGCCACCACCGCCGCCGCCATACCGGCCCCTTCCCTTCCACCGCGCGTAGCTGCCCCGCCCACTGCCTGATGAGAAAGCGAAGGCGGCGAGACCAGCTCGGGCGAAAAGCAACGGCCGGCACTCCGCCGCAGCCTTACCGAACGCTCCCGCCGCCCCGGCCCCTTCCCGCGAGCAGCTGCGCCGCTGACGGTCCAACAGGCAAGCTGCGAACAGCCCCCCGGCGGAGGCCAGTCGCAGGACCCCAACGGTCTCCGGGGCCCTGCCGGGGGCGGGGCCGGGCGAGGACCCCGGCGTGAGGGAGGCGGAGCGAGCGGCCGCGGGTCCGCCGGCAGCTGCCGCC
>Ga0065711_1050432_pt1 | contig 10843 bp, 8 predicted proteins | sample Hoacrofraction12_FD_59098 | JGI IMG/M metagenome (GOLD analysis project Ga0065711, IMG submission 59098) | Hoatzin crop microbial communities from Cojedes, Venezuela - Epithelial fraction 12 v2 (version 2) | ecosystem: Host-associated > Birds > Digestive system > Esophagus > Crop | place... | reverse complement strand
CTGCAACCCCGTCATCGTCCTCTTCCGCCGCCAAATCATTAACAATCATAGGAATATTGATACTGCCCTCTTCAAACTGCTTAAAAAGCCTTTTAGCTGCTTCCTTACAAAGCTCTTCGTCAAAATCTTCAGCACTTATATAATTCTTAACGATTTTGTATTTATCAGGATGTTCCGCAATCCAGGTAAGAAGCATCTTTTCCGCGGTAACAAGACTGTTGGTCTTTAATTCTTCCTTACTCTTCTTTTCCGGAACATCTGTTGTATACACCTTCTTTACCGGCGGTACATAATCCAAAGCCCTCCTCTTAAAGAAACTGTTGAATTTATCATAATCAAAGTTATATCTTGCGCATATCTCCTTTATGTACTCATCTCTTATAAGATCCGTACCAAGCTCCATAAGCATGTCGCAAACTTCTATAAGAAAGTTAACCTTATCTCCCGGAGTCTTCCACGGATTCTCTTCCCGTTTCATTTTGACCCTGAATAAAAACGCATCATCGGCATTCAGAATCCTCTCTTTATACGCCTCACTGCCTTTATTCTTAATGAATTCATCGGGATCCTTAAAAGGCGTCATATCCACAACCTTTATGCCGACCTCATATTTATCAAGAATCTCTATAGCCCTTAATGTGGCGGATTTTCCCGCTCCGTCATTATCAAAAGACAGAATCACATTATCTGTTTCCCTTGCAACTATGGCCGCGTTATTCTCAGTGAACGCTGTTCCCAGGGCAGCCACCGCAGAGTCAAATCCCGCATTATGCAAGGCTATAACATCCATATATCCTTCGCAAAGCAAGAGATAACTCTCCCTTGAATGCCTTGCTATATTCATTCCGTACATAACCTGTCTCTTGGAAAAAATCTCTGTTTCCGGAGAGTTAAGGTATTTAGGCCTTCCTTCTCCCGTGACTCTTCCACCGAAGGCTATAACCTTATTATTCTTATCCATTATAGGAAACATGACTCTGTTAAAGAATCTGTCGGAGGTTCCCTTCTCTGTAAAACTAAAAAGTCCCGATGCCCTTAAAAGATTGTCATCGTATCCTTCATTAATCAAATAATCATGAAGTTCTCTGCCGAATCCTCCCGAATATCCGAGACCGAATTTTTTAATAGTCTCGGGATTCAGTCCACGCTTTTTAAAATATTCGATTCCGACTTTGCCCTCTTCACTGTATAATTTGCGGTAAAAATAGTACGCTGCCTTCTTATGAATCTCAAGGAGTTTACCTCTTCTGGTTACCGCATATTTTTCCTCTTCGGACATTTCTTTCTGAGGAAGCACCACACCTGCTCTTTCCGCAAGGTATTCAATGGCCTCGGGAAAAGTTTTGTTTTCATATTTTTGAATAAAGGTTGCAACATTACCGCCTACATGACAACCGAAGCAGTAAAACATCTGTTTTGTAGGACTTACGGAAAAAGAGCCGGTTTTCTCATTATGAAAAGGGCACAATCCCTGGTATCCGGATCCCACCCTCTTTAAACTGACAACAGATGATATAACATCCACAATGTCATTTTTATCGATTACTTCCTGAATTATCTCTGAATCATAATGCATAACACTGTCTCTCCTAAAGTCCGTTTTAATATTGCTTTTGTTTTTAAACTTTAACTTGGATTTTCGGCCAAATCATTTACTTATTCCAAGCTGCAGGAACAAAAAGCTCCTCAAACTTCTTTATGGAATAACTGTCGCTCATTCCCGCTATATAATCACACACAACCCTGTCTTCTATCTCTTTTTTGTCCTTGATATATTTTATATACATCTCAGGCAGTTCATCCACATGCTCAAGATAATATTCATAGAGCTGAATAATCATGGCCACAGCTTTGACTTCTTCCCCCTTAGCCGCAGGGTTTGAGTAAACATTTTTAAACATAAACTGTCTGAGTCCGGACATTGCCTTTTCAACATCAGGATCCATCTTAATAACCTTATCGCTGTTGGTTACTATAGAACCAACCATGGTATCAAGTCTTTCACCCTTTGAAAATCCCAAAACTTTACAATATTCCTCTGGTAAATCCGCCTCTGTAAGAATTCCCGCTCTTATGGCATCATCTATATCATGGTTAATATAAGCAATCTTATCGGAAAGTCTTACAACCTGACCTTCAAGAGTAGTTGGATTTCCGGAAGTTCTGTGATTAACTATGCCGTCTCTTACTTCCCATGTAAGATTAAGTCCTTCACCACTGTTTTCCAGTTTTTCCACAACTCTTAAACTGTGATCCGAATGAACGAATCCAAACTTACAAGCCTTATTTAAAGCTCTTTCCCCGGCATGGCCGAAAGGGGTATGTCCCAAGTCGTGTCCTAAAGCTATGGCTTCTGTAAGATCTTCATTTAATCTTAATGCTCTGGATATGGTTCTTGCTATCTGAGAAACCTCCAGAGTATGAGTAAGTCTGGTTCTGTAATGATCTCCCTCGGGAGATAAGAAAACCTGTGTCTTATGTTTCATTCGTCTGAAGGAATTACAATGAAGAATCCTGTCCCTATCCCTTTGATATACAGTTCTTAAAGCATCCTGTTTTTCCTCCCTGTCCCTCCCTCTGGAAGAATCACTAAAGGATGCATATTTACTTAATATAACATGTTCCGTTTTTTCTGTTGTTTCCCTTATATTCATATGTACTGTCTCCTAAATTAATAAAATTAACTTCATAAACTTAGTAACTGCATCAATCTATACTGCGAACACGTAAGATTAGCATCTGCATTTTAATTTAAATGCTACATATAATCTTATCGCTGCATTTAATCTAATTTAAATGCTACATATAATCTTATCGCTGCATTTAATCTAATTTAACTGCCGCATTCAAAGCTATCTCCATCATATCGGTAAAAGAATTCATTCTTTCCTCCGAGGTAGTAACCTTGTGAGAAATAAATGAATCGGAAATAGTCAAAAGACATGCCGCCTTTTTTCCAAGAACCCTTGCATTATTAAATAACGCAAAGCTTTCCATCTCAACACATGTACATCCGTGCTCTTTATAAAGCTTTTCATAATACGGAGTCTTGTCTTCTCTGTAAAATACGTCCGATGAGTGAATGCATCCCTTTAACATCTTCTTATTAAGCTCATTTGCCGATGCCTCTATAACAGCATTAAGCTCCCCGGATGGATAAGTAGTATCCTTATCGTATCCACTCTGAACCTTTGCAAAGGATGATTCCGAATAAGCTCCCGTGGCAAGAACTATGTCATAGACATCAAGCTCCTGACAATAAGAGCCTGCAGAACCGATTCTTATAATATTCTCAACGTCATACTCACTGTAAAGTTCATAGGAATATATACCGATGCTTGGCATTCCCATTCCGGAACCCATAACAGATATCTTTTTACCCTTGTATGTTCCGGTATATCCGAACATATTTCTTACACCGTTAAACATTACAGGATTCTCAAGAAATTTTTCCGCTATAAACTTCGCTCTTAACGGATCTCCCGGCATGAGAACTGTTTTTGCAATATCCCCCTTATTTGCTTCATTATGTGGTGTTGCCATAAAATCCCCCTCCTATCTTTGTGTATTATTCAACTTTATTATCATTATGTATTCTACATCTGCCTTCTTTAATATTCTTCCCGGATTTTAAACTTCTTCATTGCCCTTCTTTAATATTCTTCTCGGATTTTAAGCTTCTTCATTGCCCTTCTTTAATATTCTTCTCGGATTTTAAGCTTCATCATCGCCCTTATCATTCGATTCCTCCGATTTTTCCATAATTTCCTCCATGGTGTGCCACCCCAAAACCGCACATTTTACTCTTGAAGGCATGTGGGAAATATCTGTAAGAGCTCCTGCTTCCTCCAACTCTTCTCTTTCCTCTTCGGTAATCTTTCCCTTAATCATTCTTAAGAAAATCTCCGAAAGTCTTAAGGCTTCTTCTTTGCTTTTTCCTATAATCAGATCCAGCATCATGTCGCAGGAAGCCTGAGATATAGCGCATCCGTCTCCAACATATCCACCGTCTTCGATAACTCCTTCATCGTTTATCTTAAGCTGAAGCACAATATTGTCACCGCAGGAAGGATTAATTCCCTCCAAAACATAATTAGGATTCTCTATCTCATGCTTGTGCTCCGGATACTGATTGTGTTCGATTAAAATATCATTGTATAAACTCTTATTATCCATAATAATTCTCACCTCAGATTTTTTATATCCAACTTTATCTCTGTATTTATATATCAATTCTTATCTCTGTTTTCTGTTTTCTGTTTTCTGTTTTCTGTTTTCTGTTTTCTGCAATCTGAATCAGCTCTATTCTCTGTAACCCATCTTACCTCTGATCTCTTTTAAACTCTCTAAGAATCTTTTTATATCTTCTTCGTTGTTATAAAACATTACGCTTGCTCTGTTTGTAGCCATAAGCTTAAGTTCCCTGTGCAGCGGCTGTGCACAATGATGTCCCGCTCTTACTGCTATATTATCAAAAGCCAATGCCTGAGCTGCGTCATGAGGATGTACATCCTTAACTCTGAAGGCAACTATCCCATGATGATCCTCTGCTTTGTCTCCGCCGATAACCGTTATTCCCGGTATCTCACTCATGCCTTTAAGCATCATATCGCAAAGCATATTTTCTCTCTTCTCGATAACATCCATGCCGATATTTTCCATATATCTGACTGCCTCGGCAAGTGCCACCGCTGAAGCTGCATTTACTGTTCCCGCTTCAAATTTATGAGGTACCTCTGCATAGGTTATATTATCAAGTGTTACGGTTTCTATCATCTCACCACCGGTAAAGAAAGGCGGCATTTTTTCAAGATATTCCATTTTACCGTAAAGTCCGCCGATTCCCATAGGTCCAAGCATCTTATGTCCTGAGAATCCAAAGAAATCAACATCCAAATCCTCTACGTTAACTTTTATATGAGGTGTGCTCTGGGCTCCGTCCGCCACAAGAACAGCTCCGTATTCATGACAAATCTTTGCAAGACCTTTAATATCGTTCTGTTTACCGAAAACGTTTGACATATGAGTAATTGCAACTATCTTTGTTTTAGCTGTTATAAGATTCTTAAGTTCCTCAGGATGAATCTCTCCCAGGGAATCACAGTAAACATATTTTACTTCTGCACCTTTTCTTGCGGCAAGCATTCTCCATGGAAGCATATTGCTGTGATGCTCCGCTATGGAAACGATTATCTCGTCTCCTTCATTTACAAGAAGCTCTCCCAGACTGTACGCAAGAAGATTCATAGATTCTGTTGTATTTCTGGTAAATATAAGACAATCCGGATCACTGCAGCCTATAAATCCGGCAACGGTTTTTCTTGCCTCTTCATACTCACAGGTTGCCTTTTCACTTATCTCATATATACCTCTGAAAGGATTGGCGTTATATGCCTCGTAAAACTCTCTTTCTTTATTAAGAACCGCCACAGGCTTCTGAGATGTGGCAGAATTATCGAGATATACCGTCTCTCCTTTATCTATCAAAGGAAAATCTTTTCTTATTTCGTTAAAATCTAAAGTACTCATTTTTCTATTACTCGTTTCTGCATTATTTACTTATGCATTACTTACCATTGTATTGCTCATTTATTATTATCATTTATGCTATCAGCTATAAATCGTCAGGTTTATACTATCAGCTATAAATTGTCAGACCTATGCTACTCAACATCCAAATTATATGCAAGTTCTTGAATCAACTCTTCATCATCAACTTTATTTATCACATCAACCATTCTTGAATGTCTTATAAGTTCATGGATCTGCTCTTCATCCATTCCTCTGGCGCTCATATACATCATAACTTCCTCAGAAAGGTTACCGATGCTTGCGCCGTGAGTACCTTCCACATCCTCTTCGCTGCAAAGGATAATAGGCAAGGTCTTATTTTCTGTCTCATCACTGATTAAAAGCACATCTTCATTTTCCGATCCCACAGAACCTGCACAACCGTTGATAAAATTAATGGTACCTCTAAAGGCCTTTTTAGCATTGTCATCCAAAGTTCCCTTTATATTAATATTACTTTCCGTCTTTTTGCCTCTGTGATTCAATATATAATTAAAATCAAGAATACTTTCATTACCTATGTCATAGCAAATATCCGCGGTACAAACAGCTTTCTTACCCACAAGTTCATTCTTGCAGCCGATGAAGGTTTTACCTCCTGACATTACTATATTTACAATATTTACGTCTGACTTTTCACCACTGTTGATTGCAAGATCATCAATGATTACCGATAAATTATCGGCTCTGAAAAGTCTTACTATCTTTACCGAAGCATTATCTGCAACGTTAAATACTGTCTTTGTAAGCTGATATCCGTCCGGTCCTGCATTGTCGATTTTTTTATCTCTGCAACTCATATAATCAAAAATCACAAGAGAATCTGAACCTTCCTCACAGTCAAATCCCGCAAACATTATATTATTCTTTTCTATATTCTGCTCGGCCAAAGTAAAGTTGAATCTCATTACATTCTTATCACCTGCCGGAAGATTATACACATCTCCCTTAATCCCTTCATTTGTCATAAATGAATTAATAAGGGCATCGAATTCATCACCCATTCCGCCGGAACAAGCTTTGCTCTCAGAATCTGTCTTATTTTCAGAGTCTGTCTTTTTCTCAGAATTCGGCTTATTCTCAGAGTCTGTCTTATTCTCAGTGTCTGTCTTGCTCTCAGAATCCTGCTTGCTCCCGGATTTCATCTTGCTCTCGAATTTTGACTTGCTCTCAGATTCCAACAAAACCGGATTGCCGGACTTTATCTCCACATTATATTCACTCTCGGCATTTTCCTCATAAAGAGAAACCACTGCCTCGTTTAACTTAAGTCTGTTCCATGTCTTTTCAGGAAGCTTATTAACACTAATATCTCTCATTATCCTATACTTCCTTTCATTTCAAGTCTTATAAGGTTATTCATCTCCACAGCGTATTCAAGTGGAAGTTCCTTAGAGACATTATCCGCAAAACCGCTTACGATTATGGTTCTTGCCTCTTCCTCCGGAATACCTCTGGACATAAGATAGAATATAGATTCATCACTGATCTTACCTATCTTAGCCTCATGTCCTATATCTGCATCTGCTGTTTTTACATCCATTGCGGGAATCGTATCGGATGCCGATATATTATCAAGCATCAAAGATTCACAGGAAACAGCTGATTTTGCCTTCTTTGCGTCCTTATTAACCACTACCGAAGATCTGTAAGTACTCTTTCCTCCAGACTTTGATATGGATTTTGTATTAATAACCGAAGATGTCTTTTTACCTGTATGAACCACCTTCATTCCGGTGTCAAGATTCTGACCCTCTCCCGCAAAAGTTATTCCGGTAAATTCCATTCTTGAAGAATCCCCTTTAAGAATAGTCATAGGGTAAAGATATGACACATGAGATCCGAAGGAACCGGATACCCATTCCATAATTCCGCCTTCTTCAACAATGGCACGTTTTGTATTAAGGTTATACATATTCTTTGACCAGTTTTCGATGGTTGAGTATCTGAGCTTTGCATTTTTTCCGACAAAAAGCTCAACGCATCCCGCATGAAGATTGGCCACATTATATTTTGGTGCCGAACAACCTTCAATAAAGTGAAGATCCGCACCCTCATCAACTATAATAAGTGTATGTTCAAACTGTCCCGCTCCCGGCGCATTAAGTCTGAAGTAGGACTGCAAAGGTATCTCGACAGACACATTTTTCGGAACATATACAAATGATCCTCCGGACCAAACAGCTCCGTGAAGGGCCGCAAACTTATGATCTGTAGGAGGAACAAGCTTCATAAAATGTTCCTTTATCATTTCTTCGTAAGGACCGTGCATAGCCGACTCAAGGTCGGTGTAAATAACACCCATGGCCGCCACTTCTTCTTTTACGTTATGATAAACAAGTTCCGAATCATACTGAGCTCCCACACCTGCAAGAGATTTTCTCTCAGCCTCAGGAATTCCCAGTCTTTCAAAAGTATCTTTTATCTCCTCCGGAACCTCTGACCACTTTGCGCTCATGGCAGTCTTTGGTCTTACGTATGTAACTATCTCATCCATGTTAAGGCCGTCAATGGAAGGTCCCCATTCAGGAACTATAAGTTCATTGTAGGTTTTCAAGGATTTTAATCTAAACTCTCTCATCCATTCCGTATCATTTTTTTCCTTGGATATCTGAAGAACTATATCCTCGGTTAAACCGGAATTGACCTTGTACATGTCCTTATCGTCATTTTTAAAATCATATATACTTCTGTTTATATCATCTACATATGTCTTTTCTTTCAACTGTATCACCTCTTGTGCTTTAGGATATCTGTTTTAATTTAATCTATATTTTTCTGTTTCTGTTTTTCTGTTTCTGCTTTGCTGTTTCTATTTTTCTATTTCTTCTTTGCTTTTTCTGCTTTGCTGTTTCTGCTCTATTGTGTTTATCCTTCAATATATTTTTCAAATCCGTTGGTATTAATCTCATCCACCAATTCTGCCGAACCTGTGGCTACAATCTTACCGTCCACTATAACGTGGGTGTAATCAACCTTTAAAGCCTCAAGAATCTTTGTACTGTGAGTAATTATAAGAAGCGCTCCGTCTGCATTCTTCTGATATTCCTCGATTCCCTTTGAAACCGTAACAACGGCATCAACGTCAAGTCCGGAATCCGTCTCATCAAGTATAGCAAGTTTAGGCGACAACATAAGGAGCTGAAGAATCTCTGCCTTTTTCTTCTCACCACCGGAGAATCCCACATTAAGATCTCTGTCGGCATAGGAAGGATCCATGTTTAAAACCTGCATCTTTTTCTCAAGTTCTTTTCTGAAGGCAAATACCTTCGATCTCTTACCGGTTATTTGATCAACGGAATTTCTGATGAAGTTTGCAAGAGTTATCCCCGGAATCTCTATAGGATTCTGGAAAGATAAGAAAAGTCCTTCCTTTGCTCTTTCATAAGCTTTAAGTTCCAAGAGGTCCTTATCATTAAAGGTAACCTCTCCTCCGAGGATCTCATATCCCGGATTACCCATAAGTGCATGTCCGAGAGTGGATTTTCCCGCACCGTTAGGTCCCATCAATACGTGGGTTTCACCTGTATTTATACTAAGATTGACTCCGTGAAGAATCTCTTTTTCCTCTACTCCTACCTTAAGATCTTTTATTTCAAGTAAACTCATTTATAATAACCTCCATAGAATAATAAGTCTCTGTGCTGCTAAACATACATATGACGCATTAACATGCATATGATGTATTAATATACAAATTTATAATAATAAATATACAAAAATGTATATTATGTATATAAAATATAATTATACACACTAATACATCATCTTATAATACCACAAAACCGCTTATTTGTCATTTATTCCACGACAAATAAGCGGTCTTAAAGTATTACTTCAGTGTATTACTTCAATGTATTACTTCAGTGTATCCTTCACCACTGCTATAGTTCCCACTATCATAATTACAAACGCAATGAAGAAATATTTCGTGACGGATTCATTTAAAAACACAAAGGATAATGCCACTCCCACAAAAGGCGCTACGGCATAATATGCACTGGTCTTTGCGGCCCCTATGAAATACTGGGCTTTTATGTAAAAGAATATGCTTAATCCATAAGCAACAAATCCTAAAAGCAGTGCCGGCAAAATATATTCTGTCTTCGGCATTTTCTCTCCTGTAACAATTCCCAGAATCAAGGCTCCGGAACCGGAAAATATTCCCTTAATAAATACTATTTCATAGGTGTTTTTTGAAGAAATCATTCTTGTGCAGTTGTTTTCAAATCCCCAGCAAACAGTGGCTGCAAGCACAAGAACCGCTCCCAATGAGAATCTTACGGAATCGCCCGACTCAACAGACAAAATAATTGATGAAAGGGTAATAAATCCTATACCTACCCACAAATCGCCTGATACCTTTTCTTTAAAAATAAAGAGGGCTATCAAGGTTGTGGCAACGATTTCAAAATTATTTAACAGTGATGCGGTTGCTGCAGTGGCATCCTTTAATCCAAACATGAGAAAGATAGGTGCAGCAATGTCAAGAATTACCATACCTATTACATAAGGCAGGTCCTGTCTTGTAAGCTTGCCACCGGAGAATTCTGAATTTTCTGAACCCTCCGACTTCTCTGAACCCTCCGACTTCTCTGACTTCTCTGACTTCTCTGACTTCTCTGACTTCTCTGACTTTCCTGAATTTTCTGACTTTCCTGAATTTTCTGACTTTCCTGAATTTTCTGAGTTCTTTTTCTGTAATCGGTCGGTAATCAAATATAAAACTCCGATTCCAATTCCCGCTCCAAGGTATAAAAGTCCCGCCATTATTGTAGGTTCAATATTGTTAAGTAAAGCCTTTGATACCGGTGCGTTCAAGGAATAAAACACAGCCGCTATAAATGCATAAAATATTGCTATTATGTTTTTATTATCCATGTCAGTCCTCCTCGTCTATATTCCTTATCGGACATTTTCAATTATTAGTTTTAATCAGAATTCTTATTTTGAATTCTGATTTAGAATTCTGATTTAAAATTCTTATTTTGAATTCTGATTAATATTCTTTATCAATGTCTCCTGTTATACCGTACATTTTTTTGAATTCATCCAAATCATTTTCGGATTTGATTAGCATTATATCTTCAAACTTACCCGTCTTGTTATCCTTGAATCCGGCCACTTGCTCTCCGGTGCATATACTGCAACGAATAATCGGGGTTTTGTCTTCCATTACATTCCATGTTGATTTACCGCCGATTCCGAATAATCCGATGATGATTCTTTTCATACTAAATCCTTTTATACCATCAATCATATAATATTCTCC
>Ga0065711_1012154_pt1 | contig 10843 bp, 3 predicted proteins | sample Hoacrofraction12_FD_59098 | JGI IMG/M metagenome (GOLD analysis project Ga0065711, IMG submission 59098) | Hoatzin crop microbial communities from Cojedes, Venezuela - Epithelial fraction 12 v2 (version 2) | ecosystem: Host-associated > Birds > Digestive system > Esophagus > Crop | place... | reverse complement strand
CCCGCCTGGACAAGGTCCTGTGCAGCCTGCTGTAGGTGACCCTGCTTCGGCAGGACGGTTGGACTAGATGACCCACAGAGGTCCCTTCCAACCCCTACTATTCTGTGATTCTGTGATTGCAGGTCAACTTGTAGAATAATGCAGCCTGAATACTTTTTATTTGTGTATTTATCAGGCTGAATAGGTGACTTCACAAGCATCTTGTTATCCATTGAATGCCAAAAAAATCGGTTCTCATATTAGTATTTTGTATCTTCCTGGTTTACACTATTAGTTTTTGTGCATATGGCTGCAAAATAAAAGCTGCAGTTCTGCTCCCTGTGAAGCACTAACTTTCTTTCTACTAAATTGCATCTTTGTTGTGCAAGGTGATGTCTTCACATGCAGTTCAGTTCAATTAATGGCTTTCTGTATTGTGGTACTAATGAAGGTGCTGTTCCCCTAGATCCTTTGCAACAATAGCTTTGAATTGCAGGGTTGCTGGAAAGCATAAGGGCTCAAGGGAAAGCCTTGCATTTCCCAAAGTAGAAGCTGGATCATTCCTCTCTCTGACCATTAATTTTCAGGAAAATATAAGAATTTAATACTTTTGAGTCTCTGTGCTTTTATCAAATGTACATTTAACCAATGGAGCTGGCAGCTGTCATGTGAACAGTTAGTTACCAATTGGTACCACAAAGAATTCACCCTAAAAGAGTGATTATGTTCACTGAATAAAGTTGTCTCTCCCTTGAAGTTTTCTCTCATGCCATTGGAGAAAAATATCTTTTTAAAACTGCTGAATTATACTAGTTAGCAGGGAGCACGGAACTTCTCTGAATCTTTTTTAAAATGTAGTCCAGAGTCAAGTTAAAAGTCCATCTCTGTTCCATTAGGATGAAAAAAACCACCATAAAGATGTCTGATCTCAGAACCCCTACTTGGTCATTTTTTTGGAATCTGAAATGCTCAGAGACTGCTTTTCTGAAGCTTGTGTAACTGCTTTTGAATTTTTATTTCAGACAACAGCTACAACATTCTGCAAACCGCCTTGCCAAAGAGACCAATGAATATCTAAAGGAGCTGGGGTCTCTGCCACTTCCTCTATCTGCTTCTGAACAGGTGGGCACGCAGAATTTGTCTGGGTGTATTTTTAAATCACTCATTTCATGCAAGTAGCTTAGACTGCAGCCTCACAAAGCTTTAACGGAGACAGCAGCCTTTAGTGATGAAGAATGTTGCTGAAGAAGGGAAACGCATTAAGCTGGCTGCTTATGTGACACTGGGAAAACAATGTTTCCCAGTGGCAAATAGGTGTAAAACTTACTCGCATGGGAATAAGGAGTGTTAAATGTTTGGGGAGAGCTGAGTATGCAATTTGGTTTTTCTGAGTAAATTTCTAAAAAATAGTCTTGTTTACAAAGCGCCTGGTGATGCGAGGCAGTGTTTCAGGGTAAGAACTAACAGCAAACTGCATGTCAGATGAAATGTGATCACGCCAAAAAGCTTTCTCTTGCATGTGATGTCTCAGTGGGGGGAAAAAGCTGACTCACCTTGCTCATACTTGACTAAAGCAAAATATAGTGAGGCAATGATTATGACTTTATCTCTTGCCAAGTAGTCCTTCGAGTTCCCCCTCTGTATGGGAAAGGGAAGGGACAGTCCTCTGCTGTTGGCGTTTTCTTGCTCTACTTTAAAAAATTACCACAATCTTGATATGTCTGCTTTTGTGATACTGCTGTGGGATGATCGGTGGATATGGGTCAGCAGATGTTTTCTTAGTCTAATTCTGTATGTAAAGGTTTATGTGCCAGTTGTAAGCATGGCCATGTTTTGCCTGTTTGTTCAGCAAATATTTGTGAGTTAATTTCCCTCTGGTGAACAAAATCCTGTGATGTGCATCTCTCCGAATGCAGCAGTGACTTCTGAAGCCTAGTGAAGCCCGTTGGAGTAGTCCAGTCAAAATCTGCAGGAGCTGGTATTAACCTGCTGAGGATCTCCTCTGGCAGAAGAGTTGTTGCTTCCAGACAGCTCAGATGGAAGCTGCAGCGGATTATGAGACTGCTGTAGTGGCTTATTATAGAGGAAAAAAAAAATAAAAATTGAAAACATTTATTTCCTTGAAATGGCTGTTGAATTGATATAAACTCATTGAAAGATTACAATACTGGAAAGCCTGCAATTTGAGACAGCTGTTGGGAATCTCTCTAATGGAAAACATAAGAACTGACCGGAGCATTGAGTGTCCTTTTTCACAGCTTCTTGTTTCCTGTAAGTGGAATGTCACAACACTCAAAGGAGATGCTCTGTGCAAGCTAAATAAGTTCATACTGTAAAACGAGGATGAAAAGGAATACTGCAATGAATGTGTTTGGAGAAAAGATAAACTGAAATGGTTATCAGGACTAAGGATATCCTCTGATCAAATAACAGCAGGCTTGTAGTGTGGCATGGCTGGGAGAGGGAGCTGATGAAACTGGGGTAATGGGTGTTGTCATTAGTTCTGGAAGCGTGGGGCTTCCTCTGTTTGTAAGAAGGTTAAGGGGGTTGTCTTACCGGGACAAGAGAAAGTTAAGTACTTCCAGGCTGGCTAAGTAGAGGAATGGAGGGTAAAGGCATTGTAGGTATCCAAAAGGTACGTAATGAAATGTGGTAGATGACTGGAATGTGATTTGAATAAAAGTAACAGTGTAGAAGACCTCTCTACTTCAGGCTTAAAACTAGATTGAAATTAGAGAACTGTATTGCACAAACCTCTTCTGCAATAGGCAAGGTGTAGAGCGTTTGGTGTAGGGAATTTGGATATGGTGGGCTTTTTGTTCTCTCCAGTGCCCCAGAATGCTGGAACCAAAAGATCCTGTGAACGCCGGCTTTCGTCGTTGTTGTTATGATGATGGTTTTTTTCACTCTGACAGTTACGTTCTCATGAATGGGAATATCTGAACACTTGGTTTTGTTTCAATTCCTTAGCGCCAACAGAGGCTTCAGAAAGAACGTTTAATGAATGACTTCTCCGCGGCCTTAAATAACTTCCAGGCAGTACAGAGGCGAGTGTCAGAGAAGGAAAAAGAGACTGTGGCAAGGGCGAGAGCTGGCTCCCGTATCTCTGTAAGTATTTATAGGAGTTTTGTATTGATACAGTGAACTACAAGTCTGTGAGATATTTTGTACTTGCCTACCAACTTCATAGCTGTCTCCTGACATGTTACCGAGTGTAGATGAGGCCTCGGTGCGTTAGTTTTGTCATTCCAAATGTTGTAAGTCAGCACTCATTTCAGTGTGCTCCTTGTCAATGGTAGGAGAGGAGGGAAGGAATCCTGGTAGTTGTAAATGTTGTGGAGGACGAGCTGAGGATAGTTAAGTATAGTTAATAGCAAAGTATTGCAGGCTGCTCTTTGCTTGATGTCAGGCCTAGACTATAAAATTTAAGAGGTCAGTTGGAAGCTTATCACACCTTAAATTACATCTGAAATCTCACGCTGTGTTTCTTTATTTTATTATAGCTTCTGTCCTGCTAACATCTTGAATGTACATTCAAACTTTCTCCCTATTATGTTTTGAGAAACCCCTGTGACTACTAAGAATTCATAATAAAAAGGCCAGTGAAAGCATTTTTCTCCCCTTGCCTTGGGGCTTTGTGTCAAGTACGCATTCTTAATTTCTACGAGGGAACACATTTATCCATTGGATTATGCTCTGAATTTTTTCCTGTGTGTTGAGAAAGCAAGTGACAAACGACAGCTGGTCTGAGTTAATGGATTAGCTGCTTTTGATTGCTCAGTTACCTCTGATTTGCAGAGACATTCTGAATCTTAAATTAAATCAAATCTAAAGATGAATCTAAGTCTAATCTTAATTATCTAGGTTAAATTGAAGTGACAGTGGCATTTTCAAAGAACTCTCTGGACAGTATATGCCTTTGTCTTCAAGATACTGCTGTTGATTTTGCGAGTGGTCCTGGCAGTCTGCAAGGCTAATAATTCATTTATCTCTTCCAGGCTGATGAGCGGTTCAGAGAAGAACAGCTTGTTTCATTTGATAGGTAACAGCTTCTTGTACTCTTGATGTGTACTTTTAACTATGTATAAATAAAGTTTTTGAGGCAAGATACGTTACTGTAACTTGGGCAGGCTCTGTTAGCTGAACACAAAGCAAAAAGATTTGAAATGCAATTATTACAGTACTTGTAATATACAGTGTAAAAAACTAACTGCATGTGACAGTGTTTTATCCTCCTTAAATGCAGATTGTGTGATTCCTGCCCTGCGGGGAATTGCAGAGTCCCTAGTATGTGGCAGTTGGAGCTCCTTTCCGGACTGTGAGCACAAATTACCAGACAGGATTCCTCCTGCTGCAACTCTCTCTGCAAAGAGCTGTGTGTTTATTTCATGGGTTTGGGTGTTCTCCAGCAGCCCAGTTGGACCTATTACAGAGCAGCGGATGAGGCTGCCTTAAATTCAGAAGTCCTGGACGTTATGCATGGGCAAACTAATCCTAGAACGTGCACAACATGACAGGATTGCTGTCACCTGTCAGACAGTTGTATCAGTTCTGCAGTAACAGGGTACCTGCATGGTCGATAGGTTTGTAAAATGTTATATTAACTCTACAGTGTGGTAAAGCGAACTCGGAACACTCCAGAAGTGATTACAGTGTCAGTTTCTACTGTATGTATGTTTGAGAAAACTGGGATGCAATCTGCTGGCCCTGCCTGTATAAAACACTTTCTAAATCAAGAGACCTAGCTTACGTGTCTCATCTGTACATCCTCCCTCTGCGAACTGTTCTTCATCTCATCCGCTGCTTGGTGTGCATCCCCTTTATTAGCCCTGTGCTTTCACATACCGAGTGAAAACCCCACGTTGTTCAGTTACACAGGTGCTGTGATGAATGTGAAGGCCTTGCACACTAAAGATAGGGGAGCCAGACAGGTACCTGTTCACGCAGAGGCTCTTAGCTTGGCGAGAGGTAGTGGCACACAGCAGCTACTCCACATTTGGAGTTGTTCTTGTGTGCTACGTGTCAGAAACCTCTGCCTTAAATATCTGAAAACCCTACTGCCATATTAGAGCTGAACTGCTGGCATGGTCAGCTGTCTCTGACCTAACCATGAAGCTTATCTTCATTTCCTTTGGCACTTTGAGACTTTAAAACTTACCATTTAGTGTTGTACACCTAACGCCGGAACGTTACAGTGCTTTCCGGCACGCTCTACTCGTTGAGAAGAGGGAGATGTTCCCTTTGAAGAACTTTCTATGCTGAACATAGAGATGGCCTTGTGTTATAGGTACTGCCTTCGCTAGAATTGGTGTAACTGTGCAGCAGTAAAGTACCAGCTCACCGGGAGAGAGGTAGACTGGGATGCAGAGTTACTTGGTTTTTAACATCTCTCTTGGCGTGTGATTTAATTTGAAGTTCTTGCTAAACTAATGAATTAAAATACTAAACCACTTTATTCTTACCTCCAAATGGCCGATAGCAAGTGAGAATCTTTGAATCCCGATGCTGGTTGGGTGTTCTTTTGTTCTGATAATGTTCAGCTTGCAGGCTGCTCTCTGTCCAAACTTTCACCCTGATTTCTCCCTTTTTGGGGGATGGTGAGAGGGAAGGGAGGTACAGGTATTTAGAAAAAAAACCAAACCACCCTGAACTGAAATAAGGAGGTTTCTTCTATAATGCTATAGATAACTGTCACATCCGAGAACAGAATATTCTATGCATGTAACTGCTTTCCAGTTTTTTCACTTTTCCTTATCTGTCCCTTTTTTCAATTTTTACAGTTTGTAAATGGTCACAGATCAGTCCTGTCTCTGCATACAGGTGCAGGGCCAGGAACCTGGGTCTTGTTCTGTAGGAAACTTTTCAACTTATACTCACTGGCACTTTGCTATAAATGGCGTGTGGAAGTACCTACGCTCAGAGAAAGAGCAGAGCTTTCTTTCCATCTCTTTCCAGTGGTGAAGATTGGAATCAAATGCAGTCTCAGGAAGAAGATGTGGCAATAACTGAACAGGACCTTGAACTCATTAAAGAAAGAGAAACAGCAATCAGGCAATTAGAGGTGACCAGTTGACCCTGCACAGTTAACAGTGCTGGGAGATAAACCAAAGAAGTCGTGCGGTGCTAACTAATGGGATGGGCTGAGGAGATCTGCAGGTGGAGGAACGGAGTTCCTTGTAGAGAGGATTGATGCCAAGATCAATCTTCCTGCTCCTGTTGCAGGAAACTATGTATATTTTTCTTCAGTGTTGACTGGTGGTCCTTCAGAGATGGCAGGAGCAACACATGTTACGATGTTCATCTCAGTTCCATACTGTGCTAATTGCTAGAGTGATGAAACACATCGTCAGTGGCAGGAGTATTGTAGGCTCCTGTGTTAACCCCCAGTTCCACAGATCGTAGCGTCAAGTCACCTCAGTCAGTGAACGATGGTAGCTATTCTGACTCCCTGAGCAATGGTCAGCAGAGGTACTAAGAATAAGGATTAGAAAAATTGTAACCGGTGTTTGTGGTAACATGTCAAACTGTTGTCTTCAGGCAGACATTTTGGATGTCAACCAGATATTTAAGGATTTAGCCATGATGATTCATGACCAAGGAGATATGATTGGTAAGTGTGTTTGGATAATAGAAAGTTTCTTTTTAGTTTAGTTACATATTTTGCCTCCATAGATTAAACTTTCCAGGATTTTGTGTAAAAAGTTTTGTATTTCTGATATTTTTCTTTAAACGCTGAAGCTCTGAACTATTGTACAATGAGTTCTCTTATTTTTTCTATAGATAGCATAGAGGCAAATGTGGAAAGTGCAGAAGTCCATGTGGAAAGAGCCAGTGAGCAGTTACAGAGAGCTGCCTATTATCAGGTAAATTCTGTATGCGTGCGTTATTGTCAGTGTACAGTTGAGCAATAATGGAACAGGCATAACAAGACACATAGCAAGGACTGCAGCACACCAAACAAGTTATTCAAAACAGCTTGTGCAAGCAGGTGCTCATTCAGAATTGTGCTGCAAGGAATAAAGTGCTTGAGTCAAAAACAGAGTATTGAAATCACCCTTCTACTTCAGAGATCTATAGTCAGTCTGTCCCTTCACGTAGATGTGCTCAGCAGGTTGAAGTGTTTGGCTGTCTGTGCTGTTCTCGGAGTTAGCAGAACAGTCAAACACAAACAATTTCTTACGCTGTGTCCATCTTGTAAACATATCAGCCAAGACTCTGATGTGCTGAAATCCTTGCCCAGACTAGGGAAACTTCTGGTGACTGGGATTTGCAGCACCCTTCTGAGTTTGTGTCCCATAGCCTGTCCTCCCTCTCCCATCAAATCTCTTGCAGTGGTTCTCATTGCTGCTTAAATCTCCTTTGCACATGATATTCAATGTTTTGTGTAGGTTCCTTTCATTGTTATTGTCCATGTAGGTTCAAGCTCTGTGAAGGAGCAAGGGTTCTGCTTCAGTCAGTCCCATGCGGAGTTTCACTGCTGGGACTTCACGCTTCCACACAAGACAAAAAACTGGGACTCTCTCAAGCTGTTGGCGTGGGGAGGTACTAGAGGGCAATGAAACTGCAGTGCTGGTTAGCGCAAGGGAGGGACAGTAGCTTTTACCATCTGGCAGCATTTGGTAGTATTATCTCTGTCCATGGCTTCCTGTATAAAGCTTTGAGGTACGTTATAGATCTAAGTTTGGGAGCTATTGGACACGGATGTGTTTTTCTGGCTGGAGAAGGAAGCGGTTATATATAACTATCCTCCAATCCTTAGATACCAAGTTAAAAATACTTGGTGTCTATGGACAGACTGTAGTTTCCTACGATGAATAAAGTGATCAAAACTGTAAAATCCAAGTACAGTACCTGTACAGTAAATCATTCAAACTGTAGAAATGCAATACTATTTCCACACCAGCTCCAAGAAGCCAAGTTGTATTGGAGAATGGCTTAGCAGTTTTATTAGTCTTACATGGAAAATCTAAATAGGTGGAGATGTTTGGCTTTCCTTTGAAGCCATGTTGTTGTCCGTTAGGATGAAAAGCATGTGGTAGCTGTTGTCAAGTTCTCTTTTTGCAGCCAACTTGAAGTAAAGCTTGCATTTTCCTTAAGAGAATGAAAACTTGTCACATTTTGACTTAACGGCATCTCCTAGACCACTGTGCTCCTAAAACTAAAAACACTTAGCTGTAGGATCGTGCAGTTTAAGGAACATGGAAAAACATTCAGACTACACTGGTTACTTCTCTTGAATAATTACGGGTATTGAGTGCTCTAGTTCGCCAAAGTTAGCAACATTAACTGGTAGACTTGCTTTTTCCTCTTGTCATCTGTTCCTGGTGTCAGTGGCTTTGTTTTTTTCTTCTTTTATTAGAAGAAGTCCCGTAAGAAGATCTGTATCCTGATTCTTGGTCTTGCTGTGGCTTCTATAATCATAGGATTCATTATCTGGCAGGCAACATAATGAAGTCTTCACGTGGAACCTAGTCTCACTGCTGAGATTTTTTTTTTCCCCTCGGAGCGAACAGGCTGACTGGTCTCGGAAACGAATTGACCACCCTGAAAGAGCACAAGCTGGAACTACTTCTAGTAATAGATATTAGCAACTAATGTGCAGATAACTAGTATTTGGAATTAGTGAACCATGGAGACAGTATTTATCAGTTTATATACAAATTATATTGTTTTATGTAACTAAAATCTTGTGGTTTTGCTTTCTGTAATGTATTATTCCCTGTCCCAACTGTATGCTGAAGTGTGATCAATAATTGGAGATGTCTTGTTTTTGACAAGTGGCACAACTTTAACATTTTATATGTATAAGTAACTTTGTTGGACTGGAATAAGAATGACATTCAAAGAGGGCACAACACCAATTCACATTACCTTAATCCAGCAGTTTCTAAAGTCTCCAGTATCTGCCCCATGGTTTTATTAGTCTCCAGGTGGCTGTGGCTCTAGATCCTCTTGAAGAGAAAGCTGTTGTTACAGACTTGAAAGGCAAGAAGTGTGCGTGGATGGTAGCTGGAACCACTGCGTGCTGGTCAGGTTAGCCCTGGGACTCGTAACTGTGGTGTTCAATTTTTTGAGCGTGGTGGGGATTGTTTTTTTCCAAAATGCATCACTTGAGGAGGACAGGATGTTCTTTGACTTATAATCTAACAATGCAACTTCCTTAGAGAAACTAGCTGGTGGTTTATTATTGGACAAATAAATCTCTTCTAATGCTGACTCTCAAGCACTAGAAATACAAAGTTTAGCTGCTCACTTCTAATTGCCTTTAGAAGCTCCCAGGGAGAAAATCGGGCAAAGATGAAGAAGTGGGCACTTACGTTTACAAGCTAGCAAGACAGATGAGTATTAGCTGACATCTTGCTTCTGAAGAAGGAGTCTTAAAGCCCACTTGTAGTCTACTAGTAAATATTATGTGTGGCTTGTGAACACCTGGTATCTTCCATTCTTTGAAACAGAAAGTGCAGAAACTGGCTGAGTGAAGTGCTAAAGATTGCTGGTTCCAGCTGCCTGGCCAGTGGAGCTGGGTGGCACATGGCAGCCACTCCCCACTTCGATGTAGCTCTGAACTGACATGCACTGAGGGAACAGTAATCTGTCCAAAGCCCAAGAGCGCGTGGTAAATGCAGCATACTGACCCATTTTGTATTTAATCCTTATTCCATGTCTCCTGTATAATAAAGTCAATGTGAAGGCTGGGAAGGGAGCGTGTTCTCCCAGTTGCACAGTGGTTTGCACTATTGCGCCATCATTCCATCTTATAACCATCAATAAACACTTTTAAAAGCCTACCTCAGAGCTGCTTTCTCTTGCAGTTTAGGCATTGGCACGGGTGTGTTTGCATTTCCCTCTGCAAGCAGAGAAGACTGCAGCAGCAGCAGCGTTTCCTCCAGCTGTAGTTCTGTGGTCCCTGATTCTTAAGACTGAAACTAGCTGGAAGCACTGAGTGACTTTCACGTGGACAGAACTCCTGTGCAGAGCCCTGATCCCAGGAAAATGGGTCTGATGCCCCACACCAGCGTTGGGTCAACTTTGACTGTTTGCCTGTTGCTAGAACTTCAAGTCTTTGTTGAGCCTGGATGGTAAAATCTGGGACGGGAACTTCTATGTTGTCCTGCTCCTTAATTAAAACATTCCTTCTAAAGGGCACAGCCTGCTGCGGGGATGTCACCCCTCCGTCTGGAAATGAAGGCGCCTGCCTTCTCCCCATGCTTGGAACAGGGCCTGGGTGCGTTATTTGTAGGATTCATCCTTACTCCAGCCTGTGTTGGTCCTCTGGAAACCGCAATTGAGAACACCCGTCCAGCTGGCTGGACTCAGGGTTGCTCCGCTCGCTTGACCCCGTTCTCTTTCTCCCCATCCCTGAGCTTCGCCGTGGCACCGCGCAGGGGCTGTTGCGAAGCGCTGAGCGGTGCTCCTGAGCGCGGGACCCCCCCTCCGCAGCGCTCGCCCTTCCTGGCTCTCGGATGAGTTTTCTGCCGCTCTGGGAGATGCTGTAAAGCTCCTGGAAGCCTGGCGCTCACCGGGAGAAGCTCGCTCGGCGCCGCGTGTTGTGCGGGGAGCCCTGCCAGCAACGGGGAAACTGGGGTGGAACTGGGGAAACCGGGGCGGTACTGGGGAAACGTGATTTCCCCTCACAGCAGCTCAGCGACCTGCCCCTGTCACCACGGGGGCGACCCGCGCTGCCGCCCGCTGGCGGGGTTCTGCCTGGTGTCCTCCGAAGAGCTGAGGCGCTGAAACGGCCCAAAAGGGGCTGCGGGCCGGGCTGTTCCCCGCGCTCGCCCTCCGCACGGGGCCGCCCTGCAGCCCCTTCCCGCGGGCAGAGCGGCCGGGCCCCGCATCCCGCCGGGCCCCGCATCCCGCCGGG
>Ga0065711_1050431_pt1 | contig 10844 bp, 5 predicted proteins | sample Hoacrofraction12_FD_59098 | JGI IMG/M metagenome (GOLD analysis project Ga0065711, IMG submission 59098) | Hoatzin crop microbial communities from Cojedes, Venezuela - Epithelial fraction 12 v2 (version 2) | ecosystem: Host-associated > Birds > Digestive system > Esophagus > Crop | place... | reverse complement strand
GAGATATTCAAGACCTGCCTGGACAAGGTCCTCTGCAGCCTGCTGTAGGTGACCCTGCTTCGGCAGGAGGGTTGGACTAGATGACCCACAGAGGTCCCTTCCAACCCCTACCATTCTGTGATTCTGTGATTCTGTGATCTGACCTCCTCATTACAGACAATGCACGGGTGATATTGCAAGTGTATCAGAGAATGCAAGCACCGAGTTCAGGCTGTCTCTATCTGGTCAACGATTCCTTGCAGAAGCTGTAAACTAGCATGAGCTATGGGAATCTGAACCCAAAATGTCCTAAAGAACACTGCAGATCTGTGGTCAGAATTGGGGAACCACAATGGACTCCCTGAAGAGCTTCTGTGGGATTTTTTTGTTGTTGTTGTAATGAAGTATTTTCAGAATACAAACCCAAAACTTTCAGTAATTCTCAGAATCCTTTTCATTTTCCCCATCTGCAACAGTTTGTTTGTACATTTGTCCTACATTTGGCCAATCATGCAATTTTTGGCCAAGAATGGCATGGCAACTGTAGCCAAAAAAAAAAAAAACCTCCACTTCTCAGTCTGCAGTATAGAAAGTATATGGACATCATAGAGGAAAGGGGGATGTCGTATCACCTAACCCGAGTTAGGTATCTAAGTTAATATAAGTCAAAAAGTTCTTGCCTAGAGTTAAGAGGACTGTGTCCTCCCACCCTGTTGAGCAGCTAGAATATAAAGATAGTACAGATGGTAGGTAAACATCTGTCCTGATGCCTTACCTACTCCTTGTCTCAGTCCAACCAATCTTTCTTTCTGCACACATAGCAGCATTTGTCAGCATGCCAAGATAAAGTGTACAGAAGAAAAGGGCTGCAGAAGCAAGTTTGATCTGTTCTTTCCTCAGAGAAAAAGGAAGGAGGGCTGCAAGTTTCCATAGTTAAAAGCTGTATATTTATAAGCTGACATCTGGAGGGATCTGTCAGTTACAGAACTCAGTAAGTCTTTTTGATCTCAGCTAACAGACGTGGCTAACCTTATGTTAAAACCAGATTTACACTTTTTCATTATTGGGTGAACTGGAAGATGAAGTTCTGTGTGTTTACTAGGTGGGGTTGCTTTTCAATATTAGCGTATATGCTTGAAATGAGACCATTTTATAGCACCACAAAATGGACACATACAGATTGCATGTGGCTCATGCGCTGTGTGGTATGTAAACCCCATTTCTCCTGCACCGTGAGAGAGAAGCCAATTCCAGAGCTCCCAGCTGGGTCCCCTGTCCCTCAGGCAACCTTGTTAGCAGCCTCCCTGCTGACTCAGTCCCTCAGCCTGCTCTCCTCAGACCCTTTCTCTCTGATAAATACCAGGTATCCTAACAAAACACCGATTATCCGTCAACAGGGAATGTGAAACATTGCTTGTTTTCATTTTATTCTTTAAACACATGGTTTGTTTTGTTGTTTTCCTTCTCCTTCACAATCATTATCAGCTGTCATGTCATCCTGTCTTCCCTGGTGCTTTATGTTTCATTGCTCTCCTCTCACCCTCTCTCCATGCTCTGCTAAGCACCTTGGCTGCAACTAGCTTAAGGAAATGCTCTCCCCTCTTTTGTAGCTTAATAGCCATTATGCCAATCCCTGTACAGTTTCACTGGGTGCATTGGGATTAATAGCCATTTGTTGTCTCCACCGCTTTTTGCTCTATCACTGATTTCATGGAGAAAAAATATGTTTTATCAGCATATGAAAAATACAGTAAATTATATAATTTTTTAGGTATACCAAATCCATTTTACTCCATTAACTGAAAAACATATTTTCACAAAATTTCAATTCTGTGCAAAATGTGTGTCTAACTGTGCTTTAAACTCTATACAGTTCTTAGGCTGAAATACATAGAAAATCAGGGATGAAGATGACAAATATGGAGACCATTTTGAAAGGGCAGGACATAGATTTTGCCTATATGCATGGAGAGGCAAAAAATGAGGTAGTAGCTGTTTACCATCTTATTCTTTCCACCATACTTCCACCTTCACCTTCTCTGAGCACTACATCACACTCAAAACAGGACATGCAGCAGGTTCAGTTTCTCTGCAGCTGTTGCTGATCTGTTTAATGACTCAACTCAGCTACCAGTCTCTTCTCACTGGTATTTACATTCCAGAATAGAAGACTCTTAATGTATGTCACGTCCATAAAATGGAAATATTTAGGGTGATGCTACGCCCTGTGGTTCCTGATGCTTATAAACTTGCCTGGGAAAGTAATGTTAACTTCAGCTGTGCCTGGCTGGTGGAGCAGGGAGGGAATTTTGGCACCGCTTTCTTTTGTGTTGTCAGGGAGCTCCCAGTGGCTTAGATATCCAGTCTTGACACTTACTAATTTCTTGACCTAATTCTGTAGATTTAAATGTTTCAGAAATGTCAGCCACGGTTGTTTTTTTTTCAGGTTTGTAGGAAAATGGTGTATATATGAAATACTTAACTTATTTCAGGTTCTTTCTCTTAGAAAGCAGTTAGAGTAAGGAATTAATCCTGACAAAAATCATACAGATTTGTGTGACGCAGGAATTATTGTGACTGACAGACCCTTGACTGAAATAGTCTTCTGTTACTGGAGTGTGAGTTCAATGCATGGCGTATGAAGTGTTTCCAGCTGGTGAATGAATATGTTTGTAGCATTTCTAAATGGTATGCTGGCAGGACGTGGTGTGACATAGTCTGCTATGTGAAGAATTGATAGGGAAAAATCATGCCTATTCAAGCAGCCACAAACAATTGCTTCTGCAGTCACAGACAGAGGAAGAACCTAGAAATCATTCATGAACAGGTATATTTCATTCACCTAATATTGTAACATGATGTGAAGGTGACAGTGAAACAAAGTACAGACACAGAACTGCACAGCTGATGACAGGCAGAAGCCTTAGGGAATGCATTTCATGGGGGTGGATACAGTGCCAAGTAGCGCAAGATCACCCTGTGATACATACGCGTTTACAGTATTTTGATGTATTTACACTAGAATTATGGGACAGAGATGTACTTTTAAAGCTAATCTCTCGAATCTCACCTATGAGGTTTGGTTTATATTTCAAAGTAATCTTGGGACACAGGAAAAACATTTCTTTTGGGTGAGCTGACCTGGAATATCAGCTCCACTCCCTTACACGGACTCTTGAAGCAAATATTCTTGGGATACTGGATCCTCAGCATGAACTGTTCTGCTTTACAAATTCACTCGCATTGCTACATAGACATACTTTTTAGAGCCAAGGGGAAAGGTAGTGGGCACAAACAATGATCTGTATAGCCTGTACTCAGTGAAGCTTCTTCAGTACCCAGGGAGGTGAGTGTACTCCTTAGCAGGCAGCTCCTAGTTCCTGATACCTCAGTACATCTCTACCTGGAATAGGAAGAATGTAAAGCATCTACAGCTTTATAATTTTTTTTTCAGTTCAGAATTGCACGAAGATGTTTCAGTAGAATAGTTCATTTTACAAGTAAATTTTAACTTATTGTTACGTGTACTCTTCACTTGTCTTAATTAAACAGGTTTTTTACTGTAATGGATGAATGTCATCTTTCCAAGCAGAGGACTGACCCCGGAAAGGTTCAAAGCTGGACACAGAGACATGGCTACTAAGTTCTTAGCGGCATGGACATTCACAAACAAATCCTTTCTTAAATATTCTGAGGATTAAAAATTGGTTGTACTGTTTTTATTTTCTGTATTTAAGAAAAATTGTTGCAAATGTTATCCAAGTGAGTCGTACTCACGCAAATAAACATTTGCAAATACTTACTGCTCTCTCTTGCCCTACACGTTTGAATAATCTGAATGCTTTCTCTAATAAGGCTACTTGCCTGTACACTGAAAAACTAAGAATTTCTGAGGAACATTCTTTGATGTTTTTATATATGCTACAGAGTAGAACAGATGTATAAGTTTACAATTGCATACTCATATTTGCAATGAAGACTCTTGCTCGTAACTCCTTGAGGGAGACTATGGCTTTGTCTTTCTTATTTTTTGTAAAGAAATCTCCTATACTACTCAGGTAAAAGCCAACAAAATGAGCCAGACTTTGAGGAATGTTCAAATAGATGTTATGGTGGTAAGCACACTTGTCAAACTCTCCAAAGCACAGAGCAGGTGCTAGCAATGAAATGATCTTCATGAAGAGGGACAGTTACTGAGTCCATAGGTAACCTGCTAGAAAAAAATTGAAGCTCTAATTTTGAGCGAGAAGTCTCATTAAAGTCACAGATCTTCTGAGAAAGCAGAAGAGTACAATTATTTTGCTGCTAAGCTTCATTTTTTGCATCTTCTTATTTATGTATGTCTATATACCAAAGCCCATTCAGAATTAAATAACAGTGGGATCATATTAGTGGTAACTATGTTTACCTAACTGCATTCCTCTACTATTCCTGTTTTTTCTCATTGCTTTTGTGTAAATTATAGAATTTACAGAGTTCTATAAACTATACAAACAGACTCTGACTATTATGTTTAAATGGAGTAGCTTTACATAACCAGTTTTTTCACAACCAGCTTAATAAGACATAAGCCAGCTCAACCATCAAAGAGTCATCCCATCGCCCCCTCATTCTTGGGTGCTTGTTTCTCCACCCATAACTGCAGGCACAAGCAGTTATGCAGCCATGCAATGAACTACCTCAGGGAAGTCATCTGAGATAATTAACCTGGGGGGAAAAAAGCAACAAAAAAGTTTAAAACTTACTCTCCCAAACAAACATTTTTTCAAAGAAAGAACCTTCTTCAGCTGTCTGGTGTTTTTTTCTTTTTCCTTTTTGACAGCATAAAGGAAAATGTTTTGGGCAAGAAAAAAACGCCAAGAATTTCAGGTAGTAGTGTCAGCGTATGCAGACTTCAACTAGCATAAAATGACAACATCATCATTCAGTCGATTCTGTGCACACCAAAGAGCTATTAACAAAAATTAGTACAATACTACTCAAAACAAAGAGAAAATGACCTGGCTTAATGTAAACCAATAAAACCTGAAGCAAAAAAAGTGTATCACATAGACTGCTTATCATACAAAATGGCAAAATGCAATGCCAGGATATAGGTCTATGGTTTAATAATAGCAGCCGGAAATCTGTAAAGATTTAATATATGAAAAAGCAAATTAACTGTGTAATTTTGAAATCCAGTTTCTGCTTACTGCATAAGTAAAGAACCAGAGTCAAGTATCTTCCATCATAGGAATTATCCTTAGCATTGGTTATTTTTCCCTGAAATAAAGGTGAATTTCACAATGGGTTTAAGCTCTTAAGGTATTGACAAATAGAGACACCCACATGCAGAGTTCCGAGGACTGTATCTTGGAGGCACTGTAATTCTGTATCTGCTTAGTTTGTTTCTTTACATTTGCTAAACTTTGCAGTTTGCACATACCACTCTTGCTAGCTGAGTAGCTGGCTTGTGCCAAAACCAGGTCAAGATCTGCAAGCTCAGCATTCTTCAGCACACTTGGCGCTGATACAGGTCATCTTCCTATAAAGGGCAGCTTCTGTTTTCTTTTAAGGAGGAGGAGATGATGTTGGCTCTTTTATTCCCCAGACTATTGGTTAGCTCTTCTTCACAGGAGATGGAAATATCCTTAATCAGCAGAATGATATAGCATTTCATTGTAGGCTATTTTGTGCGACATACCTTTCACTTCTCAATTTGAAACTCAGCTACTGAACTGAAAGAAATGCAAGAGCTATGAAATTTCAGAGCTACAAAGCGGCAATGAGCATGTCTCAGTAACCAAATGTTTACGATATTAACCTGGGAAAAGAGAAGCCCTATTTTCCTGTCCCCACTCCAAAGTCCTCTGTTTTTGCTTTTCTTATATACTTTAGTGGCTACTGGGTAAAATATAAAGGTAGTGCTAAGGACTGGATGCCCCCTCCACCTTAACATCTACACTGTAAAATCATAGTGTATATCAGTCTGAGTAATCTGCAGTCCCCCATAATTTGTTCCTCTACACAGTATTTCCTACTAGATAGTTCCAGTGTCATTTGGTACACTGAGTTTGATGGGATAATTTTGAGACAAGCAATTTCCATTGTTCATTGTGTCGGAACTTATGTTATTGAGTGGTTGGTTCCATTTGGGGAATTAGAGCACTAAAAAGTCACAACTGAGGCAGTCTGTCTATCTGGGAAGGGTCTGTCCTTATTCTTGCCACCTTCTGTGAATTATCTATACTATATATCAGTGGGCCTAAACTGCCAGATCATAGTAATTAAAAATAATAGCTACTAAATAATACCAGTAATTACTATTCTTATAGTCAAAATAATAAAAGTAGTAACTGGTTCACAAGTTAAAATCCTAATCATTATAGAATAAAGTTACGGAGGGAAAGCAAAAAAAGATTTCTTTAAGAACTTCTGCCTTTCAAGCAGGTAACTATATTTTTCAAAAGAAAATATCTGTTATACAAGTATAGATCACTTTATGAGAGATTCAACTTAACCAAATATAAAATCAGCTATTTTACCTGAAGTTGCTTCTTTCAAAAGTTCTGCTACATACCTTTTTAGTTTGAGGCACATTTGCTCTCTCGATATTTATTATGAATAAAGCTGTGACTGATATTTATTCTTTGCAGGCACACACCAAGTTTGAGAATTTATTGAAGGTAGTGATGCTAACATCTCATTGCCAAAGCTTTACATTATCCTAATTTTCGAGGGATTTTGTCAGCAATTAGTATATTTCTGTGTTAATAAATCATTTGTATTTTCATTCTGAAAGATAATTTCAGCCCAGAGAGAGACTGTAATAAATACTTATTATGTACATGATATATTGCTGATGAAGAAGACGATATATTGCTGATGAAAAAAAAATGTATTATGAAAGCCTTGCTGAAATAAAGGTAATGAATATTACACTTAGAATACAATTTTTCAGGTGTTTAAACATTAATATTAAAATTCATAACCCCCTTCATACACACCGAGATCATCCCCTACAATTCCATAGGCTCCTTCCTGCTCCACTGAATCCAGCAGGACTTTGGACACTGAAATCTGTAGGACCCACACCTAGCTGCAAATTCTTCAAGGAAGAAGGACATCTAACACGATTTTACGTGCCAGCAGGTTGTTCCACAGGATGCCAGGTCTGAAATAAAAGCAGATTGTCCAAGGAATATCTGGCATAATTGGTTCTAGGAGAAAACGGAAGGAACTGAAATTCCGTGCAGAGGTCAGCATGCTTGTCAGGGAGCTGCGATGGAGGTGAGCCAAGAGCCGAGCATGACATCACTGCCAGCAGGGCAGCGACCTTACCAGCGCGGGAGCTGGTCCCACAGCTCCCGAGCACGGAGGGCTGAGCAGGGGCCACAGCCCCGGGAATACCTGGGCAGAGATGTGGGGATGGGGATAGGCTGAAGCCAGGCTGGGACGTCAGCCCACGGGTGGTGGGAAGGGTCAGCGACGGGGAGGCAGGAGGCTCAGAGGTACCTAATGCCTACCTCAGACAAGACCAAGAGCGGGAGCTGCAGCTTCAAAGCAGGTCTTGAGCAAATCCGGGGAGCATCTCACTGCTCTCAGCAGCTTGCATGCAGCTCTGTTTGATGGCTACACTAGTGGACCCCAGCCCAGCCCAGCCCAAACCTCTACAAGTGTGGGTGGGAAAGTGGGGGGGCAAAATTTGCAAACAGGAAGGCTTTGAAATGTTGTGTTATTACTTCTTTCAGTTTTAGTTATATGATCATAAACTAGAAGATAACATTTCCAGAGTGAAAGACAGATACCAAAGCAATTACAAGAGGCCAGATAACTAACAACATCACTTATATATGACATAAATTAACATTTCTTATAATCTTAAGAAGGAGAAATATTCCCAGTGAACATCTGTCAAAGGAAGAGTATTACACTCAGTTCAATAACCTTGGAAATAATTGACATAAAATTAAGTAAGACTCAATTTCAATGCAAAATCCTTAATCCAGCAAATTTAAAACCATGGATTTTAACATCAACAGATGTTAGCCAAGGTCAGAAACTTGAGTAAGAGTTTTGCATTCGCAAAAATGCTCAAGTAGATTTTCTTAATAGTAAATCAAGTATTTTCAACCCAAATCGTTACTTGTTTCAGAGTATCTACAAACTACCACCCATTGAAAAGTAGATATCAAAATCTCTTCATTTAAAGAGGCTATTTGAGCATCACTATATTCTGATCTTGGAAAGCAGGAATGTCCATGACAGGATGTCAATTATTTCCCCCCTAATAGCTGACTTCAATGTTTTGATGAGGCTTAATTATCAGGTCTTTCATATTCAGGCTCTAAATACTATAATATTGTAGTGCTATCCTTCAAAATGTTTTTTTTTTTTAGACAGAAATACACATCTTGGACTTGCTTCCCAAGTCTCTTGAACTTCTGAATCAACACAAAGGGTGTTTTCTAGTTAGAGCACAATAAAAATACAAAAGTGCTTATGTTACCTTTTTCTTTTCAGTAATTACTTTGGTCAGACTTTGTGCCATAAAAATTCTCAATACAGGGAATTTTTGTAATGTACTATATTGTTTTTAAACAAAACCAAATAATTATTTGCTTCCAATCCAATATCATGAACCACTTACTAATTTTCTTTCTTTTAATATCAGAGGGATATGGTTTAGAATGAAAATGTGTTTACTTCACTTTCTCCATTATTTTTCAGATAGAGCATTCGCGCTTTATTTACTAGGGATTTATTAAGCCATGTGGTGAATAGTAGCATTACATCACGTAGGACTCAGTCAGATAATTAAGCAGTTGCGATATATTAAATGCACTTTATGGTCCCAGTCAGACAGATGAAAATAATGTTTACTGTTTACTTAAACATTATCTTACTTCAGTGCACTTAAGACATGTTTATAAGACGGGTAACCTGATTTTTAATAGCAACTCAGATCCACAGAGTTATTTGCCTAATGTCACCATCTTTTAATCATAACATTGTGCCAAATAATGAGACAGTGCTCGGACCTCTAATTAAGGCAGAGCTCTTTTTTTTTTGCAGAATAATAATATTAGCAGTTTATCACCTACAATTTACACTTTAATAGTTTCTGACAAAACTACTGTGCTCACATAAAAGCTTAGCAAAATATTTAAAAATTTGCAATGCAAATTAAGTTTGCCTCTTCAATTTTTCGATTAATGCAGAAAAGTCTAGCTATGTTAAGTACAGGTTGTCAAATTTCATCTTATTCCTACCCGTGTTCTAAGATGACAAAAAATTTGCGCTATATCCAATATGTATTGCTGGTAATTTCCATGTTCTTAGCTCTGAAGTGCTTCAAAATGAACTGATAATAACACAAAAAAGTACACTTTCTTTTCCATTATCTACTTTTATGTTATAATAAAAATATTAGATTTTTTTATTTTTATTTTCAGATGTTCACTAATTCACAAAAAAAAAAAGAGATACTTCGGCATTTAAAATACTCTTTACAATTTTGAGAGGAAATTAACTGTTGAGGCAATACTCCACTGCAGAGATGTCAAATAATTCCTCACATTACAACAGAGATTATAATCTTTTAATTTAAAAAAATTTATATGCAAGAGCTTTTCGCTCCAATATACCAATATATATGTGTGTGCATACTTGTGAAAGGGAGATCATTAGTGCCTTAGCCTTATTATATTATATTTTCAAACTCAAGACCAAATTGAGTAGAACTAAACTTTTTAACAAAAATATGGTCAATAAATACCAAGCTTTGAAATTAACAAAAAATTTACATCCACACATTCAGTAGTTGTTTTAACTTACTTTTATTAATACTATTTGTATTATTTACTAGTCTTCTTGGTAATATTAGTTGTTCTACTACTACAAAAAAACCCAGGAGAAATAAGTTAAAGCTACTTAGCTCTCTATATAACCAAAATAACATGAATGTAAGCTATTTAATACTTCCACCACTTGAACTTCAATACAGATTCCCAAATAATTTCAAGTAATTATCCCCTACATTTGCCTGTTTTCCAGATGTGGCACCTTGCTGACCAGAACACCTGTGTGTGTTCATCCTTTAGCTACGGCAGTACCAGGACCCATGGAGTTGAAGGCATCTGTTAACCTTCTGTACCTGATTGAGACTTTCTGCTGCACTGACTGAATGACTCCAGACTGCTGCTATAAGGAAATTTTATACACAATTAATATTTTTCTACTGAATTTTCTATCTTATACAGATGGAAATATATGTGTATATATATTTACTATAAAAATTATTTCGTCCTGAAAGACAGTACCCGGCAGAAGTTTTTCACAATCATCTTCCTCTGTCAGCTTTCTAGAGCTTTATCAGCCAAGACAGAGAAAATAAATATTAAATCTAAAAGCAACTCAAAGAATTTACATCTTTACAAACTACATCTTCTAGTAGACAGCCTCTTGCTAAATAGCAGGATAGAGGCCAAGCTTTGAAAGAAAGCAACTGAGAAATGAATGTATTTATGACAAAAGAGCGTTTACACTTATCTATATTTATTATTTGTATTTGCATGAACACTTCCATTCGCTTGAAACTCCTTGCTCCTTTCATACTTCTTTGGCATAAAATCCCTTTCAGACATCAAAGTGGTTGCCATACTCATAAAAGGATAGCTGATAGCTTCATCATTTCAGGGTAGCCATGGCTTATAAGGAAAAAGTTCAGTAGTTAAGCCAATCCATAATGACAGATCTGGACAACCTTCCTCTGTGAACTTCATTTGGTAGAGTGTGAATAGCTGTGTTACCTCACACTACAGGGCTTGGATCAACAAAACCCTGTTCTCTTTCTTTTTCCCACCACAAAAAAAAAAAAAAAAAAA